>Ga0307507_10004724_pt1 | contig 23560 bp, 11 predicted proteins | sample 7_EM_MG_FD_207223 | JGI IMG/M metagenome (GOLD analysis project Ga0307507, IMG submission 207223) | Populus trichocarpa ectomycorrhiza microbial communities from riparian zone in the Pacific Northwest, United States - 7_EM | ecosystem: Host-associated > Plants > Roots > Unclassified | place...
TCCTCTGTTTTACGTTCTCTTCTCTTCTTCTTCTTCTTTCGGCCTTCCCCCTCTCTTTTCTCTTCTTTCTCTTCTCTTCTCTTCTCTGCCCTCTCTCTTCTGTTCTTGCTTTTTTTTCTCTACCCCCCTGTTTTTATAGGCAAAAACAGTGTATGAAACGGCGCCATTTTGGGCAAAACGCGCCATTTCATTTAAATGAAAACGGCGCAAAACTTATGTTAAAATACAAATCAGTCCTCAATTTATGATTTGTTCAATCAAGTCCTGAATTGCAATTTTGATTTTAAAAATCAATTCAATTGCATCTCTGCCAAATTCAATCGCCTGCCTTGAAGTTGGCCGCCTTCTCCAAATTGGTCCTTGGTCTCGAATTAGTGCAATTTGACCCTCAATTGAGCAATAAACTTCTAATTTTTTCAATTTGGCCCCTGATTTGGTTTAATTCCAGCCCCTCTATTTACGCGCCTTTTCCAGTTTGGTCCTTGGTTTCGAATTTCTTCAATTAAGTCCCTAATTGGCCATCAAACTTCAATATTTATGCAATTAAACCCTTGATTTGACCAAATTAACTCTAAAAAATTATAATTTGACCCCATAACTTTAATTTCTTCCAATTAAAGCCCAAATTGACTCCAAAATCAATTTTTCTTGCAATCAAACCCTCCATAAATTCAATTAAACCTTCAATAAAATTTAATTGAGTCTATAAACATCTGATTTTGGACTTTTCTTCCTCAAATTGAATTTTCTTTATCAACAAGGCTCTCATCAGTCAACAAAATACTGCCAAATTTCAACCTTTGTATTTTTTAACCTCCTCAACCATTTTTTGACCATTTTATAGGCGTTTTGGCATCCTCTTCTCACTGCTATATTTTTTGTAATATTTTTTTTATTTTTTTGTATTTTATTTTTTTGTTAAGAAAGAAAAAATGTGAATTGGGGAATAACCCAAAAATGGGTTATGACAACTCTAATGGTTTTGAGTTAGAGATGTCATTTATGTTAGAGTTGCATATTCTCCATTTTGTTACCATGGGGGACCGTGAGCCTCAGGGGCTTTCATCATCCTTCCCCTCCTCTGCTCAGTTCCTCCTTGACTGGGATTTGTATAGGAATGTCTTCAACATAGATTTAGTTTTATCCATAAATAAAAAAACATGAGAGGGGGTCCTTTGTATTGGGGGGTCTCTTGGCAGGTGTTTGGTTCACCTTTGTATTGTGTACCAATCCCCTTACGTTTTTCTTATTAACATCATATACATTGTAACCACGGTTACCAAGTATCATTCACACACAACCTTAGTTACCGCCACTACGGTCACTAAGCAGCCTTCACATAACCTTGGTCACCCTCATCACAGTGCCAAGTATGAATTTATGCCTTTAGTCACCCTCGTCATTGTGCTAAGTATCATCATAATGTATCCTTAGCCACGGACACTACAGTGACCAATTATTTATCATTTCTCCTCCAATCTCCAAGTCATTGTGTATACCCAATCCATACCGAGGTATGTAAGATAATCACATCTATTCCAAAGTTATCATGGCTAATTGGATACCTATCAATGTATGCAAGGTAATCATATCCATTCTAATAATAACATAATTAATTTGACACATAACAATGCACACAAGATACTCATGTTCATTCAAACATTATCCTAACTAACTTGATCCATTCCATTATACGCAAGGTACACATGTTCATTCAAACATTATCCTAATTCAATGATCTGTACTATTGTACGTAAGGTACTCTTATTCATTTCAATAATATCATCACAAGTTTGATACATATTAATGTACGTAAGGTACTCGTATCCATTCCAATTATATCATAACTAGTTGATCCACATCAATGTACATAAGGTACTCATATTCATTCTAATATTTCGAAGCAATAAAACAATAAATTCTGAAATTTATCAATAAGTTTACATAAATTGAAAAGACAAGGTGCAATGCACCTACCTGGAGTATGTGTATGTGCTTTCACTCCATGCTATTGTCCAATCCCCACAACCTCCCCTGTACCACCAGGGATTCAGTTTTTATCAACAATACAACTAACATCACAACTTCATTTAATTCTCATTCAACTATTATTCTCAAACCAATCACAAGGAATTTCCTTAAAATCTCAAACTCTTACCCATTTTCATGTTCATATCCATTCTTATAATTTGTTGTTAAAACCATCACTCAACAACAATTCCAAGCAAAGATTAAAAATTATCTAATTCTAATCAACTTAGCTTAACCAATCCATAACACTATCTAGTGTTTTAATCATAACTGAAGTTGTAAAACTCAGTTTTGGACGTGATTTGTCTCTACGAAAGTCTAAAACATAGAAATATAACTTTCATGAAGAAATCAAGTCCAAATTATATCGTTTTAAAGCTCAAAATCAACAATCATAATAGCCCCTCTTTTACAACTAAAATTTTAGACAATGAGGGTTTTTATCCCTTGAAAATCCTTTTCAACTTTCAACTTATTTTCACACATAAACAATATTATCCAAGGTCATTTGACACCATTAAATCACAAATTTAAACCAATCCTAAAACAAAACATTCAAACAATTTCTCTACCTCTACAACATAGCAAGATTCAGTCAAAATAGGAAAAATCATCCCTTTGGAATTTCTCCTTTTTTTTTACACACGCACTACATACATTATTATTCTTATTTAGCATTATTAATACAACAAAACAATGAACCCTTCAATTTTATTTTATTTTTTTCATTTTCTCCTCATGCAATTAAACATATGCAACAACCCTTAACAATTAATGTTCTTGCATCATTATCACAACAATAATTTCACCCTACTAGTTGGAATCCATGATAATTTTCATTAACTAATCAATCTGTCAAAAACATACTTATAGCCAGCCTTAAATATGTTTTATTTTCCAAATTTCTTTCATTTCAATTTCTTCATGGTTCCACCTCATTCACATCCACATAACTAACAAATTAGCCTTTTATTCATTCAACATGTTCATATAATGATGTTCCTTCCGATTCTTACACCATAATCATTCTTCCCCTCTTATAAAGAATACACAATTCATTTGTAGCAATATTAATAACAAGATCACATTTTACCACTACATCTTCCATAAACCCTAACACCTATAAAATTTCAATTTTATCAAAACATGTATTTAATCAAGTTTCCTAAAGTATGCCAAAACTAGCAATAGATTTAAAAAGCCATATGTCATCCACCTTAGCATTTATTTTCAAAGCCAATGGTCAGAATATATATCTTAGAGGCTTTTACAATATATCTCAAACTCAGAATGATCCAATGGTTAAATCTTCCTAGATCAGAATAAAACCGAGCTAACCTGAAAATTAGCGAGCTACTGTTCAACATGAACAACACCTTGTCAAAGAGTGTGTTTCCAATCTCCACCATCCAGAATGAAAACAACATCTAGGCACACCACATATCCAAAAATAAACGTGATCCCACGGTGCAAGAGAGAGAAATCAGCCGACAACCTAAACAGTTCTGCAAGGTGTGTTTCCTTTTGCTTTCCAGGATATTGCCAATGGCGATCCGAAATGTGATAGTTCAAATCCCTCCGGTCAGGACATAGAGGCTTGTGAGAAGAGAGATATATCAAAACATAAGCACGATCCAACGGTTGATTCTGAAGATATGACCACCAAAGCATACAACCTTTTTTGGGTTGGCTCCTCCAAATTCTACGCTTCTCACTCTCTAGCTGAATTTTCTGTATTGTCTCACTTTTTTTTGGACTAGATGTCCTCTTTGCTGTTTTAAAGGCAAATTTTCTATAAATTACAATTTTGTCCCTCATTTATGCCTTTATGTATTTTATTTTATTTTTCACATAAACTATCTGGTTTTTTCTGCTTAAATCACTAGTCCTTAATGAACTCTGATTGAGATGAGATTTTAAACCAAGGTAGACAACATATTAATAGACTTCAGGCAAAATTTTATCTCGATCCGATGATTGGATTGAGAGGTCTACTCTTTAATGTAAAATTAATCAGTTCATGACTTTTTGTCAACAATCCAAATTTTCTTATTCATCCTCACATAAATCATATCAATTATCCTTCTAAACCTTTAGGGTCATTTTATCATTTTGAAATATATTCATTTTAAATTTTTCATCTTTATTTATTTATCCGGCTTATTAATGTTTCAAAATAATGTCACTGATTTTTAATCGATGCTTGCACCTTCAGTCCTACCTTTTCATTGCACTATCCTTTCTTATAATTTATTCTTTATTACCTCACTTATTCCCTAGAAATATTTTATCATTTTTCTTATTATTTTATCTATCAAAACGCGTTACTAGTTTCTCTGTCGTTATGCATTCTAAATTCAAATTCATTTTATAATTCAAATTCATTTTATGGAGGTCATCCCCTCCATTATACATCATAATTATTTTTATTATCATCATTTATCTATTATTTCTTATCTCGGTTTTCATTACTCATCCAAATCTTACCACTTTCAGTCTTACATTTACATGGGGGTTTACACATCCGCATTTTTAAATTATAAATTTCCAAAGTTTCATAGGAATTTTATGAGAAAATAATTTTACAACCCCAGAAGAAAATTAGAGAAAATACAGGACACAGAGACACTATTTAATATTACAATCATTCAACCATAAAAACACAGTCACATTGGTATTTAATGTCCATAATTATCCATCATCCATAAGAACATATTAATATGCATAATAAAAATATTGCATGCTTTATTTCTAATTATTGGCTTTATATGCAATTTAAAATAATATTTTTAACACTTAGAAATATTAAATTCAAATCCAATTTGATAAGTTTTCAAATTTAATAAATTTTATTTAACGTAAATTTTTCATTGAAAAAACTATTTTTCAAAATTTGATAAGAAAATTAACCATATTAAGATTCTTATTAATATCCAAAATTATTTTAGGATCAATTAAATAAAAATATCTTAGCTTAAAAACTCTCTTTAATTTAAAAAAATCATTTTTCTAAACATTATTTAATTAAACATTTTAATTAAAACTTAATCCTATTATGATATTACAAAACTCAAGAAATTTTGAATTAAACATTTTAATTCAATCTTAATCTTATCAAGAAAATTAATTGTACAATTAATTAATTTAGGGTTTTAATCTTATTATAAAATCAAATTTTTATATATCTACAAGGATGGACTTATAATTTAGTACCTAAATTAAACCCTAAAAATAGGTTGCAGGGCAAAACTGTAATTCTTCCCCTATCCCTTCTTCTTCCTCTTGTTGTAGCAACCTTGTTGTTGCTACCGCTGCTTCAGATGATAGTGCGGGGCAGTAGCCCTTGCATTGCACCACCTGCAAGGCGAGGCTCCTACCTCATGCATCGTCACCCCTTGCTTGAGGGATTGTTGCCTTGCCAGCTAGCGATATCAGCAGTTCTGACGGTGCTGGTGATGGCTTTTTTAGCCACCAATCCGACTAAATCATTTTTTTAATTTTTTAATTTTTTTTGAAAAATCATGAGAGAAAAATTATTTTTGAAAAAAATGATTTTTCACATAAATTAATTCATAATAAACACCAATAAAAATTAAAACATGCAATAAATAACCCTAAATTGTCTAATAATTGTCTAAATTGTCACATAAATTAATTCACAATATACACCAATAGATTTCTCAAAACGAATACACACTACGGAAATGGTAAATTTAAATTTTTTTTGGGAGTCCTAAGGATCTTGTTAGATAGATCTAGAGTTATTTAAGATTTATACAAAGATTACTTCGAATAATTGCTTCAAGGCTAGGTTGTCACAAACCATAAGTCATCCAAGTATCCAGCCTTTAATGGTAATTTACACAAACTACTAGTGAAAAATCTTGTAAACCCTTTTATGAGAGAATGATTGTTATACATTTGAGTGCTAGCTCTTTTTTTTTATGTTTAGGGTTTAGAGTTTAGCTCTTTTCTTTTATGTTTATGTATTATAATGTTGTACTGTCATCTAATACCCTTTAATAGAAGGCATAACATTCTATTTACAAGAAAACCTAATAAACCCTTATAAATAGCAATATATCAATTTTCCACTTAAATAATATCACATATATTATTTTAGAATAATTTTAAAAATTTATTCAATCAAGTCCCTACATGATTTTTTTTTAGGTTTAGAATTGTAATCTTTCTAGTCTTCAATTTCTATAATTTATTTACAATCAAGTCACACTTGATTAATCATTCCATTTTAATTTCTGACTAATGGTTCTTATGTGTGTGACCCATTAGGTTCCCTCATAAGGTGGCCAAAATAGAAATCATAATCCTAAATAAAATAGGATTAAATAAATTAAATAATTTAATTTATTATCATTTCAACAATTGATTGATTTATATTTGAAGATCAAGTTTATAATGTCTAACAATCTGTCATGATTCCCAAAATATTAAGAAAGTCATAAATAGTTTGACTTAACCTTTTAGTCACTAGTTTCTCGATGTAATTATTATTCATTCATCAAGAATATTCTTATTTAGATATTATAATGTCTAATTTGTTAAATATTTTTTTTGTTCTCAACCCTATAGTCATTGATTATTTGAATAAGATTTGAAAATCTTTTCAAATCTCATTCCACCGTGGCCAAGGATTTCACAATTAATATTTTTCTAGAACAGATGGAACATTTTTTCTAATTCATCTAGGGTGGTGAATCATCTCTTGATTACTTAAATACCTTCATATAGTTTATGTTATACCCAATATCAACAGCTCTAATTAATGTGTAGTCTTAATAGAACATTGACCAAGAATATTTAGAAATAATGCTTTGATGCAATAGGAATCTCAAAATTATAACAACTTTATAATTTCTTATGCTAAGCATTTTTGTTCCGTGGACTTTATCTTTATTCTAGATTCATTAATTAAATATTATATTCATTAATCAAATATAATTTAATATTAAAGATAAAAAAAAAAAAGCTTTTATTAACACCATGGTTAGCCAATGGCTTTTCTTATTTGAAAAATATTGGATAACATTATCAACACTATTTTTTCCTCTAATGGATTACTAGCTTCAAAACCCATGATAAGCACCAACTCCTCCACCAATGGCACGTCAGTTTTCTCCATACTACAAGAAGTAAGCCGACTTAACCAAGTCTATAAATTCCTCAGGAGTTCATCAAGTAAAACTCAAAAGTAAAAGACCAAGACTGGTCCAGAACTCCATACACAAGCTTATATACAACATTACTCTCTTACTTTACACATTTTCTTCACACACACTGGCCCATATTTCAGTAGAGGACTGGTTTTTTTATAAAAATCAAGGCTAGAGATAAAGGTCTGCATTCAAGCTCATCACTCCACCAACCTCGAATGTAGTCATGGAAAGCCTAGTTTTTGTATGAAGGTTTTTCATGAATTAATCGGTTCCATAATATATAAGAAACTAAATAAATGCTAGTTCATTCCCTTTCATCATTCACCAAAACTCTTTCCATAGATGATGATGATCCAAGACAAGGGAGAATAACTAATCTCCACACAAGATATACATTCACTCTCCTAGACCTCCAATAACTCTCTCATTATGAATAAAAGCTCAATGATGTTGTCATAGCTATGCAACTATATCTTCACATTTTTCCTCCTACATAACAATAAGCTTTCATGTATGCAACACTAATTACATAAAGACAACTCTAGATCCTTAAAAAAATAGGGCAGAATGATATGATGCAAACGAGTAGGTACAAATATACTCTCACTCCTATACTCAAAAGAAGTTACACCTAACTTGAAAAGCATTTCCACACTAGATGCTCTAAATAAGGATCCATCTATCTTTATTGATCTTCATCTAGATTTAACTTGTAAGACCTCGATTAAAAATATTAAGGTATTAGCAAAGTGCTGAAAACTTAACCTAATGAAGAAAATAAAATGATATATATAGGTATGTATATATAGTGGTTTTTAAATGAAGTTTTAGGGATTAAACTTTAATATAACAAACTCTAAACATAAGCTGAGACAAGATACTTGGTTAGATAAGAAATTGATTGAATAAAAGAACAATGGAAAATTGTAAATATAAAATTGAGGGATATATAAATATACAAACTTGGCTTTCAAAGGAAGCCAAGTTGGTCGGCCACATGGTAGAGAAAATAGATGAGATTTGAGCAAAATATATGGAAAATTCTTGCTAGAAACACCAAAAAAAGTTAAAGTAAATATCAAAGAGAGATGGGGTAAGGAATTGAGCAAGAAAAAATTGAAGAATTTCTTGGACTATTTAGCTAAGGGAGAGGGCTGGTTTTGAAGGAGAAGAAGAAGAGGAAAAGAAGTGAATATAATTTCTTTGTTCTAGTTACCTTAATCTATTATACTTAAGAGGCAAGGAATCTTGGTTTGAGCTAGTTTTGAATTATTAAGGAAAATTAGTGTATTTTATATATGAGAATGATATGTAAATTATGTTTTAATGAATAAAGGATTAAATAGATGTTTTTATGATAGAATGAGATTAGTAAGTATGAACAATCTTTGGGTATTGCATGAATTGAAAAAAAAAACTAAAAATTGAACTAACATCTCATGAATTATACAAATTGGTATACGGATCAGGATTACCAAATGATCTGGTCATTCGGTTGATAGGAGTAATAATAAAGTTGGCTACTATCTAAATCCTTTGATCAAACTAGTCAACTATTTGTTTCATGCTTGGCACATTGCACCCGGGATAACTAAAAACCTCTTTATGTCTTGGGATATTTGATTTCCAATATAACTATGGATGTGATTTCATTTTAAAATTAGAACCCAGCACACCCGGGGCTTGGCACATTGTCAAGCCCAACCGTGGCTGGGTCTGGCTAGCTCCGAACACAGCGCCCCTCCACTAAAGCATGTTTGTATTCAGAAAAATTATACTCGTATGTCTTTCTTGATTTAGTATTTTTTTTTTAAGATATATAAAGATATACTGATAAAATTTTGGTTCATCGATACCTTGCATTTTTATGTATGTTGAGTTAATGAAATCTAAATTCCTAAAAAACTCATTCATGTCTTAGGATATTTGATTTCCAATATAACTATGAAAGTGATTTCATTTTAAAATTAGGACTTAGCGCACCATGGGCTTGGCATATTGCCAAGCCCAACCGTGGCTGGGTCTGGCTATTGGCTACACACAAACCCTATACCAAAGGCTTTACGCACTAAAACAAGAAGGTAAATCTGTTAACAAATATACTTATGATTTTTACGAATTAGTGGCTAGGAATAACTTGGTAAAAACCAAAGAGTAACTGGTGGTGGGGTAACTAAGTGGGTTATGATAACTATATAGGACATGTTGTGCCGATAATATTTGTGAATAGTTTTGGAGGCGTATCAAAGGACCTTGACAATGGATAAGTAGCAAGTTAATAAGGCTATTAACATAAATTTCTAGAGAAAAAGGAATAATATAAGAGAACACAACAATAACAAGAGGATGATGACCATCCAACCCAAGCCAACTCAGTAGACTCCACAAATAATAAGTCAGGGTTTTGGTTCTTATTTCAAAATTTGTTTTTATAGATATAAAGAATAGAGCATCAAGCTAACGAGTGTAACAAATCTTAGAGTTATCCGGGTAAGGATATGTTGATAAAGGAATTTATGGATGTGGCTGATATTATCTATAATGACTCAAATAGTAGTGAAGAGATTTTGCATAGAGATAATGGTACTACCTTTGTCATTAAAAAGAATTTGTTGATGCCCAATGTGATTCAAAAAAATATTGATAGTGCATTATTATTTTATATTCTACATGGACCAGAAAATATAAGGTTTGTAGCTTGATAATAGACAATGGTAGCTTTTAGAATGTAGAGTCAACGAGGTAGTAAAAAAACTACAGCTAGCAACTGAAAGTCATCTCAAGCCCTACAAACTAACATGGATGAATAAAGACATTAAGGTAATTATTGATAGTGTGTAATGTGATGTGGTATTGATGGATGCATGCCATGTTCTGTTGGGGAGGTCATGGTAGTTTAATAGAAGTTTTATTCATGATAAGAGGAGGAATATGTTAACCCTTAGTATTAAGATGAAATGTATAGTATTGGCATCTATAAGGAAGAAAATGGAGCTAAAAACTAAAAAGATGAAGAATTTATTGTCTTTATCGTAGTTTATAGAGAAAATAAGGAGTGAACGAGTAGTTTATACCCTAATACTTAGTAGTAGTAAAATTCAAGAAGAGGATGATGTTGATGAAAGTACTCAAAAATAAAATATATGCTAATAGAAAGTACATATTTGATGTCAGAAGAGTTACCCCAAGGATTGCCTCTATAAGAGAGATACAACACTGGATTAATTTGGTTCTAATTCTAGTTTACCAAACAAACCAACACATAGGCTTATCCCTATAAAAGCTAAAGAGTTGCAAAGGTAGGTGGTGGAGTTACTGGAAAATAGGTATATTTGAGAAAACATTAGTATGTAGTTTCAGCCTTTTTAGTCTTAGAAAATGTTAGTTTCTAGTAGATTTGTGTAAACGATCGATTCATTAACCAAATAACGATGAAGTACATGTATTCAATTCCGTGACTAGATGACATGCTGGATCAATTAGTAGGTTCTAAGGTATTTTTCAATATTGATCTCAAGAGTGGTTATGATCATATTGAATAAAATTGATGGATGAGTGGAAAACAACCTTTAAAACATAGGATGGGTTGTATAAATTGATGGTTATGTAGTATGGTAAGTCCAATGCTCACAACACTTTTATAAGGTTCATACATCAGGTGTTGAGATCATTCATAGACATATTCATTGTGGTTTATTTTAAAGACATCCTGATTTACAGTCTCACTCCAAAGTCTTATTTAGAGCATCTACTAGTTGTCTCTACCACTTTACAGAATAAGCAGTTATTTATCAACTACAAGAAGTGTAAGTTGTTCACTAGTAATGTTACTTTTTCTAGATTTTGTTATATTAATGGATGGATTTCAGGTTGATCTTTCAAAGTCATGATGACTGTAGATTGGCCAACGCTAAAAAACATCTATAAAGTTTAGAGTTTTCATAAACTTGCATCATTCTACAGAAAATTCATTCAAGATTTTAGCTCCTTGATTGCATTCATTAGAGAGTGCTTAAAGGGAAGAAATTCTCAGTGAATAGATGATGTCGAAGATAATTTCTAGCTAGTGAAGCAGAAGATGATTAAAGCTCTTGTATTTGCACTTCTTGACTTTGACAAACTATTTGAAGTCAACTCTGATGCATCTTGGATAGGCCTTAAAGTTGTTCTTATCCAAAATGGACAACCAAATGCCTTTTTTAGTGAGATATCATCTAGTTCAAATAAAAACTACTCTACATATGATCTAGAGTTTTATGTTATTGTTCAAGCTCTAAAGGATTGCAAAACTACCTTTTATAAAAGGAGTTTATTCTAATCATAAATCATGAAGCTTTGAAGTATATAAATAGGTAGTATAGGTTAAGTCATTGGCATACAAAGTGCGTGTCTTTTCTTTCAGAGTTTACCTTTTTATTGATGTACTAATATAGCAATCTTAACAAAGTAGCTAACACCCTCAGTAGATGAGTTACCATGCTCGGTACTATAAATGCCTAGGTGATGGGGTTTGATACTTTTGAGATTTATAGTCAGGTGACTCTTCTTTCAAATAAGTATGCATGAAGATAACTGAGATAACTTAATGCTTGTGAATTGTCATTTATGAGTTGCACTGTGAGAAATATTATGGGCGTGATAAAACAATAGCCTTGGTGTCATTAAATTATTATTGGCCAAAGTTTTCAAGTTAGGTATCCAGTTTTATGAAGAGATGTACTATTTATTAAAGGTCTTAAGGTTCCTTATCGAAAGTAGGGCTATATACCCAATTGCTAGTTCATGATGCTTTATGGTTGGATGTTAGTAGGGATTTTGTGTTAGGCTTACCTCATACCCAACAAGCAATGGATTCTCTTTTCCTTTTTTTGGACAAGTTCTAAAAAATAATCCATTTCATAACAAGTTGAAAGACATGGTTGCATCCTAGATAGCCCATATTTACTTTAACGAGGTGATTTTCTTACATGGTATCCCTAGGTCTATCATTTTAGACAGAGATGTGAAGTTTATGAGTAATTTCTGGAAGAGATTACGAGGAAAGCTAGGAACCTAGTTGAATTTTAACAGTGCTTATAATCCTTAAACAAATGGACATATATAGGTGGTTAACCGTAACCTTGGATGCTTGATGTGAAGTTTGGTGGAAGAATACCCAAAATAATGGGATATCACCTTCTATGAGTAGAGTTTGCTTATAACATGTCTCAAAATTTGATCTCCCAATCAAGTCCATTTGAGATACTCTACAAACAGAATCCTTCTAGCGTGATAAAGATAACACATGTTCCTCGTATTAGATGATTGAGTGTCCAAACTGATGGTACGTAGATTGCTTATAAGGTAAGTAAAACAATACAAAATATATGGCCCTAACCGATATCCATCAAAGAAGAGTAGTGTTTGAGATAAGTAATTGTGTGTGGGTAGTACTCACTCGTGACAAGTTTCTAGTAGGATATTATAACAAGTTGATGAAAAAAGAGATAAACCCTTGCCAGGTCTTGTAAAAAATTAATAATAATGCTTATAGACTTCACCTTTCTAGCTATCTGAAGCCTTTTGATGTCTGTAACGTGCAACATTTGACATCTTATTTGAAGAAAGAATAGAACTCAAGGATGAGTTCTCTCTAACCAGAAGAGAATAATACAGTCAGGCTTGTAGAAACTAGAGGTTTTGTGCAGTCAGTAGGCATCTACTATAGCTAGATGAAGATTTGCCACAAACAATCTATATGGATGAACTAATAGATGCTTTTATAAACCAGTGAGATGAAATTGAAAAAATAATGAAGCTTAATTCTTAAACCCACCAAATGTTGAAGGATGAAATTGAAAAAAAAAAACAACATAAAAAAAGTTGAGTCAACTCGAGTTAACTCAGATCAACATGTCAAACTTGTGATTTAAGACATGAAATTGTGATATTGAATGATGAAATTTTTTTAAAAAAATCAATTTTATAAAAGACCTAAAAAAAGAGTCTAGTTAGGCTAATCTTCCAAACCAATAACTTTGGTCATGAGACCTGGATTACCCTATGGATGGAAAACCCAAAATCCTAATCGATAAAATGGTCAGGAATAAAATTTAAAAAAAAAACAATTTAAAAAGGATTCAAAACAAAACTAATAGCATCAAAAGAATAAGGACCAAATTTGATATTAAAACTAAATGAAACAAAATGTTGAGAAACAAAATTGAAAACAAAATCAATTTAAAAAAAGGATAAAAAACAAAACAAATAGAAATCAAAAGAATTATGACCAAATTTGATACTAGAATAAAATAATATGACACCTTTTAACTTTTCCAGGCCAACACAATTTTCGAGGAAAAGAGACTGAAATGAGGGAGAAAAAGAAACAAAAAGCCATTAGAGCCTCATCGTTGCACTGTTGCGCACACGCAACCCACCACCAGAAAGGTCTCGTTGTGGCAATTCAAATGCATCCACGAATGGTGGTGGTAAGCGATCGAAAGAGGTTGTACATGCCTTAAAAGCATGACAATCTCTCCCCACACACTAGCATGTTCAATGCATAAACCAGCCAAGTTGTCCTGGTTGACTTTCAATCCCGGATATTTTCTTTTTTGATGTGTTGATGATGTGTTTTTGGGTTAGAATGACTAAGTAATTGGGGTATTTTTAGACAAAAGAGTCATTGTCTTAATTTTCTAGCCACCATAATGGTATCTGAAATCTAAACAAAAGACACATCGTCAGCTTTAAAGGTCGTTCGCACCTTTAAAAAATTGAAAAATAAATAAAACCAAGCCCAAGCCCTCAAGCTTAGGCTTAAATGTCCACCTACGCGCCTGGGTTTTTCATTACAATAGCTTAGGAGCATTGGGTCATAGGCCATGATCATGGGCTATATATATATATATTATTGAACCCGGTTGAATTCATTGTCTAGATTATAGGTTTGACGAATTAAGACATGAAACTCGGGCTATTATTTTTTTTCTAATATTGTTTTTTTAATTGATATATTTCCTTAATATGTCTCTTTTTTAAAATAACTTTTAAATATATGTTTCAATTAATATCCTTCTTTGTGATTATTGTTTTTTTGCATATTTAACCCTTTTTGGATAAAGATTTTTGTTAATGGTGTTATGTGTATTTAATGTTTTAGAAGATTATTTTGATTTATCTATAATTTTTTTTATCTTTTGCATAGATGAAATTTATTTTTTAAAATAAAAAATATTTATTTTTATATAATTATTATAATATGTGCAGTCTTGCATAATATTTGTTTTCTAATATATTTTTTTCTTTTGTTTTACTCAATCAATTTATTGTGTGTTTTTATTTCTATTATTGTTTAATTGAATAAAAAATAATTTTAATAAATAAATTCAATAAATACAACAGGAAAAATATTTCATCTTGTGAGATTAAATATCTTAATCTATATTTGTTTTTTTATTTTTTTATTTTATTTTTAGTTGTCGTTAATAACTTTTTTTTGTTTATTAACACATATAATTCTTAATTTATTTAATTATATATATACATAAGCTTTTTGATTTGCATTTAAATTTTATTTATTTATAAAAACATGTCAAAAATAAGCTTACATATATAATTTTTTTTGTTAAAGAAGAATATATCTAGCCCAGGTTAAATAGCAAGTATATTCATACATAAGTGGTAGATTTTCCCTCGAAATAATAGCTTCCTTACTCTCACAATAAAAAAATTAAAAAAAAAAAAGAAACTTTGTTGATATAAAACATGTTTTTGTGTGTCATATGGGAATTGGTTAACTCAAAGATAAGGTGATCGAAATCTGATTCTGTCAAAATATCAAACACCCTGGTAAGTCAGGCAAGTTAATCAAGCATTGGGCATTGTAGATATCATATACCATCGATTTTCTAACATCTCATTCTAAAACTAAGTTCAATTTGCATTGTGGTTGTGATCGTTTCCGCATAAGTTCAAATCCCTTATTGTTTCTTCTACAAAGAAGATTAATGACAAGAAGAGATTATTATTTTTTTATAATCAACCTAACAGTTAAACATAAAACAACTTGTAGACCAAACAACTATTCTATATACTTTTGATAATAAAAGCGATGGATCTAGTGCCAACGCAGCTAGAGGTAACTAAAAACGAGAGTTAACCATCTAGTAGATGATTTAGTGGTAAGAAGTTTGGGATCAAGAGGTTTACTTTCTCTGTGGTCTTATATTCGAACTCTGTGGTTGCTAATATTGATGGCCACTGGAGGCTTACCTGGTCATTAACTTCAGGACCCATGGAGATTAGTTAAGGTGCGCGCAAGCTGATCCTAACACCTCACGTGAAAAGAAAAAAAAAAAAACCTGGAGTTATATACCCATTATCTTATATCCGAGGGTGTAAACTAACCCTTTTGTTTGACTGTTTGAGAGGCCACATGAAAGCTGTTCTGGAAGGATGACAAAGGCATTGAAAACTCCCACATTCTCCTTCCTAAAGCACCGATGTTTTGAGCATTGATGATCATTGTATTTGAATCCAAAGGGTCTTGTTTTATTATTTTATTCTAATGACATAGCTCTGATGTTTTGAGTGCTTCAATGGATTTTCATGATAAAAAATAATTGTTGAGGATATGTTCAGGAGATCATGACCAGCAACTGATATATTGGTAATATTAGAGCAGGAAATCGCTTATTACTTTCAGCATCTTATACCTCCTGCTCAAACAATCACCTCACTTTTAATCTCAGACTGGGATGAGAAAATGAGCTGGTCTGGATGGGGCTGGTGATGTCATCTTCTGCCTCCTCGTGTTGAATTTCATTATCAACTTACTTTCTCGCAATCATGCTCCGAAGATGAAAGCTCTGCTTTACTCAAACTTAAGGATGGTTTCTTGGAAGGCTGGAACAGATTGCTGTTCGTGGGATGGAGTCACATGTCATGGAGTCACAGGTCATGTTATAGCTCTTGACATTAGTTGTAGTGGTCTTTAGAGACAACCTCAATCCCACTCTTCCAACTTTCAGACCTTCGGAGACTAAATCTTGCTTTCAATTATCTTAACCTCTCAAACACATGGTTCTTAGGTCAAGTCCCATATAAAATCTCTCACTGGTAAAAATTGATCTCTCTCGATCTATCTTTTAATGGACCATTGACACTAGAAGGCCCAGCTATGAAAATGATTGCCCAAAACCTTGCTCTAGTAAGAGAGATTTTCCTTGATTATATAAATGCCTTCAGTTGATCATGGTTCTTTGATGAACCTTTCTTCTTCTTTAACTTCCAATTTGCTTCAACAACCATTTCCAACTCCTTCGCAATCTATGAATTCTTTTAATAGCAAACAATAAACTGACTGGAGAAATCCCACCTTGGATTTGCAGTATCACCACCTTCCAGATCATTAACTTATCTAATAATAGTTTGAGTGGCAACATTCCACAGTGCTTGAGGAGCTTTTAGTACTGAACTATCCGTGTTGAATTTGGGGATGAACAACTTCCATGGCACCATTCCAGAAACATTTACAGAGGGAAATAAAATAAGAAGTCTTGACTTGAATGCCAATGAGTTATAAGGATCATTACCACGATCCTTAGTTAATTGCAAAATGTTGGAAGTCCTCGATCTAGGAAACAATTACATACATGATAGTTTCCCCAATTGGCTGCAAACTCTTCCTAAGCTGCAGGTTCTGGTGCTGCGCTCTAACAGACTCCATGGTTCCATAGATAATCTCATTGTGATATCTCCTTTCTGTAGTCTGAGAATCATTGATCTCTCACATAACGAGTTCACTGGCCTTCTGCAAATTTTCAAGCTATGAAGAAAGTGGATGAAGTTAAAGCTACACCCGAGTATTTGTGGGGGACTATATTATCAGGATTCTGTGGTTTTGACGATGAAAGGGACTGAGGTTCCAATGGAGAGAATCTTACAGCCATTGACCTATCAAGCAATCAATTTGAAGGACAGATTCCAGAGGAAGTCGGACTTCTTAGTTCACTCGTAGTCCTTAATTTTTCAATGAACAGCCTTATTGGTCAAATATCATCATCGCTTGGGAACCTGAAAGCACTAGAATTTAGATCTATCATCAAACAGGCTTAGTGGAGACATTCCTGAACAATTAACAAGGCTGAACTTTCTCGCAGTACTTAACCTCTCATATAACCAGCTTGCAGGCCCAATTCCTCGAGGCAGTCTCATATAACCAGCTTGCAGGCCCAATTCCTCGAGGCAGTCAATTTGATAACTTGCAGATTGATTCATATGCATATCCATTATCAGTGAAATGCAGCAATGATGTGACCCCACAGCCCCCACCATTCCAAGAGAAAGAAGATCTTGCAAGCTTATTCAATTGGAAGTTTGCAATGATAGGTTATGGATGTGGGCTGCTGATTGGACTGATCATGGGATTTATTGTATTCTCAACAGGAAAGCCACAATGGTTCGTAAGGATGGTCTAGGTTGAACAATAGAAATGGTAAAGAAGAAAGACGCAGAAGATTATTCATAAAAAAAACTTGTACTCTCAGGCTAGGATTGCATGCTTCCCTATCTGTAGAACAGCTAGTTATTGTCCATTTCCTTTCAAGTTGTCTTACCTAGCTAGTCTTCTTGTCAGTCAAAAATATGAAGAAATGATTGAAGGATAGAATTTTCATCAAAAAGAAGCTCTACCAAAATGTATTTGTTTGTTTCTCTTCACTTTTATTAGTGCATTGCCTTCTAAACAAGAACAGCAACAATCACGCTGTTTCTTTACCGTCACATATAGCGTCCTACAGTAAATAGCATTCATAAGAAGGAATGCTGTTTTATGGCCTTACGAAGATAGGACTTAAAGGTTGTTCAGTCTATCTGATGATTCATTTTCAAGTTCACTATCATCAAGCCATCCTTAGGATTGAAATCTATTGTATTTTTCCTAAGTTAAATAGTTCTAATCAAACACGTAAGGACTCAAAAACCAAGATTTTTTCTGCTACAAAAAATATTCTTTCCAGTATCATCTATGTCATAATTCAAAACAGCTGGGACTGGCAATGACTACCAAATGGACCTGGATTGCTCCAAGTTCTCTACACTTGACAAAAGTTTTGTTAAAGGGTTCCCAAACATGATAATTTTCACTGCCTGTGAACAGACTTCATTGAAATTCCCGTGAAGGGAGATCCAGCACATTATAGCTTAACCCACAAACGTCCATATCATCAAAAGGTCACATGAGTACCTTGGGTCTTGCAAAAGGATATGATACGACTGCTTAGTTCCAAAGAACTGAACTTTCAACATCTATTTATCATACGGTTCCTTGCAGAAAAATAAATGAATATATCCATTTATATTGTAAAGTTGAGTCAGAGTTATCCAAACTCAAGAATCAAGTTTGTGTGTGTTTAATTATGTATATACGTATACATACATGTTTAGCACTTATAAACTTGCCATAGAAATTCATTTAACTTCGTAGCATGTACGGTATACCTTCTAACTCTTCTAACTGAATGCAGCCCAATGCACCCAATTTTATTCCATGCTTAATGCAAGACATTCTGCAAACAGAACCCAATTTCCAAAATTATAAAATACTCAAGAAAAAGTGGCTAATAAATAAATAGAGGAATCCCATGATTCCTGAAAGCTTTGGCGTAGAACATGAATTCAAAAGTGCACAGATCGATTGATTTATACAAAGCCAAGGGCTATAACATTATCAGAAAGTTTTTGTAATTTAGACAAATGAACATGTGTGTAAGGTGTCTTTCAGTCAAGTAAGAGAAACCTCTCTATATGAAACACACATCGAAAGAGAGAAGTGCAAATACCAGGAAAGAGAGACATGAAAAACAATGATGGTTAAATTATAAGTAGACTACCTCAAGTATGTGATGTAAGAGAAATATCAGATTAGATCATTCCGGAATACTGAGGGACAGCCATGTGTCAATCATATCTTTGGATGCACCTAAACCAACTCAGGTATGAAAGGAAAGAGAGTGAATAATATAGTTGAAGGTCATTCAACAACTCATCATGTTTGCAGGAAACAGAACTTAGATTGCACGAAGAACAGATAAACCAAGAAGAGATACTTAGTCAATTGTAGACTGTAAAATTGTCCACTGATAGTCACTGAAGTTCCTTGATACATCCCACATAAGATTCCAATAACAGCAAGGACAAGGAACCCTGGCCTATGTTACCTCCCGTCCCAACAGCCAGGAAAAAATGATGCTGAGAGCAAAAATGACCAGGGCAAATCTTAATCAAAATGAATGGGTACATTTTCAGAGGATCACTATAATAATTGTTCATAATAGGAATTTAACTGAAAATGCAATCCCAAGATCTAACTCAAAGGCAGCTTTCACAAAAGAGAAAGAATCTATATGTGCAGCAATGATTTGGACAATACCTGGACAAAGATTTCCAATGACATTCTGAAAGCTTAAAGATCCAAAGGCTTCTTAAAAGGAGACTGTCTTGGAATCAGAAAGGGAACTGAAATACTCATCAAATAGCACAACCCAATTCTCATAGGAAACATCCATATTTTCATATCAACCAGATTCAGTAACTTTCACTGCGAGTCAAAATCTTGCAAAGCCTGATGTCACTTTTTAATTTATGGACCAGTCCGACAAATAACTTTGCAGCCAGAAAGAAGTACACAGTCTGTACCCTAAGTGTTTGCGAGCATGTAGGAATGCAAGGAGCGGGAAAACACACAATCATGTATGCGATAAATCTCTTACTGCTGTTCACTCACATAAGAAGAAATTAAATCAATTACGTGCCTCATCAGAAAATAACTGAATAGAATATTATTGTCCTGGTGTTAGTTCATAACATCTATCAAACTATCAACGAGGTTAAATGAACTAGAGAGTTTATCATCCTTGAATACCATGGCAACAGCCATCCTCCATAAATCTACATTGACAAGTTTTCCCTTTTCCAGAGTATTAAAAGCTGACCTTAACAAATCTTCATTCTTTCCCTCACACAACCTATTAACAAACTTGCATATACTGGCAGAACAAGGAACAAAACCCTTGAAAATCATTTCATCCAAAATAAATGCTGCTTCCTTGAACTGCATCCCATTGCAAAACCCGTCAAAAAGAATCCTATAGGAAACAACATCAGGAGCACAGCCACGTCTTGGCATATCTTCAAATAAATCATTTGCTTCACCCCTTTTCCCTTCTTCAAACAGTTCTCGAAGTATCACATTGTAGCTGATAACATCAGGCTTACACCCTTTCTCCACCATCTCATCCAACAATCTATAAGCTGCTTCAAAATCCTTATCCTTACAAAACAAATTAATAATCACATTGTAAGTTACAGTATCGGGTTTGTACCCACGTTCTTTCATGTCCTCCCAAACACCTAAAGCCTCTTCCTTTCTCCCAGCCTTAAAAAGCCCACTAATCAAAGTAGAATAAATTGCTGGATCCAACTCAATTTTATTTCTAATCATCTCCTTCTTAAGCCTAAAAGCTAAACTTAACTCGCCATTCTTACAAACCCCCTTAATCAATGACGCATAAATATAAGCATTAGGATACACCCTATAGACCTTAACCATATCCGTCTTCAGCTTAAAAGCCTCCTTCAACCTCAAATGCAAACAAAACCCATAAATCAAATTACCAAATGTAATCACATTAGGACTAACACCTCTATTAGTCATTTCATCAAACACCTTGGACGCATCATCTAATCTCCCACTCGCACAAAACCCACGAATCAATAAATTATAGGTACAGGCATCTGCTTTCCCCAATTTCTCGATACCCACAAAAAGTTCCCTCATTTTATCAAAATCCTTGCACATCAAGAATACACTTAGCAAGGAATTATACGATTTTACCGTCCTTTGGACACGAAACGAAGGCAATTCAACGAGCAGTTTGAGTGCATTTTCAGGGAGGCGAGCACGGCCATAGAAATTGATTATGTCGCAAAAGAGAGCCTCTTTAGGGGTGAAAAGGGTTTCTTCTTTGAGTTGGGCAAGGATTTCTTGCATTTCATTGAACATTTTAGCACGGCCAAGCTTGGTAATGATGAGGTCATAAGAGAGAAGAGAGTAGCGAAAGGGTTTCGAAGGGGTTTTTGGGTTTGGATTTTTAAAGAGTTGAAGAGCGAGTTTAGGGTCTTTTTGGAGACGAAGAAGAGAGGCTAGCCTGAAAGGGGTGATGGGTCTTGATGGGTTCATATTTGCTGGGGCTCTCCTCTGTCTTATGTATTTGTTTGATAGATGACCTCCTGATTTCTATATTCCCGCCAAAAAGAGGCAGAGAGGGAGGAGAAGATCGATAGGCGACATGTAGTTTTATCACTTGAAATGTGGATATACAAATACAAGACCGTGTCACAGGCATGCTTATTAGACTGGCTTCGTGGGTTCATCCGGTGATCCGAACTCTATTTGGGTCTAAATAAAAAAAACCCTTGGGCTTGTAATTAACCCTAGAAAAAATTGTTTGACACATTAAGTTAATTTAGAATTTGAAGAAACCCAATTTTTTTTTTTAATGTTAATTTTTTTTTTAAGGCAAAGAGCCTACTCTTTTTTTTTAACATCTTAACATGTTAGGTTGTCGTTTTTCTCATTCCCTTCTGCAGTCCTAAAATGAGCAATATTTTTCCTTGCACGCATAGGGGGACCTTTTGAAATGTTGGACGTCAAGTATTCAATTAGGTTTCTCCTTAACTAACTGATCACTTTAAAGATATAGGAATTCAAATAGAAAATAAATAAGAGGAACTCAAATAGAAATGTAGTAGTGTTCAATAACAAATTATTAATGAAGATAAAAGGTCTAAAAAGCATAGTCGTTGCAGGCAAAAACCTTTTGAAATGTTGGAACTCTAGTATTCAATTAGGTTCCTCCTCAACTAACTGATCACTTTAAAGATATAGAAATTCAAAAAAATAAATCAGAGGAACTCAAATAGAAATGTAATAGTGTTCAATAACAAATTATTAATGAAGATAAAAGGTCTAAAAAGCATAGTCGTTGCCCCGCGTATAAGAGGCAATCAAAGGTTTTCCTCTTACTCGACACAACCTTATACGCGCGAGCCTACCACCATTTTTCTTATTGGTTACTAACCTATATCAAAGTTCATTATATGAACACTAGAAGAAGGTTTTATTTTTTCAATGTGGGATTGGAAGCCCATTAGTATATATATTTTATGTTCAATAGAAGAAAGTTGTGCTTTTTCAATGTGGGATAAAAAATCTTTTTGGTTTAAATAATTCAACTTAAAAGGATATGATATTATCTTTCTTGTTAGAGATAAAAAGCATTTTGAAATAATCTTTTAAACTTTATTATTTACAATATATATAGTCTACATCCACATGAATTGTTTCTTAACCTTTTTCAAGTGGGATATTAAAACCTCAAATATTTTTATTTTTATTTTTCGGGGTTGACCCGGAACCCGACCCTCAGGTCGGGTTTAATAACTATGGTCACAGATAGTTCTCAATAAGTAAGATTGATGAGAATGAAATTAGGCTAGCTGGAATTTAAATTGATGTTGGGTGTTGAAACGCAGCATTTGATAAGGGCTTCTTGAGTTGAAATGCAATGTTTTACTTATTGTCTTGTTAGTTGGTCAGTAAGCCACGTGTTAGCTCAGATTTGGAATTATTAGCTAGTTTTAAGATTGTCAATATATTTAATGAATTGCTAGTGAATTTTAGCATGAATGAAAGATAACCAATTTGGATTCTCTCTCTCTTCTTCTCTTTCATATGTTGAGGCCTTATGTGCTAGGTTTGGAAGGCAAAAAAGATCCATTATAGGAGCTCATGGACCTCATACAGATAGAAACTCTAGAGACCTACATACAGGATTTTGATATTCTATGGAATACAGTTGCGATCTTAAAGAAACAAGCATTAGTGTTCTTCATTGGAGGTTTAGAGATTCAAATTAAGAATCTAGTCAAGATGCTTGAACCTAAAGCTTTAAAACAAGCCTATAATCTAGCTCATTTACAAGAAAATATCATTTTCTATAGGTGTACCCACTTTAATCCCTCTAAATACACACCTCTAAAACCATAACCCAAACTACCTAAACCAAACTCAATCCACATCAAAACCATTACAGAAACTCACCCTTACTAATTACTAGCATTCCAAAACCTCCCTAGAGTGACTTATTACCCACACCAACTGAAAACTATTGTAACAAAATCCATGTTAAACCTACTAAATCCTTAAAGAGTAGGGAATTAAACGAAATGATAACCAAAGGTATATGTTGTTGATGTGATGAGAAGTTTGTATCTGGCTATATATGTAAGAATAAAAGACTATATTC
>Ga0307507_10004725_pt1 | contig 23557 bp, 19 predicted proteins | sample 7_EM_MG_FD_207223 | JGI IMG/M metagenome (GOLD analysis project Ga0307507, IMG submission 207223) | Populus trichocarpa ectomycorrhiza microbial communities from riparian zone in the Pacific Northwest, United States - 7_EM | ecosystem: Host-associated > Plants > Roots > Unclassified | place...
CCTATAGGGCCCGGCCGTCCGTCCCGGGCATAGATCAGGACGGACTGCAAATGGGCGTCCGTCCCGTCCAAAGGTCTCAAACTTGGCGTCCGTCCCGTCCTAGGCGAAAGACGGACGGACTGGACGCCTGGGAACACTGTCCCCAAGTCCTAAAGCGTGGATATCAGGCCATTATGGAATCACTATCTGAACGCGAGGATTTACTTCCCTTGTCTGGTGGCGATAAGTCTACAACGCTTTCCTCACGCAAGCCGCCCGATCTAGATCAGCGCTCCTTCAAAAGAAGCCGCAGGGTTTGATGTTCAATACCGAACCTTACACCCCTCCTGCTCTTTAAATTACAACCTGATTAACCTAGGCCGGCAGTTAGTTACTCCTTAAACACTCCTACCACACGGCCTCTATCTCCTTGTTCCGTCCATTGGTTTTATAGTGTTATCTGCTTTTCTTTCTATTTTTCGCCATTCTTTCCAGTTATCTGCTTTTCTTTCCATTTTTCGCCATTCTTTCCAGTTATATCTCCTTTTGCTCCATTTCCATCTCGGTTGTCTTGCCAGAAAGGCAGCGGGACAATTTTCCATAGACTTTAATCATGCCCAGTGGGGGGGGGGCAGTGACTGGGGATCAATTCGCTAGAGTTTTTTAATTGGTTTGTCCAGCATCAAACTTGAATTCGATTGAATTAGCAGTGCATCATACCTTATTTCTCTTTGTATTCTTTCTTCTATCTATTCTCTTTCCTCACCGCTAGCTCCAAGTCATGTCTTTTATTGTCTAAACCCTCTCTGTAAAATTAGAGGCTTTCTCCCTCGTTTTCTTTTAGCATTATAGAATAGAATCCCGCCTCACTTATCCACAGCTTTCTGATAGGGGGATCGGAAAGCAAGCCTGTTCGAAAGAAATAGTGTTTATATAATACTCCATAAACGTATGTATCATACTGGTAAAATTCGAGAGCTGGGTTTACTTTCCCTTCCATTTTTTTATTTTGCTATCATGGTATCATACATCAAAGTGCCTGCTCCTCCGCACAAATTCTGGTCGTTATCCTCCTTTTCGGCGCTAGTTTCGTTGAACTTTGAGCAATGTCACCTTGGCACTTGGGGGGCTCAATTAATATACCACCTAGATATTCTATTTTATCAAATGTCATAACTACTTATAACATCACCAGGAGTAGTGGTATTGTACCCCGCCTCCCCAAAAAAACTGACAAAAAAAGATAAACATGGGAGATCCAATAATTTCACTCGATACGAGTAGGATAGTAGAATAGCTCTTGGAATTTATCTAGATCATCTAACGCCCCCCACCCAAGAAATGATTAGAGTAAGTACAGTACAGAGGCCGATTGCGACCAGATCGCCACCAAACTGGCAAACAGAGAAACATCGCAACAAAAATATAAAAGTAGTTTTGCACTGGTAAAACAATACCAACAAGTTACTCCAAAAAAGCAGAAGCAAAAGGCCAAAAAATCAAATAAAACTTTAGAGCGAAATGCAGGGTAGAAAACATGCGCTGTAAGGATCTTCAGGCATCCCCTGCCTGACCCACCAAATAGTCCTCATCTGCTTGCTTTGCCCTATCGCTAACGACAACCCCAACCCTAACCCTTGGCATCCCAGGCCCGCCCTCGAGCAGCACTTGCACAGCATACTATCCGGACAAACGCCATCCATCGATCCTCCTTATCTTAGCCAACCTGACGCACAGCCCTTCATTCCTTTTCACTGTTTCCTGGTCTACACAGACCATGTAGTAGCGGCAACGGGGCTGAAGAGTTAATCTTCGGCCGGCCTATAGTCCGAAGATAACAACCAGTAGAAGAATACAGCCCCTGAAAGTTCTTGAATCCATTCTTTACATCCAATAGTCTTCCGCGTGAGCCTTTTTTACCACCAATGTCTCCTTACCTTCCCGCCAGCACAGCTAATAGTTTCGGTTAGTTTAGCTATAGAGCGGCCGTTAATCAGAGGATTGGAGATTCGTCTGATAAGAGTATTGGTGCAATTCTACCGCCTTTCTCTTGGATGAAGCTCGATGATTTAAGATGAGGCTTGGAGTACCGGTTCTGCGATGTAGCAGGGAATCGTGCGAGGGTGGAGGGGGCAGCAGAGGTGAACAAATTAGTGATGTACGGGGAAGGGTATTATACACTAGGGCCACCATCTTGGCGTCGCAAACTCGAGATTGCCCGGACCTGAAGGTAGAAATTTTTGATCGGGCTAGGGAGAGGGGTATCTTGAGTGGGGCAACAGAGGAGCTTCAGAGGTGAACTTCTAGGTACCCACGTGTGAGATCGATCCGGGAGAGATGAGAGTAATTTGTTCCATCTAAAACGATTTACCAAAGCAAATCTAGTGAAATGAAGGAGGAGGTCAAGCCATTTTTTTTATCCATCGCCAATTCGTTCCCCGGTGTTCCAAGCACCATTCTCTATCACAAGCAATCCCATGAGGTCGAATTTCCCAACATTCACCGAGAGGCATCTGAAACCTCGGCACGACTTGATAGAATCTACTACTCGTTAGTAGATAATTAGCCATCACCTTCGGGAGCATACAGATGGTCAAACTCTCACCCACAGCCTCGGGCGATGCAATTGTGCCCAATTTCCCGGGCCTTGAGGCCAACTGACGATACGGCCGGGATTACATACCCCCCCTATCCGAATCCAGGGGTTCTTAACTGATGTCAACTTCTCCACCTCCACCTATCCAAGCCACGACCCATAGGAAGGCTGTATATTAAAAGTAATTATAGGGCCACGTATTATAGAAGTGGCTTGCCCTCTCAGAGTATATATCCAACAAAGCTTACCCCCATTTTCTATGTGTAAGGTCACTCAGCAGTGCGTGAAGCCTTCGGGCGAGTGAGAAAGTATGACAGGAGATATTATTAAACTTGCCGTATAACGTTCGTGAGTAGAAATGGTGGCATCTAAGGCTAGTATGGAGTAGAAAGCCAAAGCTCTGGCCTCGAAATGGGCATGGATTCAATTTACCTCTCATACATGAAAGCTCTAGTTCCCGCTTATAACTATTGCCTTAGCCGTTCCGCTGTTAAAGTAATGCGACAACTGGAGTATGCCGGCTGAGTCTTTCCGTATGATTAAAGCTCCCAGATATCGGAATCCAAGAATCTTGTAGAAATTTTGTACCGTGAAGTCCGGCAGTGCCTGAGAATCACTCGAGTCAAGCAGGGCAAAAGAGACCAATGCTGTGGCATACAATCCAAGTCGATTATCTCGCAGTCCCCAGGCCCAACCCCTTGGCAGCAGTCGTCATGTGGAGAAGTTGAACTGTGCCCACCATGCAAACTGTCCTGATAAATCTTCACACATAGTCCGTCCAACAAAATTTCCACCCCTGCGTCGGATGAAAAATAAGTAGTCTCTCTTAGTGGTGGGCACGATCGTGCTCGACCATAAATTTTGGTGTGCTCGAGCACAATTTATGCTCGAGCATGGGCTAAATTTTCTGCTCGAGCATGATCGTGCCCATCACTAGTCCCCCTTGCTAGCTCCCTCATAACGACCAAGCTTGTGTGAGCATCCACATAGTTTTGGCGCTCCATACCGGCCCTTTAAGCCGCAAATGTCTCCAAAACTAGCTTCATTCCCGCAGCGGCATTTAGGTAGAAGATGATGAACTGATTAGGATCAGAGTGGAGAAGGTGGAGCGCACTGTGCCGGATGACCTATGTTAGTTTTGTTGTTTGCTGAGATGAAGGCGACGCGAGGTGGGGATGCTTTATGAGTTTGTGCAGGGATCTTCTGAAAAGGTGTCTATTGGTGACGGCTATAGCCGGCCGTTCTCATGTGATCCAGATATTTTATTTCTAAACGAAGGTTCAAGCAATCAGTCCCGGAATGCCGGTATTCTACTAGAAGAGAATGGGTATCTGTTAGCTAGGATAATACGTAGCTTTTCGTCTTTCCACTAAAGGGTTATACTCGTTAGAGATGGTTTCCTTGTGAACAGAGTCTAGCTATGTTTCTATTATGTATATCGCGTATACCGGTATCTACGAAACAAGAATGGAGGCTAGTGGAACCTTTTCACGAGGAGTGTTGGTGGGTAGGGGTGGGGGTGCCGTGAGTGACTGGCGAGGCAAGCCATAGCCGAGCAACTGATCGACAGCTGCTCCATTTGGCATCGCTGTGGAGCCATTGCATTCGAGAATGATGAAGGTCATAATTATTGGAACAATTGGCGCATAGGATAATACGTCAGGATAAAGTTCAGCGTCAGGAAATTACCAGCATCCAATCACTGTTACTGATTCTTACGACTCTTTAGTAGCAAATAGAAATGCGTGTAGAGGGGTTGTGAGAGGAGAAGCTTTAGGTTGATTGCGTACTAGATATCCATCAAGGTGTATAGAGAATAAGGAAAAGGGAGGAGCTAAGTGATTTGTGTAAAGACACAGGAAAGTTAAGCAAGTGACGTAAGGGAAAAGAACAAAAGGGCACAAAGCGGGGGTTGATCATGTAGAAAAAACTGATGTTTGAGGCTACATGATATGAAACGATAAACAATGTGAAAGTACACAAGACCCGACCAGGTATAGGTGGGGAATTGAGCGCAAAGCAGAACGGGAAATAGGATAAACTTAAGGGAAGACAATGAAGGCTATAAGAGTAAAACTATTACGTTAAGCAAAGATAAGACGATAACCTCTCCTGCAGCATAAATGATCCCGGCACTAGCAAACCTAATGTATGGATGGCCCAGCATCAGAAACACCGTGCTTGTTCCACATGTGAGCCGCAAGATTATCCGCCCGCTTGATCCCATTAGCCCCAACACGCCCGCACCCTTTAACCGGACAATCCACACGGTTGCTGAGGTGCATTGCACGGTAGTGCCTGTTAAAGGCTTGCTTAGTCTTGAAAGTTCTATGCCAAGAACAATTCGGTACCTTGCAGGTAAATCTACCGGGGGCGCAAGTGTGAGGGCCACTGTGGGAGTAATAGGTAAATGTTATTATGATACAGTAAGTATGATTAGAGTATCGAGTAAAGGAGGATTGCTAACCTGTTACCAGAGCACTTGTGGTATTGGCAGAAGATCCTAGGGAGCGTGGGACAGGTATCCTTTGGAGGGGTTATGGCGGGGGCCGGAATGAGAAGGCTGTTTTCTGGGTTTCGGTTGCTTACCGGATTGGCTGGATTGGGATTATCGGTAGTAGCTTTCCAGGAACCGAGAACTGAATACCATTCATCACTTTCTGGATGCAGTGGAAGATCTCCAAGTCCAGGGTGTAATCTGAGTGGGTTGCCCTGTACATCATGACCAACCAACGAGAGACTCCACGCTGCATGTCGGGGTCCACCGGCATGAATCCTACAGAATGTTAAAAAAAAAGCAAACCAAGACTTACATCTTTTCCGTGTAACCGTAAGTCAATGTAAGCCGCTATAACCGCGAAAACAGGTTAGCAGATACGCAAAATTTCATGAAAGAAAGGGAGGGGGAAGCCAGGTCTATTTGAGTTTGACCTCCGAAAATAGGTTATACTTCCCTTCATGCATAGGTTATTCAAATATATGCATGAGCCTGAAAAATTGGCGCTGTGCGATCAGGCTGACCAATTATAGACTACAAAATTGATCCTGAAATATAGATGCTTGTCTAGCACTTGCATCTGCACTCTCTACGCCAACCAATTCTCACCCTTACGACGAGCAGCGACGGTAACTTCAACTACCCTTGCCACAGTCAGGTTTCTCAATGGCTACGTACGCAATCACCCTTCTTTTTCGCATTTTCCTAATATGATAAAGCTCCCGAATTCCCGTTTCTCCCAAGAGGGACTATTCCAGTTAGCCTACCGGTATTGCCTTGAAATTGAACCCCCGATACCAACCCCTGTAGGCCCAATGGGGGGACAGCAGTTTCCGGCTTGGTGCCAGCTCTCAATCATACTCATAACTGTGCAAAAGTAATTCTATATTCTATATCAATCCACCCATCCATTTCTCACAAGATAGCATCTCACTCTACCGTCCCTCTCCAATTTCCCCCCATCCATTTAGCACTACTAATAACGTAATTGTATCCCCATCACCAGAGTAGATGGGGATAAAGGAGATAAAACATCTATTTGAAAATGGCTAGAGGATGAAGTATCTACTTGTGCCATTTATGCCAGGAGATCTCCGAAGGTGCAGGGTATTTTCTCGATAAGCACGTGGATGACACAAGATATTGGATATGTGCCTGCGCAATTCTTGGAAGTGGATGTATGGCAATGGTTTTTGGTGCGGTTGTTTTGCTAAGTTGGATTTGGCATGGAAACCGGGCGTGCGGGAAAGGGTAGGGCTCTTACACAAGGCTTCTTCGATGTTCAATACCGATATTTTGCCCATATTGGTTACCCTTCTATATCGCAGTTTAAGAGCTAGAATAATTGAACATGGCGCCAGGGTGTCCAAAATTTCGTCTCTGGATCGGGGAGCGAAACTGTTGTGAAAACTGACCACGGGGCTGCAGTTTAAGAGAAAAAGAAAAACTGCCGGATCTCACCAGCCGACATCGTAGTGTGAGATTCAAGTACTCCGGTTTTTATGGTCATTGAGGTGGGTTCCAGCATTACTAATACCTCCTCTGGTATTCGGTTCCGTACAAACAGGTAGTACTACGATTAACTAATAAATAAACATAGAGGTAGGAAGTATCGCTATGGCCGGTGAAGGCTTGCTCAGCATGTAGCAGGGAAGTGGGGGACAGGTGGAAAGACTGCGCAGTAAGAATCTCCAGGCAACCCCTGCCTGACCCACCAAACAGTCCTTATCAGCCTCCTTCCAATCCCTATCATATCCAACCCTAACCCTTGGCACCCCACCCTCGCCGTCCAGTAGCAAGCGCACAACATGCTGTCGTGAACATCCCTTTCCATTAATCCTCCTTACATTCTCCAATGTAACGCATAGCCCTTTACACCAATTTCTGGTCCAGGCAGACTATGTGACAGTAGTGGCAGGGGCCGAGGGACTAACCTTCCATCGGTCTACAGTCCAGAGATTGCAAAGAGCAGGGGGATACAGCACCTGAAAGTTCTCTTGTTCGATCTGAACATGCTGCCAAAAGTCCTCCACGTCAGCCGTTTTTGCTACAGCTATTTCGTCAGCATCCTGCCGGCAGTGCTAATCATTTAGTTTGGTTGGTCTATCAAGCTACTATTAATTCGGAGGATTGGGAATTGGTTTGATAAGAGTATTGGCGCAGCTCTACCACCTTTCTCTTCAATGAGGTCTGATGCTTTGAGATGAGGCTTAAAGTGCCTGTTCTTCGACTTAGCAGGGAATCCTGTGGAAGTGTAGGGGACGGCAGAGGTGAAGAAGTCAGTGATATGAAGGGAAATAGATATTAAGGCCGCCATCTTGTCGTCGCAAACCCGAGATTGACCAGACCTCAAGGTGGAACTTTCAGATAGGGATAGGGAGAGGGTACCTTGAGTAGGGCAAGGAAAGAGTGGTGGAGGTGGGCTTCTAAATTCCCGGATGTGAGATCGATCTGGGGGCGGATGAGAGCCATTTTTTGTATGATATCTAAAATGATTTAGGGAATCAATTCCAGCGGAACGAAGGAGGATGTCAACCTTTTTCTGATCAATCGCCAATTTATTCCGAAGTGCACTAAGCACCACTCTCTATCCCAAGCAAATCCGTGAGGTCGAATTTCCCAGCATTCTCAGGGAGGCATCTTGAAGCTCCCACCGACTTGATAGAATATGCTCCCAGCTAGTAGGTAATCGACAATCATCTTTTGGGGACCTATAGATGGTCAAACACTCCACCATAGCCCCAGGCTCACCCAACCAGCCCCTGGGGGGCCGGGCTATTAGTGAACTCCCGATCAATATAATGTTCTTCCAGAGATCTGATAGTCACTAACTTATCAGATGGTCAATTGTACTCATAGTTCCGAGCGATATCCTGATAGCGCCAGTTGGCCCCCCCAATCTCCCAGGGCCCGAGGCCAACCAATGCCACCACCATGTACTGCCGTGATTACACATCCCCCCTGTCAAAATATAGATGTTCCGAACAGGTGCCAACTTCTCCACCTCCGCATATCCAATCCTCAACCCTTCTGCACGCTGCATATTGGAAAATATTATAGGGCCTAGTGTTACAGAAGAGGTGTACCCTCTCGGGGCATAGATCCAATAAGCCCGTGTCTATTCCTATATGTAAGGACGCGCAGTACCATGTGAAGACTTTAGACGAGTAAGAAATCCTGACTGGCTGTATTATTAGGAGTGGACTTCTTGAGTAGAAATGGTGGTATCCGGGGCTAATGGGGGGTGGAAAGCCAAAGCTCCACCCTCCAAATGCGCCTGGATTTAATCTACTTTTCGAGTATAAACGTTCCGGTTTCCGCTTATAACAACCGTGTGAACCATTCTGCCAGCAAAGTGAAACCGTGACTAGAATATTTCGGCTGAGTCTTTCCGGATGATTAGAGCTCCAGGGCCTCAGGATTCAAGATTCCTATACAAACTTGTTACCGTGAAATCGGGCACTAATTGAGAATTACTTGAGTCAAACAGGGTGGAAGCAAGCCTCGCAATGGGTCGACCCGGGTCGTAAAATCAGAAACCCGACCCGAACCCGACCCGAAGGATGTCAGACCCAATCAAAACCCGAGTCACCTGAACAGCCCGAACTATTCAAAAGTCAATTATACTAACTTGCATGGAAGTAAGATATAGTATTTATAATCCGCTAATTCTAGGAAATATAGACGAGAGATATAAAAAAATAGTTCACTGAATAAAGGAAACAATAAACATCTAACAAGGAAACAATTATTCTAAAAGATAACTTTTCTAAATGGATCCAACTCCCTCAGTTGATTGCCAGCTTCGGAGACATTGATAGGGGTATTCAAAAACCTGTGGCTGAAAATTTATCACTATGAGACTAGTTGGAGATGACGCAAGTCCCGGGGTTCACCAGATGATCGTTTACATTAGAAGATATGAGTGATATCTTGTGACTTGTCAGGAAAACAAAGTGAAACTTAGTTTGGGTTATAGTTTGGGTCTGTTCGGGCTACCCGGGTTTGCAACCTGAGTGACCCGACCCGACCCAAACCCCTGGCCACCAGACCCGACCCAACCCGACCCAATCTAAACCCGTGTCGACCCGAAAACCCGAAGCCCAATTGCGAGGCTTGGGTGGAAGAGACCAACGTTGGGACATCCAGCCAAGGATACCATCCTGGCCGATTATCTCGCATTGCACCGCCCAACCCCTTGGCAGCTATTGTCCCGAGGAGTTGGATTGTGCCCGCCATGGAAACTGTCCCAGTGAGTCCTCCTCACATGTAGTCACTTCAACCAAACTCCCACCCCCAGGAATGCCGCCCCTCTCCGGCCTGACCCCTCAGAGACCGTGGCCCAGCAGAGTTTAACTATGCCCGCCATGCAAACAGTCACTGTGAATCCTCCTTACATGGAGTCCCTTCGGCCAAAATTTCTACCTCTGCTTCTGAAGTCAAACGGGTAGTCCTTCAGGCTAGCTCCTGCATACCGGTGAGACTTATATAGGCATCCACATGGTATCGGTACCTCAGGTTCCCCCTTTTGACCGCGAGTACCTCGATAGCTAGCTTCATACCCACCGTAGAGTTTGCGCAGAAGATAATGTTGAACTACTCGGGATCAGTAGAGAAAAGGTAGAGCACGGAGTGCTGGATGTCGTCTATTAGTTTAGTAATTTTCTGAGATGAGGGCGACGCGGAGTGAGGTTGCCATACAGGTTTGTGCAAAGATCTTCGGAAAAGGATTTCCTAAGTGACGGCCTGTTGATAATGCTACCGCATGATCGAGATATGTTATTTCTAACCTGATGCTAGAGCAATAAGCCCTGGAATGTCTGTCTTCTACTTCCAGCTGAACGGGTACCTTTTAGCTGGATACTCCTTACTTCTTAGTCTTTCCACTAACAGGTTATACCCATTGACGATAGCTTCTATCGAAAGAGAGTCCAGGAGTGTTTCCATGATATGTACCAAGTATGCCAGTATCTACCAAACTTTATCAGGGGCTAAAAGGAGCCATTTTAGGAAAGGTGGGAGCTGCCAGCCCCCCCGGCTGGTAGGCTCGAGTAGCGGAGTGAGTAATACCTCAGCAGCTGATCGACAGAGACTTCATTTGGCATCACTGTCGAGGCATTGGGGCCTATTCGAAAATGTTGAAACTTGAAAGAGTAATTACCGGAACAATTAGCACATAGGATAATACGTCAAGATAGGGTTTAGCGTCAGGAAATTACCAACTTCCGATCACTTTTACTGATTCGTACTACTTTTTGGTAGCAAATAAAGATAAGTGTAGAGAGGTTGTGAGAAGGGAGGCTTGAATTTGATTGCATACTGAATACCTATCTAGGTACATAGAGAAATCGAGTGAGGATAAGGAAAAGAGAAGAGGCAAGTGATTTGGGTAAAGACAAGAGGAAAGATGAAGGAGTGAGAGGGGAGAGAACAAGAGAGATAGACCACAAAAAGCGAGTGTTGATCTTGTGGAACAAACATATGCCGGAGACTAGGTGATATGGGAGAACAAAACGATTTGAAAGCACACAATACTTGAGCGAGTGTAATTGTGGAATTGAGAGAGCAGATAGGAAATAGGATAAACATAAGGAGAGACAAGGAAAGTGACAAGAGAAGGACTATCGGGTTAAGCAAAGACAGAAGATAGTAACATCCAGAGTAACATAAACGACCCTAAACACCGGAAAACTTAATTCATGAATGGGAACCTATGATGAGATATCCCATGCTTATTCAACATATGAGCAGCAAGGTTATCCGCCCGCTTAATCCCGTTGGCTCCAACGCGCCCACATCCTTCAACCGGACAATCCACACGGTCGCTGAGGTGCATTGCTCGGTAGTGCCTGTTGAAGGCCTGCTTTGTCTTGAAGGTTCTATCCCAAGAGCAATTCGGGGCCTTGCAAGTAAATCTGCCTGGGGCGCAAGTATGAGGGCCACTGTGGGAGTTATAGGTGAATGTTATTATTACCCAATAAATAGGAATATAGTGTTAAGCAAAAGGGGATTGCTAACCTGTTACCAGAGCACTGGTGGTATTGGCAGAAGATGCTCCGGAGGCTGTGGGGGGCATTCACTAGAATAAAAGGGTTGTTTTCCGAGCTTTCTTCGGTTACCCGATCGGCTAAACGGGGATTATCCGCAGTACCGTTCCAGGAACCGAGAACTGAATACCATCCATCCTTTTCTGCATGCAGTGGAAGATCGCCAAGTCTCGGGTGTAATCCAAGTAGGTTGCCATGCTCATCATAACCATGCGGGGAAAATGTTTGTCCAGTTTGTGCTTTCAGATACCTGCAGCGTGTCAAAAAAAAAAGCAAACCAAGACTTACATCTTTTCTGCGTAACCGTAAGTTAATGTAAGCAGCTACGACCAGGAAAATAGGATAGCAGGTACGCAAATTGTCATAAAAGAAAGGGGGGGGAGAGACAGGTCTATTTGAGTTGGGGGCTCCGAAAATGGGTTACGCTTCCCTCCGTCCATAAGTTATCCGAATATATGCATGAGCCTGAAAAGTCTGCGCTGTGCGATCAAGCTAACGAATTGTAGACTACTATAATGATCCTGAGACATTGATGCTTGTCCACTACTTGCATCTGCACTCTCGGCCAACCAATTCTCATCCTTACGACTAGCAGAGATGGTAACTTTAACCTTCTGAATGGCTAAGTACGCAGTCACCCTTCATTTTCGTATTTTCTTGACCGTGATCAAGTCCACGGATTCTTGTTTCTTCCAAGGGGCTATTCCATTTAGCATATTCCTGGGTACCAACTACTGTAGGCTAAAAGTGGGAACAGCAGTTTCCGGCTTGGTGCCAGCTCTCAATCATACTCATGACTGTGCAAAAAGTAATTCTATATTCCATCTCAACCCACCTATCCATGTCTCACAAGGCAGCATCTAGCTCCACCGCCCCTCTCCAATTTTTCCACCCTTCTACCTAGCACTACCAATACCGCAACTGTGTCCCTATCGCCGGAGTAGCTGGGTACTGAGGAGACAAATTATCTATTATCTATTTAAAATTTGTGGGAGAATGAAGTAGCTCTTGGTGCTGTTAATGCCTGGAGATCTCTGTAGGTTCCGGGAATTTTGTCGACAAGCCATGTGGATAGTATAAGATGTTAGACACGTGCCTGCGCAATTCTCTGAAGCAAATGTAGGGCAACGAGTTCTTGGTGGGTTGTTTGGCTAAGCGAGCTTGGGATGGAAACCGGGGGTGTGGGGATGGGTCGGGCTCGTGCTCAAGGCTGCTTCGATGTTCAATACCGATATTTTGCCAATGTTGATTGCCCTTCCGTATAGTCTGAGAGCTAGAATAATTGAACATGGCGCCAAAGTGTCCAAAATTCCCTCTGAGCGAAACAGCTGTGAAAACTGACCGCAACAGCCCTAGCTTAAGACAAAAACCAAATTGCTGGACCTCACTAGCCAACGCCGTAGGGCGAGATTCAATTATTCCGGTTCTCACTGTATATGGACATGGGTTCCGGCATTACTGATACCTTTTCTTCGCATTCAGTTACACGCAAACAATTACTAGTACTACGCTGAATAGCTGGTTCTGCTGCTATTCGCTTCGCTCATAATACCGCTTTGATCAGTACACGCTTGCTCAGTGCGTGCTCAAGTAGGCGGGAAGTGCGCGAAGTGTGGGAAAAATGCCCAATATGAATCCCCAGGCAAATCCACCAAACGCTCTTATCAGCCTCCTCTCTATCCCTGTCCTACCCAACCCTAACCCTTGACACCCCAGACTCGCAGTTGAGTAGCAAGTGCACAACATGGTGTCGTGACAAACACCTTCCATTGATACTCTTTGTCTTCGCCAAGGTGATGCACGGCCCTTCATTCCTTTCCGCCAACTCCTGGTCCTGGCAGACCATGTGGCAGGGGCTACAGGAGCCGAGCAGCTAGCCATCCGTCAGTCTGCATCTAAGAGATCGCAAACAGTAGGGAATATGGCACCTGAAAGTGCTCCCGTCTAATTTTCACACGCCTCTAAATATCCTCCGTATAAGCTCTTTTTGCTACAGCTGTTTTGCTAGTCTCCCGCCCGTATAGCTGGTTGTTCCGTTTAGCTTGTATATAGGGCTGCTGTTAATGATGATGATTAGGAATTTGTTTGATAAGAGTATTAATGCAACTCTACAGTACAGCCTTTTTCCTGGATGAAGTTCGATGTTTTGGGATGAGGATTGAAGTGCTGGTTCTCCGACGTAGCAGGGAATCACGCCAGGGTGCAGGGAACGGTAGAAGTGCAGAAGTCGGTGATGCACGGGTAAGGGTACATGAGGGCCGCCATCTTCCCCTCGCAAACTCGAGATTCACCAACTTCAAGGTGGGGCTTTCTGACGGGGCTCGGGAGAGGGGCACCTTGAGTGGGCCATGGAGGAGTTGTAGAAGTAAACTTCTAAGTATCCAAATATGAGATTGATCGCGGGGCGGGTGAGAGCCATTTTTTCTATCTAAAATGATTGAGCAAAGAAATCCAGTGAATGAAGGAGGGTGTCAACCTTTTTCTGATCAATCGCCGATTCATTCCCGAGTATACCAAGTACCGCTCTCTATCCCAAGCAAACCCGTGATGTCGAATATCGAAGCTATCTTGATTCCTCCGCACGACTTGATAGAATCTACTTCCCGTTAGTAGGTAATTAGCTATCACCTCCAGGAGCATACAGATGGCCAATCTCAACCACAGCCCCAGGCTCCCCACCAAGGTGAAATTCTTCCCAAAATCCGACAAGCACTATTAAACCGTCGGTATTATAGTACTCATAGCTTAGAGCGATATCCTCATAGCGCCCGTTGGTTTCCCATGCTAACATCCTGCTCATCCCAACACCTATGCACAGCTAGACAATTGCGCTCAATTTCCTAGGGCTCGCGGCCAACCGACATTTCGATATCGCCGAGATTACACATCCCCCCTGCCCAAATATGCGTATTCTTATCAGATACAAGCTACTCCACCTCCGCATATCCTACCTACGACTGATCTGAGGTCGCAGGTTAGGAGATGTTATATTACAGAAGAAGTATACTCTCCCGGGGTATAGATCTGATAAAGTTTACACCCATTCCTATATGTAAGGTCCCTCGGCAGTGAGTGAAGACCTTTGGTGAGTGAGAAATAATGACGGGATATAGTTCCGGTTCCCGCTTATAACTACCGCCCCCCCGTTCTGCCGCCAGCGTAAAACCATGACTGGAGTATGCCGGCAGAGTCCTTCCAGATGATTAAAGCTCCTAGACCTCAGAATCCAAACATCTTATAGATGCCTAGTACTGTGAAGTCCGGCGTTGCCCCGAGAACCACTCAAGCCAGGTGGGGTGGAAGAGACCAATGCTGCGGCATCCAGCAGGGAATACCATCTGGACCAGTTATCTCGCGGTGCCCAAGCCCAACCGCTTGGCAGCGATCGTCCGGATAATTTGAACTGTGCTCGCCGTGCAGAGAGTCCTGGTGAATTCTCCTAGATGTACTCCCTTCAACTATATTTCCACCTCTGCTTCGGATGAGAAACAGGTAGTCTCTCCTGCTAGCCCCCGCATGCCGACGAGACTTGTGTGGGCATCTACATGGTATCGGTACTCCAAGCCGCCCTTTTGGTCCGCGAATGCCACCACAACGTGCTTCATTCCCGCAGTAGCGTTTGCGCAAAAGACGGTGTTGAACGGCTCGGGATCGGCTTGGAAAAGGCGGAGTACTCGAGTACACGGTGCCCGATGTTCTCCATTGGTTTGGTGGCTTGCTGGGTTAAGTGCGACGGGGAATGGGGTTGCCATACTAGCTTGTGCAGGGATCTCCGGAAAAAGTGCCCACTAGCGACGTCTCATAGGGGTCGTTCCTGCGCGATCGAGGTATGTTATTTCTAAAAGGCGGGTACCTTTTAGCAGGGATCCCCTGTTGCTCTTAGTTCTTCCACCAGCGGGTTATACCCATTGACGATAGCTTCCTCGGAAAGAAGCTCTAAGTGCCGTTCCATGTGTACCACATATACATGTATCTGTATCTGCGAAACAAGATTGGAGGCTAGCGCAACTTTTTTACAGCGAGTGGGATGGCAGGTCAGGTGGGTACAGGGTAAGCTCGGCTGGAGAGGTAGGAGATAGCCGAGCGGCTGATCGACAACTGCCCCACTTGGCATCGCTGTTGAGACATTGGGACCCCGTTTCGAGGTGTTGAATGGTGTAATTACTGGAATAATTAGAGCACAGGATAATAGGTCCAGATAAGGTTCAACTTCAGGACATTACCAACCTCCGATCACTGTTACCAATTCCGTAAAGTACTGCTTTTTAGCAATTAGTAACTTAAACGCGAGGAAATGGGTTAGTAGAACCGGTCTACTACCCTAACTATCGAGCTCTTCTTATTGGTATCATAGCGGCAGAACCCCTGAGAGAATAACCGACCCAAGAAAAAAAAGGTTTGAGGTGAAAAAACACTAGGTCGCGGGTTATGACTGCTCGAGTACTTTAGAGAACTGCATAATCAAAAAAGACCTTAATGGCCATAATCATAACAGTTTCCATCTTACCTAGGGGAGGGCTAGGGTCAGTGACAAGCAACTCGCAACCCTAACCCTGATAATTTCCTTTTTTGAATGCCAGGCACCCCTTTCGTCACCCACCCCGTTCCGTTGTGGCTAAAGTTAAGGCCGTGATGGCAATCACGCTGGTACGCCCAGAACCCCGCGCCTTGAGTTAGGAGGAGAAAACAGTTGGGACGAATAAAAAGTAATACCCAGCGAGCCTATTAGTAAGGAGAGGCAACTCCAACGCCCTAACCAGATTCTCAAATATTCCAGTTTTTACGGCGCTTGTGTGATGAGCTATTTTTACCAGCGTCAGGGTGTTCTAAACGGCTGTGGAGCGAAGGTTTGTCTTGAGCGGGGGGAGCGGGGACAGGGTTGTTTGCTCAATCCTCGCCTTGCGGTGACTCATGTGGACGGCTATGGGTGCAGACGCACTGGTACTGCATACTCGTAATTTCCTGACGTTTGTAAAAACGACCGCTATTGCATATGGGCAAAAAATTGCCCGGAGCCTCAAGATTCGAGTTAAGTAATAGTAGTTGTTTTTACAAACGTCAGGCAATTACGAGTAATCGGGTGAAACTCGTTTTCTCCCTAAGAGGTCAGAATAAGGTGTGGGTCAGGATTTCTCACAAGGCAACCCTTCCCGGTTAGCTGTGTCCTTGAAATAAAGGAAAAATTTCGTGAAAAAGACTCCGAGCGCAAATATTTGTGAAAATCCTACCCCTAAAGGCTACTCTCTACTCAATGAAGCTCGTGTATTTCGCCAAACCTTCTTTCAACCTCTGAGCGTGAAAGCGAGTTTCACCAGATGATGCGGTACTCGGTGCTGCACCGTTATCTGGAAATCACTTTTCCTCAATGTCAATACCGGTACTAGTACTTGATCCCGCTTCTAATCGCGGAAAAAGTTTTCAAGGTTTAATTACGAATTAATGGCGGAGCACGCGGAAAGCACTCCGATCATAACGGATTTAGACAATGCCCCCCACCGTGGTCTTAATTTTTTTAAGCAACAACACAAGTAGGACAAATTGGGGCTGATGGAAGCGCCCTGGTGCCTTGCGCAAATACTGCGGGTGTGGCTGTCGAGTGATCTCAAGGGTGTTGCGGGGTTTTTTCCCAGGATAATTATGGTACTGGTACCGGTATATGATCGAGTGCTCGTGAAACGTCGAAGCCTTATCCCGCTTGAGGCCTTAGAGGGTTAACTGTACCCATGACGAAACTGGGCGGGCAAAAAACAGGGGTATTTGGTGGGCAAAAAGTGAATCATCGAGGTTAGGGTTACGAAAAATTACAGGTAATTAATTCCCGTTCGTCACAGGCCCTGTTTCGTCGCTGGCACGGTGAAAACTATACGATCCTAGGAATCCCCTAAAATTCCTTGATACAAGATTTATAATTACATTACACTACCTGCACTAATAGATAGATTTTCAAGCAACATGGCACAAAAATTATCGCAAATCCTAAATATCGTCGACAATATCAACTCTTTCAATTCCAATCATGTTGTCAACGTCAACACAGTGATATCCGATGAGGAGGATCAGATTCGGGAGTGGCTATCGCCTCTAAAACCTCACCAGCGGCACCAAAGCGTGCGAGCCGACAGGCTCGATGGCGTCGGGGATCGGTTTCTGGAAACCAGCGAGTTTCGGAAATGGAGTAACGGAGATGGATCCCATGGGCAGGTGTTATTTTGTTCCGGGGGCCCAGGCGTGGGAAAGACGTATCTGTGGTAAGAGCACCCCTCTTCCGGAAAAGGAAAAGAAAGCGGATGTCACTGACAAGTGTAAAATACCAGTTCCCTAGCGATTGACAGCCTATGCGATCAGGCCGGGGAAAAGGACCTGGCGGTCGCTTGGCTATATTGCGATTTCCTTGCCCACCAAGAGCAGTCAGCAACGGCCATGCTCGGCGCCATCCTAAAGCAGCTTGTGAGCATAAGAGGGATTCCGGAGAATGTACGGCAGGCGTTCCGGAAGCCGTTTTCCGACCGAGGGCTACGATTACCCGATATAGTAGGAATGCTAAAGACGACTATCTCATTGCTACCCGTAGTCTATATCTGCATCGACGCCTTGGATGAGTGCACTCCGAAGAGTCGACAAAAACTACTTGGATCACTACGAGATATTGTTCGGGGGTCCTCTAGTACACGTGTGTTATTTACCGGGCGGTCTCATGTGGAGGGGGAGGTGAAGAAATACTTCGCTGGGGTCGCTACAGTACCTGTAAGTCCGAGCAAAAGTGAAATTAGGGTATATTTGGATGCGAGGTTAGAGAGGGACTTTGATCCTGATGCGATGGACGACGATTTGAGGAGGGATATTATGAGGATAATTCCGGAAATGATTTCCGAAGTGTGAGTAGCAGTATTGGGCATTTCTACAACATGTGCAAGGGCAAATCGCTGATTATTGGTAGCTAGATTCCTCCTCGTTTCACTAAATATTGACGCAATTCTGGAAGAGGTGACCATCTACGCGAGAAGGAAAAAGCTCGAAGCGATGAGAAAAGGGAAGGGGCTGGGAGATGCCTACACAGCAACCCTCATTCGGATAAAATCACAGAATGGAAGTAAATCGAGGCTCGGTATGGAAGCCCTCATGTGGATATCACATTCCGAGCGGCCATTGAAGGCTGTGGAGTTATGTCAGGCACTGGGGGTAGAGAGAGGAGAAACAGACCAGAATGCTTGGAACATACCCGCAATAGAAACCGTTCTACGCTATTCGCTGGGGCTTGTCACGATCGAGGTATCATCATCTACTGTCCGTCTTGTTCACATTACCCTCCAAGAACATCTATCCAGCTCTTCCTCCTTGTTCCATAGTCCCCACACAATGATGGCCGAGATATGTTTGACCTTCCTCAACTTCCAGTGCGTTAGGGACCTGTCAACTGCCCTCGATTCGCCTCCGGCAGCAGTCCCCTTTGTTGGCTATGCCTCTTGTTATTGGGGAATTCATGCAAGAAAGGAGCTCAGCCAAAGAGCGAAATCACTCGCATTAAGGCTACTTAACGGCTATGATAAGCATGTATCCTCTAAGTTGCTCTTAATTCATGAAAGAGATTGGTGGTGGCACCGTTCTGAACTAAACGGTAGTAATGTCATTGAGGGATTCACAGGGCTTCACGGCGCTGCCTACCTCGGGATCGTGGAGATAATAATTCCTTTGTTAGAGAATATGGAATGGGATGTTAATTCTACCGACGTGGAGGGAAATACGCCATTTGCATGGGCTGCTAGAAAGGGACATGAAGATACTGTAAGGATGCTACTGGCACGACCGGATGTTGGCCCTGATACAGGGAATGTGGATGGTCGAACACCCCTCATGTGGGCTGCTGCATGTGGGCATAAGGGAGTGGTGGAGAAGCTCTTGGAACGGACAGATATCAATCTTGACAGGAGAGATAAATATGGTCAAACAGCACTATCGTTGGCTGCCGAATATGGGCGTGGGGTGGTGGTTGATATTCTCGTGAAACGGGTGGATATCAATCCTAACACCATTGACAGATATGGCCGAACTCCGTTGTCGTACGCCGTCTCGAATGGACATTCAGGAGTAGTGAAGACACTCCTAGGGCGAGTGGATATCGAACCCGACACAAGGGATGCAAACGGTTTAACACCACTGTCTCAGGCCGCCTGGGATGGGCACGAGGGGGTTGTTATGATGCTGCTGGAGCGAGATGACGTAAACCCTAACACGGTAGATATATGTGGGCAACCACCGCTCTCACTCGCGACCGCCAATAGGTGTGAGGGTGTCGTGAAGATGCTGTTAGTGCGTGTCAACCCCAACACCACGGAGAATTATGGCCAGAGGCTTCTTTTTAAAGCCGCTTGCGAGGGATACGATGGAGTCGTTAAGATGCTGCTAGAGCGAGGGGGGATCAACCCCAACACTATGAACGAACATGGCCAAACGCCACTCTTTGGAGCCGCCTTGAAGGGACACGAGGGAGTCGCTAAGATGTTGTTGGAACGAGAGGATGTGGACCCTAATATTCCAGATGAAAATGGCCGAACACCGCTTTTCGCAGCCGCCTGGAAGGGATATGATGGAGTCGTTAAGATATTACTAGAGAGTGTGGATATCAATCCCAACACTGCGAGTAACGGTGGCCAAACGCCTCTTTTTGAAGCCGCCCGCGAGGGACATGACGGAATCGTTGAGATGCTATTGGGGTGGGGCGATGTCAACCGACTCAACCCCAACACTGTGAACAAACACGGCCTAACACCACTATATATAGCCGCCTTCGAGGGACATGATAGAGTCGTTAAGATGCTGCTGGAGCGGAACAATACCAACCCCAACACTGCGAATAAATATGGTCAAACGCCACTCTTAGGCGCCGCCTGGAAGGGGTATGAGGGAGCCGTTGAGATGTTGCTGGAACGAGTGGATGTCGACCCTAATACCCCAGATGAAAATGGCAAAACACCACTCTTCGTAGCCGCCTTTGAGGGATGTGAAGGAGTTGTTAAGATGCTTCTAGAGCGGAACGGTATCAACCCCGACACTGCGAATAAATGTGGTCAGACACCACTCTTCGGAGCCGCTTGGAAGGGGCATGAGGGAGCCGTGAAGATGTTGCTGGAACGAGTGGATGTCGACCCTAATACTCAAGATGAAGATGGCGAAACACCACTATTCCGAGCCGCCTTCGAGGGACATGAAGGAGTCGTAAAGGTGCTGCTGGAGCGAGTGGATGTCAAATCCGATACAACAGATCCGGCCGGCGAAACAGCACTTTCGCAAGCTCTGAAGCGTGGACATCATGCCATTACGAAATTACTCTCCGAACGCAAAAATTTAATTCCCCTGCCAGGCAGCGATAAATCCACAACGCTTCCCTCGCCCCAGTCGCACGATCTAGATCAATGTCCCTTAAAAAGGGTCCGTAGGTTTTGATCAATACAATAAATTAGCACTCCTCCCTTTGAATTTCCACCCGATCAACCCAGGCCGGCAGCTCGTTACCCCTTAAACACTCCCCACACGCCCTCCATCCCTTCCTCCGTCCATATCATATACATTTCTTTCCATCTTTCGCCCTGCTTTCCGATTCTTTCTCCTTTTGATCCATCTGCGGCTCCGTTGTCCCACTAGAAAGGCCGCTGGTCAATTTTCCATAGACTTTAATCATGCCCAACGAGCGGGGGCGAGTCACGGGGGATCAATTCGCTCGAGTTGTTTCGTCCGTTTATCTAGCTTCGGCTTGACCACGATAGAATTAGCATTGAATCATACTTTCTTTCTCTTTGCATTTTCCCTTCTATAAGCTCCTTTTTCTCACCGCTAGCATCAAAACATATATTTTATTTTCCAACTCTCCCTGTAAAATTAGAGGCTTCCTTATTCATTTTCTTTTAGTATCGTAGAATAGAAGCTCCCCCTCACCTCTCCACGGCTTTCGGTAGGAGGATGGGAAATAAGACTAGTCGAAAGAAATTGTGTTTACAATATGATACTTCCCCAAACGTGTGTATGATACCAGCAAAGGTCGGGATCTGAGTTTACTTTCTTTCCATTTCTTATTTTATCATGGTATCATACCTCAAAGTGTCTGCTCCTCCACATACATTCCCGTCTTTATCCCCCTTTTCGGCCCCAGTCTCGTTGAACTTTGGGTGGTCTCACGTTGGCACTTGCCGGGTTCAATTAATACACAATTACGACATTCTGTTTTATCAAATGTCATACGTACTTGTAACACTCCCGGTACTAGTGGTTTGTGCTCCGCCACTCCAGCAAAACGAACAAAAAAAGAGAAATATGGGAGATCCAATGATTCCACGAGATAGAATAGCTCCCGGATAGCTCCCGGAATTTACTGTAACCTTTTTTGCGTTTTCAGTTTGGGGGAGGCCATTGGCCTTAGTGTGTTGGTGTTGTTCCAATGCAAAACAACCTTCTTTTTTTCGCTTGCAATGATGTTTTTCGGTTTGGAAGTTGGGTGGCTATCTCGTCGCCATCGGCCTCTGTATCATACCCGTGATGTTGAAAGAACAGGATATCGATGACCCGGGGTCTATATTTTCCATGCTTTGGTTAGAGAACCAAAACCATGGTAAACCTCCTCCGTTGTCTACATGGCTATACTTTGGCCTCCCCTGCAATAAGAATGACACCGCCTTTTCCCAAACTGAAATATTACTAGACGAATAAATCGATCATCGGGGTATGACTGGATTCCAAACCTGTTTTAGTACGGTATTATATCTAGAGTTTTGTGGGGCTGCATTGATTCACTATTAAAATTTGTATTTGTGCTACGATACGCTCGGATAAGAATGTTGAGATCACGGTGTGGCCGTCTACTATACTAGGAGTTAGGCACTAACTTTACCATAAATTAGGGGACTTTGTTCGTCCAAAGTTAATGCTTCAAACATACTCAACCTGAACTTCGATTACCTAACCCAGCTCCATTTCCATCCCCCAAAGCTTACAAACCTCAAAATTCCCCATTCTCCCCTTAACACGACTCACAAGACCCATCACAGCTCATCACTCGCCAACAAAAAAAAACCGTTCGAAAGGTAAGCTTTGCGAAGCGTACGATACGATACGATTTGATAACCTACCATACACTTCTCAAATGCCACTAGCCGGGCAAGTAATGGGTTCAGAGAATGTGAGGAGAGGAGTAATCGGGAGGCAAAGCAAAAGATCGGGAGGAATTCAGCCGCTAGGCCCTCTGTGGAATGGGCTGGATTGAGCGTTGGGTACGGTATACTGTGATTGCCATGTTTTAAGAAATAATAGCGAGAGCAAGAATTTAAACACCATTAGTATTACTAAGGATTGTCACGGAATTCGGTATATAAATGGGGCGAGTGATAAGCGATGAACACTTGGAAGAAAAAAAGAAAAAGGGTGGGAAAGTGTGAGAAAAGAGAAGAAATAAGCCAAGCTCTATGAATCGCTTACCATAAACTCTTATCTGTTAATTCCCGCGGTTCGCCCACTCTCATGTGTACGGGATGTGTCTCCATGATCCATAACTTATGTCTATATCTATAAAGCTTCCATCCACCCCCTCTATAATATAATGAAGTTAATTATGGAATTTTAGAGAGTAGCTTAATTGAAATTAAAGACAGGCAAAACGGTGTATGTGCACAGGGAAGGGAGTAGATGGAAGTGCTAATAGATTCCGGATTATAGAAAATAGGTTGGAATGAACTCAAGCGATGAAACAGCTGAGCATAATACCATAAGCACCAGGACTGTATTTCATTATTATTATTATTATTCCTGAATGCTTTATTCAGTATGGCATCACTATTAGGAAATCCGCTTTCTTTTTTATCAATTTTTGCCATCGATCTAAATTGGGTTTCGGGTTTCTTTTTTTTAATTATGTTCTTGTTGTGCTCCCAGTTTGGCGGCGGCGGTTTGGCGATCACTCTCTAGGCCTCACTGCCTTAGTGCTCGTGCCAAGGCTATGACTGCGCTGCAACCCCCGAATGCTTGCAAGCTGGCAACCGGGGGTTCAGCTCAACGATAACCGAATTTTCATGCTCAGCCATAACCTCATGCTGAAAGATAACCTTGCACAAAGATAATTTCACGCTTAGATAAGCCTGTAAAAACAATAATCTTGTAGAATGAACCTACCGTAATCTACTTTACATAATAGTGCTTACACTCTTCCTTTCTTACTTCCAAATATAGAGCCTTTAGTTAGTTCTACTGATTAGTCTGTGAATTCAACATCCTCCCGAATTTTACTCAATTATCGCCCATTAAAGGAATAGGGCCATTCATGAAAAAACTAAGGGGGTGTTTGGCGCGCCATGATTCTGATTTGAAAACGTGATTTGACTTGAAATCATGATTTGAAATCAGGGGGTGTTTGGCGTGCCCCATTGCATAATCTGATTTGATATCTGATTCTGATTT
>Ga0307507_10004726_pt1 | contig 23555 bp, 2 predicted proteins | sample 7_EM_MG_FD_207223 | JGI IMG/M metagenome (GOLD analysis project Ga0307507, IMG submission 207223) | Populus trichocarpa ectomycorrhiza microbial communities from riparian zone in the Pacific Northwest, United States - 7_EM | ecosystem: Host-associated > Plants > Roots > Unclassified | place...
TCCGCAACTTTGAGCCTTTCGAGAGTCAATATCCGCAATACGCCCCGCGGTTACATTTTTTTCGTCTCCCCCGTTTTCCATATTAGTTTCGCTCCTTCGCCTTAGCTTTACATTGTATCTAGCACTCAAGACGAGTGCTAGCGGAGAGCGATGTAGTAGGGATATAGGTAGGAGGGTCTGAGGACTGTAAGGACGAGGACCTTTGAGGACTGGAAGGACGAGGATCTCTGAGGACTGGAAGGACAAGGATATATGTGTCTGTATTTTTTTTTACTTCTGTGTTTTTACTGCCGTTACTTGGCTCACAGGAGCTCGCCTTACGAAGGGGGGTGTACTGTCACGGCACTGGCCTGACGCGTTGTTATAGCTACGCGTATGCATGAGCACGGACCTGACCCCTGAGCGACATACATATACCGCCTCACCTCTCTATACATAGATCTTCACACGACATCGTTTGTCAATGATACACAGTCACAGTTACCTCGTTGACCCTCTGCACGTACTGTGACAGCCCTTATAGGCCGCTTACGCCGCATATACGCTCTACTAGAGCTTACTATCTACCTATACTTCTAATACCCTTAGGCCCTAAACTAGTTAGCCCCTAAAGCCTTAAATATAAATTATATACTAGAGATCTACAATTGGTTACGTTTTCTTAGAAAATGGATTAGCTGGTATTTCTCTAGTAAGAATTAGACTCTATATTGACTTGCCCATTCTATATAGGTGTTATAGGCTTTCTCTAGTATTCTGCAATTCTCTACGGCTATTAGCCTATATATAATTAGGTTTGTATTATCAATAAAGTCTATCCCCTAGGTCGTCCCTTTCTTAAAGGAGTTAAGTAGGTTACTTATAAAGAAAAGAAAGAGTTTAGGCGAGAGGGGTAATCCTTATAGAATTTCTGTTATAACTGCAATAGGGGGGCTCTAATATCCACTAAAGACTAGTAATGTTTCTTTCTAGCCTATAAACCCTTAAATAAACTGCATAATCTATTTTAGGAAGCCCTTTGCCCTAAGGATATATAGGAGGCGCTTATGGGGTACATTATCGTAGGCACCGCTAATATTTAGGCTAAGTATTAATACTATAAAGTCCCTTCGCATTGCCTATGCAGACTTAATAGTGGCAGCGAGTAGCGTAAGTGCTAATAGTGTTAAGCGGTTCTTTCTTGCCCCTATTTAGCTTTATAATAGTAAGGTATGTTTCTTAGCCGTATCTGCTATATAGTCCGTTATTACCCTTTCTAAGATCTTGCTAAGGGTGTTTTCTAAGGTAATAGGGCGGTAGCTTTCTGGGGTTAAGTAATCTACTTTACCTTCTTTTTAAAGAACAACTGTTATTATAGCTCTGCCAAGTCATGGGTAGTAGCCTATAGCAAAGCATGCTCTAGCTATATCTACAAGCTAAGGTGCTATAAGTAGTCTATAGGTCTTTAAAGCCTTATTTAGAATCCTATCTGGTCCTAGTGCTATATTATTTAAAAGGCGGCTAATAGTTCTAGCCATTTCCTCTATTATTATGTCGCTATTAACCTATAGGCAAGTTACCGGTATTTTACCTATAATATTATTAAGGTTAACTGGAGCCGGTTAGGGGAAGAACCTTTCTATAAGGATCTTTTGTAACAGTGCAAGTGTGGGAGAATTGAATAAGCAACTTAATTGTAAATGTATGGAAATTAAGTGAATTAAATACATGAAAGTAGACACGGAACTCTGTAGTCTATGACTTAATATTTGACCGTATCCGAGACATACGAGGGTAGCGTCGATTATGTCTTGGAGCCTTTCAGGCGACGATCTTGTGTCTTAGCGTAGTGCTGGTAAACTGTTACATCTTTACCTTCTTATCATTGTTATTAGTGGCCTATAATTCCCTAGCTATTTATAGGGGCGGTAGGTATAGGTCTTCTACTAAGCGCCCTACCTTTTTTTTTTGCCTATTTTGCTATGGCCTAAAGGCCCTTATTATAGGGGAGGCTTGGGTTAAAAGTATGCTTGTTTATAAACCGTCTCTAGTTATTCCTTATTTCTTTTTTTAGGGTATTCTTTAACTGGTTTCTTATATCTTTATATCGTCTCTTATCTTTAGGGTTATAGCTGCTTATATATTTCCTTCTTACTTATTATTAGCTGGTAATAAGAACCGCGCATTATGCGGACTATACGTATTACGTATAGGGGCCCAGTTTTAAGACCGGGCAGTACTTTTCTAGCCTATTTTTAATCGCTGCCTAAATCCTTTCTAGTCTTCGGTTAATTTCCTTAGGGGTGGCTAATAAGCCTCGCTTATTTAGTATTGGGTAGGTTTCTTCTAGGTCTTAAAGTTATTATTTAACTATATTAAGGAAACTGTCTGTCTTAAGCTTCCTTATTGCATATCTTTTACTATTTAGTTGCGCCTTAATATTTAGATCTAGCTGTATTTAGATAGGGATATAGTCTAAGGCGAGTGCCTATTCTTCTTTAGGGATGCACCTTTTAAGTCTCTGGTATAGGCCTTTGTCTATAAATATAAGGTTAATTATACTTCTGGCAGTGCCTTGTTGCTATATAATTGCTTTTAGGGGGGTGGCTAGTTTAAGGCCCTAGATGTCTATAGCTCTTAGTAGGCACTCTGCCTACTGTTTAGCAGTAATATAGATACCCCCCTACCAATGGTAGTAGAGGTTTATGTCTCCTAATAGAATAGACTCCATGCCTTTAGTTTTTAGTAGGCTTATTACTAATATAATATTCTCTATTTATAACCCCTTTGACCCTAGGGTTGTATATATTAATAATTTATACTGGTCCCCTATATATCTAGATTATTATAACTGCAATATCTAGGTTAACTGCTTGCTATAACTGTAAGGATAGGCCAATAGCCTTACTAATTATAAAGCACACGCGTATAGCTGCTTTTGGTTTATATAAGAGCTGGAATCCATAGGGGCAGTATATTAATTATATATAGTTATTATAATACGGCTCTTGTATAGTAAGGATATAGTGTTTCTCTAGGTCTAGACTGTCTAGTAGGGGCCTTATAAGACGGTGGTTTGTATTGCCATAGTTATACTATATAATGGATAGGTGGCGGACCCCTAGTAAGGGTCCTTTGTCTCTCCTTCATTCCTTACTTCTTTTAATTCCACTTTCTCTAGGATTTTTAGGACTTCTATCTCTTATATCTACATCCTAGTCGCTACTTATTTTATATAGAGCTTTTTATTCCCATGTCTTATGTTCCTACTAGCGCTTCTATATTTAAATCTATTATTATCTCCAGTTTTTCCCCTAATCTTACTAGTTGGCTATATACCCTTTATAGGTCGGCTATAAATATTATATTTGCCGCATTAAGTCTAATTCTTAATTATCCTGGTCTTAAGCTTGCTATGGCTATCTATGGGGGTCTTCCTATAGGGCGTCCTCTCCCTTATGTCCCCTATAACCCTTATATCCCTATTTAGTCTAGTAATATTATACGGCGTCGCTTCTAGCCTATTAAGGCTTAGGATGGCTAGCCTAGCCCCCCAGTATTAAAGGTAGAAAAAGCTAGGAAGGCACCTATGTCCCCCTAGCTTATCGCCTATTATTTCCATTTATATAACCTAACATATAGTTATTTCTGTAGCTATTAAGCCCTTACCTTTTGTTTTCTATATTTAATACAGTCTTCTCTCTCCTACGCCTTATATATGCTTTAGTAGCAGTTTACGCATTTTATTTAGTCTTAATTTAAGTAGTATCTTATATTATAGAGGCCTACGCAGTAGCCGCAGCACATCTATGCTGCGTATATAGATTAGGTATATCCCTATTATACACAGCAATAGTATTATTCCAGGCGTAATCTATAGTTGTAAAGCCTTATATTGTATATAAGGCCATTTATAATTATTCCTTTTGGATAAGGAGTTTTTGCATTCCTAGCGTATATATACTAACAATAAGGGAGCCATGCGTTCGTCCGGCATCTCCCTAGCGAGTCTCCAGCGACCCTTATATCCTCTTATTATTCTTATTATATATTTAGTTTACATTTTCCTATTAAAGCCATTAAATTTAGGTAATCTCAAGACCTAGTATAAGGCGTTCCGTTTATTTTACTATCTCCTATATAGTTGCTATATTGTCTGCCTAGCGTCCCTTTTCTACCCTAAGGCTTATAGGAACTGCTAGGACTTTAACTAGGTAATCTTCGCGGAGCACTTTTATACCGATATGTTCTCCTAGCCTGTCCCCTGCCCTTATGACTTATTTCTTTGCCTATTAGTCCTTTAGGGTGACTCTAATGTCTCCGCTCCTAAGGTGTCGGACTTAGTGTTTTTATCAATATTCAACATCAATATGAGGTTGTATTGATATTTATATTGAATCGCTAACTTATATTGAAAATATATTGAATATTGAATATTGAATATAGTATATGGAGCTTTGGCATGGTATTTTTGTAAAAATGGGGCTCTACGGAGCTTTAGAATTCGACTAATCTCCTACTAATATTAACGTAGTGATCCTTGGCTTGGTGTTGTATTAAATTGCTCTATAATAATAATATTAGTAGTAGTAATGGGAGGTAAGAAAGGCATAGCATTTATTATAAAGGTAGAGCAAGTATAGGAGTGCAAAACTCGAAGATACTGTATACGATAACGTGTAAAACCAAGTTTAATATTTAGTAATGTTACACGGGAACGCAGGTAGAGACTCTATAGTAGTCGTCACGAAGAACGAATCTATATACTAGCGATGCTATTACGTAATCGCAGGAAGCTCCTGTGAATGTCCCCCTTTCCCCCCTACTAATAAGTAATTTTAACTTTGTATAAGGTTACCTAATAAATTTAAAATATACATGTATTGCTAAGAGGCTTAAGAGTCATTTACCAAGCCTCCAGGCCTTATATCTACTACCTCAACTCCAAAAATTCCGTATTGGTGTTGAATATTAAATGTTAATATTTAATATTTCAATAAGCGTAATCAGTATCGAATACTGATAAAAACACTGGTCGGACTGCAAAAGCGTCGTAGACCTCTTTATAAATTTCTATAAGGACTTCTGTTTCTAATTGTCTCCTAAACCCCTTTACTTTTTCTATATTTAGTTATATTGTAATTATGTACCCAGTTGTTGTCTTAAGGGGGGTAGGTTCTATTAGATAATCTATATTCTCTAAAGGCGTGGGTCACGTGCACGAGTCACGTGTACGGAGCACGTGCATTTTAAATATCTTCATCTTAGCTTAGGGGCCCCAAGTTATCATCAATCAATTAACCTATTTTATCAATAAACTGCTCTATTTAAACTTTGTAATAGGTTCCCTATGCTATAGAAGCGCAGCTATGGCGGCCTAGGTGCGATTCGCCGGTAAGGGGGGGTTTTGTTTATTTTCAATTTTGCTTAGCCGTTAGAGGATTTAATTAAGGGCAGGTAGTTATATATTAGCTAGTAGTGCTAGTAATATAGTAGAGTTCAATATTGTTAGATAATCGGTATTCTCTAAAGGCGTGGGTTATGTGCACGAGTCACGTGCACGGAGCACGTGCACTGTAAAATCTCTTTGTAGCTCGAAGCCCTAGGGCCTCAAGACACGTCACTTAAGTCACGATACAAGATCATCAATCGATCAACCTATTTCATCAATGAACTGCTCTATATGCACTTTGTAACAAATATGCCTGCTTATCTAGGCCTCTACCCCAGTTTTCCAGTGGTTTTTGTTTTTATACCTTTAGATATTACACTTTCTACGGTTAAGGCCGGCCAAACCTCTCCCGCCTGGGTAACTCCTGTTTACTCCTTAAGCGTACCTTACCGGCGTACCGCCCTAGCGAGCAGTCCCGTCTGTTGGTATACTGATACGCGCATCCGTTTTCTTGAGCCGCGTAATAGTCTCTCTAGCCAGGACGTAATTCTGCCTGCCTACTAGGTGTACTAGGGGTTAGAGCCTAGCTAAGGGGTAAGGTCCCTAGAGCTAGCAGTAGCTACTACGTACTACGCCCTCTAAAACAGTAAGAAACTGTCTACAATTATCCGCTATAATCCACTACTACAATTTACCGTTTTCCACTAGCGCTATAACATTACCCCCCCTCTAAAAAAGCCTGCCCTTGGGCTTTATATATCTATATTATGTCCATAGGGTATTCTTATCTTTATGCTTAATAGGTAGCTTATTATCTTCGCTATACTAGCACTCTATCTACTCGTCTAGATACTTTAAGGGTCCTAGCTTATTAGGGTATTGGTTATAGAATTCTTTAAGCTTTTAGGTATAACCTATAAAGTTCCAGGCGGGGTACTAAGTTAGGTCTAGATTATAACCTTTCCATTAAATATGGTATTTTAGCGTTCCTCGTACTAGTTTATAGGCTAGTATTTTATTAACTTCCTATTTATTGTCGCCATTAACTTAAATTAGCAGTGGAGGCTTATTTTTTTGTCTAGGTAGTGGGTTATTTATAGCTTTCTATAGCTTATCTGGTAAGAAAATAGGGTAGACTTTAATTAAATCTGGGAGTTTAACCTTATATAAGTTGCCTTTTTTATTAAGGATCTTATACAGTCCCGCCATCTTATAGTCTAGCTTATAGCTAGGCTGTTTTGTCTTCTAGTTCTTTATTATAACCTAGACCCTATCACTTATAGTAAAGTTAGGCTTACGCCTATGCTTATTTGCCTACTATTTTATTAATTTCTGGGCCTTCTCTAGGTTCTTATAGGCTGCTGTCTATACTTCTTCTAAGCGTCTAGCATACTGCTATACTTCCTTATAAGATGGTTTTTCGCGTATAGTTTGTGGTCCTTCTGGTCTCTTCCAGTTAAAGCTTATATAGGGTAAGTATCTATTACGATAACAATGTATTATATGCGAACGCTAGATGAACAAGCATCAGATTCGTAGAATTGATAGCTATATACGGCTGTTGTAGAGACTTAAGAGGTTTGCTAGAGAGCTTAACAAGAATGTGGCTGCGGGCGAATCTATATAGGGGCAATTGGGGCGGATAAACTATCTACCAAGCAATATTAAATAAGGAAAGGAAAGCTACGCGTCTGGCGTAGCGCGTGTTGCGGGCAGTCCCGTAATAGTATCCCATTTCTAGCTAAATAGGTGTAAACCCCGTAGAGTTATAGGGTAAGGTTGCCTAGACGTAGTCTATTATAGGTAATAGTTCGCTCTAGTTGTCCTAAAAGTAGTTAATAAAGGCCTGGAGTCTCTGGTCTAGGTATTAATTTATAATCTCCGTCTAACCGTCTATTTGGAGGTGGTATGCTATAAAGAGCTTTAGCCTAATATCTAGGATCTAGGTGAACTCGTTTTAAAAGGCTAATATAAACTGCGGCCTATAATCGGATACGATAGTATCTAGTAGTCCGTAAATTTAGTAGATATAGTAGATATATAGTTAGGCCGCCTCTTTAGTATTAATATTCTTATAATAGGGGATTAAGAACGGACGCTTGCCAAAGCGGTTAACTAGGACTATAACTATATTATATCTATCGTGGTCTATAGGTAACTTATAACAGTCTATAAAGATATGCTGTTAGGGGCATTCTAGTATCAGGAGTGGCTTTAATAGCCCTAGGGTCTTATCTTATGGAATTGTAAACCTATAGCAGTTGTTATAGTTCTGTATATAGCGGTTAATATCTATAACTATTCTGGGCTAGTAGTAGTAGTCGCCAATAATTCTGCAGGTCTTATTTTTTCTAGGGTAGGCCGTAAAGACCTGGGTATATGCTTTAGCGATAAGCTAAGTCCGTAAATTCTGTTTCTTTGCCACTACTAGCCGTTCCCGGTGCTTAAGCAGTCCGTTTTTGAAGGACTATAGGCTAGTAGCATCCTTTACCTTTTCGTGGTACTTCTATAGAGAAGGGGCCGTATGGTTTGCCTATAGCAGTTTATTAATAAGGTTAATGTTTGTATTACTTCCGGTGATACGTATTGCTATTACAATAGTATTGGGGTAACTGGTTGATTGATTGATGCTTATTGATTCTCCTATTCTATAGGTGGAATTTAGTGGATTCCCTGAGCTCGCTTAGCTCACGTAACTAACCCCTTTTTGACTTGCGTTCGCAGGCAAGTTGCCGCAAGTTGCCCTAGATTGCCGTCACGTGACGGCAAGTTGCGGTTACATAACCGTAAAGACGCAACCTTGATCAGACAGTTAAGTTCCATAGAGTTAACGGGATATGTCTTAGCGTTTAAAGGGTCTGTATTTAGCTCTGCCTATATCTAGGGGTTAAGGTGCTTTGTGTGACAGCTCGCACAAATGCCTCTAAACCGAAGCTTGTGGATTGCTATCTAATAAAGATACTAAGCTAAGGAGAAGAAAAGAAGGGGGTCGCCAGGACCATAGTAAAAATATATAAAAGGGCAGCCGCCAAGGCGCTAGCGGTAAGCAAGCCAATCGTAGGTTGGCAGAATATGGCAGCAGCATGGCAGAATTTGGCAGGTAACGCGCTCTAGCACCGTCACATCACCCCCCCCTCCTAAAAAAGCCTGCCTTTAGGCGTTGTCCGAGCTCCCTATTATCGTCTAAATTATCGTAATTATCTAACCCTTCTTCCCAATATTTAATCCAGTTGTCTAATTTATATAGTGGTCCAGGGAGGTTAGGGTGGGCTAGGTAGAAGTCCCGTAGCTTATAGGGAGAGTACTTAAAATCAGATGCGGGGTACTACTCTAGGTTGTTGTCATGGCCTACCCAGCTTGTATAGTATTTTAAGGCATTACGGACCTTTTTTACTGCTAGGATTTCTTTAACTTCCTATTCTTCGTTCTTAGCAATCTAGATTGGCGGTAGGGGGTCGTTATACTATCTAGGTAGTGGATTATCCGTAGCCTTTTATAGCTGGTCCGGAGAGAAGACGAGGTGGATTCTTATTAACTCTAGTAGCTTAACCTTAAAAGAGTGTCCTACCTTTTAAAGAGTCTTATATAGGCCTGCTATTTAGTGGTCTAATTTATGGCTCGGCCTCTGGGTTTTCTAGTTCTTTATTAACACCTATACCTTATCTCCTACTTAGAAGTCTTCCTTACGACGATGTTGGTTTATATTAGACTCCTTTTTTTCTTACGCCTTTCTTATAATTATTTAAGCAGTCTCCCAGGCTCTATATATTCTCTCGGTAAATACCCGGGCCTCTTTATAGCTAAGGCGTTCGCGGGCCGTAGTGGGTTTAGTAGGCCTATCCCAATTAAAGGACGTTTATGGTGCATACCCGTAGAGCAGTTTGAATGGGGATATCCCTATACTATTATAGGGGAGTATAAGCTGCGCGTAGTCCATTATAGGCAGTAATTCCAATCAGTTATCCTAATAGTAGTCTATAAAGGGCCGTAGTCGCTAGTCAAGGTACTGGTTTATAATCTTGGTTTAGCTATTAGTCTAAGGGTGGAATGTAGTAGAGAGCTTAATCTTAATCCCAAGGATATAGCAGAGTTTATTCTAGAAATCCAATATAAACTAGGGGCTATGGTTAGAGACAATTAATTCGGGGGCGCCGTAGAATTAATAGATGTTGTCGATATAGAGGCGGGCCATATCCTTTGTAGTTATAGTCTTAAAACAAGGGAGGGAGACGGATTGCTTATATAGTCGGTTAATTACTATAAAGGCTGCATCATGGTCGTGGGCGTCCTTCGGAAATAATTTAAAGTCTATAGTAATATGTTGCCAAGGGCGTTCTAGAACTGGCAGCGGTTATAGCCACCTAGGAGTTTGGTCCCTAGGGGCGTTTACGCGTCTATAGGCGTGGTAGTTTCTAATAAATCAGTCCATATTAGATAGAAGTCCTTGCTAGTAGTAATAGGGTGCTAGTAGTTAGTGGGTCTTATTACAACTAGGGTATACCATAGAGACTTAATAGTGGGCTTCGCGGATTAACTCTATCTATAGGTTGTTAATATCTGGAACTATAAGCCGTTCTTAGTATAGAAGCAGTCCTTCTTCTATTTCTAAATTAGGGTCCTCTTTTATGGCTTAGTCGTGGAGGGCTTTTAGGGAGTTAGCCGTACGGTTTACAGTTAGGATGCGGTCAACTAGCCCTATTAGTTTATCCAAGACTGCTTTCTCTAAGGGTGCTAGCTTATTCCGTTTAGAGTCTAGTTCTTTAAGAATTTGCAGGTTAAGCTATTTAGAATAGAGAAGGGCGCGCGTCCGGTATTAGGTCTTTAGCTTATCCTAGGGTCCTACATCTTGTTCCCTTTGGGTTAGTATATTAGCTTTAATATTTTACTTGCCAGAATAATATATAATTGTAAAGAATAATTCGGAGAGTATTTTGGCCCAGTGGGCTTATTATCTAGTAAGCTGCTTTATAGTCATAAAGTACTCTAGGGCTTTATAATCCGTATATATTTTAATCCAGGAGTTCGTGCCTTTAAGCTCTACGTGCTATTGGGACAATAATTAGATAATAGCTAGCATTTCTTTATTATATACTTCATAGTTATACTCGGCTGGGTCCATTATTTTCAAGAAAAAGGTAATAGGGTACTATTCGCCGTCTAGATGTAACTATAATAGGATTTCCACTACAACTCCGTTAGAAGCGTCCGTCTCTAGCATTAATTTAAGGTCCGGGTTATAGTAACAAAGGATTAGAGAAGAGATAAGCCGATCTTTTAACTCTCCAAAGGCTTCTATATAGTCGTTATTAAAGATAAAAGGCGTGTCTTTCCGGGCAAGTCGTACAAGAGGCGTTACTACAACTCCGTAGTTATGGATAAATCGGTGGTAGAAATTATAAAAACCTAGGAAGAACTAGATCCCCTTTATAGTATAAGGGGGCTTCTAGTTACAGATTATATTAACCTTCTTAGGGTTAACTTTAATCCTATCTGTACTCACTATAAACCTAAGGTACTTTATGCGTTTTACCCCAAATTCACATTTCTTAATATTAACTTGCAAGCCTGCGTTCCGTAATCTCTCTAAGACCTTCTTAACATAAACTTAGTGCTTAAGTTCGTTGTCCAAGTATATAAGGATGTCGTCTAGGTATGCCATATAGAATTTATTAAGGTAATTAAAAAGAACGTTATTTATATACCTTTGGTACGTAGCTGGTCCGTTTATTAGTCTAAAAGGAAGAACTTTATATTTATAGGACCCGTAACGGGTACGGAACGTTATTAAATCTTTAGATATAGGGTCTATCCTAATTTAGTAGAAAGCTTGGCGGATATTAAGTTTAGTAAAGATCTTTGCCCGGCTTAGACGTGCGAGGGTTTCGTTAATTAAAGGAATAGGATACCGATCCTTTTAAGTAATAGTATTTAGCTTTTAATAGTTAATATAAAAACGAAGGCCTCTACTAGACTTTTTTATAAATAGGATAGGGGAAGTAAAAGGGGCTTAACTTGGCTTAATAAACCCTTTATTAAGGTATTAATTAAGTACTACTTTATTGCTTTTAGCTTATCCGTTAATTATTAGTAGAGGGGGCTATAGCCTAGCGAGTTATTGGCTTCTAATTAAATCTTGTAATCGTACGTCCGGTAAGGGGGTAACTTGTCCAATCCGCCCTTAAGAATGCGTCCTTATACTTAGCATAGACAGTAGGAAGAAGACGTTTAACCAGTCCCTTATTAGTTTCCTCAATTGGCTTTTCTTCCCTTTTGTTAATAATCCGGTTAATCTTATATAGGCTCGTTATAAAGACCTTATTGTCCTTCCGGTATATATTAAAGTGGAACGCTATAGCGCTAATTGCGGCGATGTCTACTATAGGGGGGTTACATAACAATGGGGGCGTATGTGACCTTAGGGCCCTCTGGGGTATTAGCGTTGTTATTACTCCTTTTAACTCCTATTATATCTTTTAGAGGTTATCCCTTATATCTTATTAGTAAGTTCTTTTTTATACCGGTCGGATCTGCGTAATTTAGACGTTGTCTATATTACTATCTGTCCCGCTTCTATATATAGAGTCCTCCTTAAATATAGCGCTTTAGGAGAGTATCTTTGTTAGTACAGAGTTCTTTCTAGCTTCATGGCGGGCGTCTTCTTAGGCAAAGGCTAGGTTACGGGCCCGGACATCCTGCTGGTATATAGGGTTAGACTTCGCGGCTAGTGTCTTATAGTTGGTTCGGATTTCTCTAATAAAGGAGGGTAATTTTGGCCTATTCTCCGGCCAGATAAACTATCTTTATTATATATTCAGCTAAATATTAAAGTAGGACATCTATTTTCGGCCGAGGATTATATTATAGGACCCTAGGTCTAAGATATAGAAGGGAATACCATATTAACGTTGTCTATTAAGGGAGATATATAACTTTAGGACGTAGGTAACCGGCTTACCGGCTTAGCCGTTATAGCCTTTTACCTAGACAGGCTTCTCTAGTAGGGTAGCTTTTATATTTAAAAACTTGGCAACATTAATCACATAGGCAGTATTTATAAAGGCGAAGCTATTTACTCCAGTGTTAATAAGGGCAGTTAAGTTAACTCTATATCCATTTTAAGATACTATATATGGAACCGTAAAGTATTTTCCACCCATTAACTAACTTAGATTAATCTCTTTAAGATTAATAGGATACCCTAGGGGGGAGTCTTTCCCTAGGGTTCTTCTTTTCCTAACTTGTCGGACGTTTCTCCTTCCTCTATCTCCTTAATATCCTTTAGTTCTAGGCAAGATAAGGTAAAGTAACCCTCCTTATTATAGTTATAGTAAGTGGCTGTGGTAGGGTTAATTAGGGTATTGCAATAAGTACTAGTTAAGGTTATAGTACATAGCTAGTCAGGCGAGGCTCGCCGGTGCGTAGTTGTGACCGCTTTTAGTATAGCAGTAGTTGTGGCTTATCTTCTTACTTTAGCTCCCATAGGGGTGGCGGATAAGCTTTAATTGCTATAGGGTCGCTTCTGCTAATCTAGGTAGGCGTTAATCTGCTTTAGCTCTAAGTCTAATAATAGGCAATAAGCTATAAGTCTTTCGTGGGTCGGTAGGTTATCTAAAGTTATAGCAATCTTCTCTTATAGCCTAATCGTTAGTTTATCGTAAAGGTCCAATCGGTAGTTTTTAAGGGGGACCTAGCCTTCTCCTATAAGGTGTAAGAATTAAGTCTAGAATTTGGCAAAGGGTTAGTTCGGCTTTATTATTAGGCGGTTATAGTCATACTAAGCGTCCTGTACTTTGTTCGGGTTAATATAGATAGCCGCTAGGTGCTATAGCATCTTATTAACAGATATAAATCGGACAGGAGAGTTATCTTTAAACTTGGCTTAAAGGTAACGTTGGGCGTCCCCCATGGTTTGGCTAAAGAGGTAGAGTATTTTAGCCTCTTTAGAGGGGAAATAGTTGTGGTTAATTTAGAGTTTTCCTTGTACTTAAATCCTCTAGTTCTTAAAGGTAGGGTCTATCCTATTAGATAGTAGTTAAGGGTCAAAAAGCTTAACGGATTTTAATTACTTTGTTATTATATCTATACTCCCTAGTGTATCGCATTTGGTTAAGCGAATGGGTTAACTAAGGCTTTATAAAGGGGAGGCTGGGCTGCTTAGTGCTTTTATTAAACTGGACCCTTATCGACGGTTATTTGGTTTGATTGATTTAGTCTAATTAAGGTTTGTTTAATATAGATTAAACCAATTAAATAAACTAATTGGACCAAATTAATCGTCTATTGGTTTAATAAATTACTAGAATAGCCTTCCTGCCCTTACTATAAGCCAGTTGCCTTAGGAACTGATCTCTTAGTAGAAATGAAGCTCCGGTAAGATAGTGGAGAGCCAATAGCTATAGGTATCGGAGGCGTTAAAATCCTTTAAGCCTTATGCAGCCTCCCTACCAAAGACTCTTCTATCCTGCCTCTATAGCCCCTTTCTTTACTGTGTTTACCTTAGTTAATCAGGTTTCCCACTTAATGCCTTTAGATATATTAATTGGTGATGTTTCTAATTAATCTACGCCTTTGCTATTTTCTATAGAGGGTAGTTTGCACCCAAGGCAGCTAATATATAGCGTAGATGGCTTTATCTTCAGGCCTAAAGATGCAGTTGGCTATTAGCTTGCTCTATAGCTTAATAGCAAGACCTCTCGCAGGCGTAGAGCCTAGGTCTAGCAGTATAGCACTCTAGTATAAGATACAAAGCAGCAGCAGTACTAGCTTTGCTGTAGATATAAGCCTATAATCTTTTATACGAAACCTGCTAATAGGAAAGGCCATGGAGTAATCCCTCCTATAGTTAGATTAGTAGCCTCTATATTACACGCAATTAGCCATATAGTTAATACCCACGGCTTCAATAGGCAGGGAGAAGAACCCTATAAAGAGGAAGACGTTATTACGACTAAAGGTTTACCTACTTATTAAGTCGAATTCTACCAATACCGCGAACACCTTGTTGCCTTTATGGTCTTAGACAATATCTCTTTTACTAGAGCCTTATTAGAGCGCCTTATTTGCCTTATTAGCCTGCTTAACCCTATAGCTATAAGCCTATACCCTACGTCGCCAGTAACAGTTTCTAAATGGGTAATTAAAGATATAAAGATTATAAGTAAGCGCATTAAACACGCTCTTTATACTGCAACCTCTAATATAAGCCTTACACTTAATATCTGGACATCGCCTAACTACATCGCGTTCCTTAGTATTAAGGCGCATTTTATTAATTAGAATGGGAAGCGATAGAACCTTTTAATTGCCTTCTATATGCTTCTAGGACCTTATACTGGTGAGAATATCGCTTCTATAGTAATTGCTACTGTAAAATCCTACAATATTACATCCTATATTGTATATACTACTATGGACAATGCGTTAAATAATAATACTTTTGTATAGTACTTCTATAACTATCTAGACAAGGATTAGAAGCTCTTCCGGCTTTAATATAGCTGCCACATAATTAACCTTGCAGTAAAGAATGGCCTATATAGTAATATGCATATAAAGGCTTCCTTATACTCCGCAGAAGAAGCAGCCTCCTGGCATACGCGTAGCAATAAAGAAGCAGAGCAGTTTATAGCGGAGATATATGCTAAATAAGTGGAAGAGAAGGCTGTTTAAAAGCAACACGAAGCCTAGCGTTAGAAAGGTCCTATTAGCATACTTCGCAACTTGGCAATCCACGCTATAATAATACTATAACGCAGGGAGGCCTTCCGCGATGCTTAAAGGGCCACAAATAATAATTAAGGCCTTTACCTATACTTACTTGTTAAAGAGAACGCCACGAGATAGAACAGTACCTATAAGATAATTAAATGTGGTAGGTGAACTGCCTAGTAGAACATACTAGGACCTTATTTTTACCCTTAAAGGTTAATATAAGGTTTAGCTATAGCTCCCGATCTCAGTGCGTAAGAAGGCTGGTTGGTAGGTAAGTTGCCAGCTAGCAACTCAGATTAACTTAAATGCGCGCTATATAATTAATAGCCGCTGTTCTGCCTTCTGAAGCTAAGCCTAATTAATTAATTAGGTTTTATAATAAGCCTTAATACTAAGCCTGTTTTTTAGGGATAGATTAAGACCCCGCTAACAGAATCTCTTTTAAATAGGTCTCCGCTTACGCCCTACTATTAACAAGTATACCAGAATGCAGAAATCAACCTCCAACCGCAGTATCTCTGGCAATTAACTCCTGCCTAATTACTAGGAGGCTCTGCATAATATTAAGAAGATACTAGAGCCTCTAGCTAAAGCAACCTTTAAACTAGAGTATCGTGGCATTTATAGTAATACTAGCTCTCTCTGGCAGTGGCTTACAAAGCTTAATAGCCTCTTAACCTTTATAGAGAAGCAAAAAGTAAGGCTGGCAGCTAATGAGTATACGAATAAGTATATTATTACTATAGTAGAGCTTATATGGGAGAAACTTGACTACTACTATAGCCTTAGTGATGTAATACTAGCTTACCGAGCAGCTGTTCTTCTCTATCCTAGCAGGAAGTTTCGGTGGTTTAAGACGCATTAGGCTTTAAGGCCTAAATAGTAAGAAGCTGTTAAGGACGACTTTAAAGAGTTTGCTTATGCTTTACTTAAGAGCAGGCCTCCTATACTAAAGGTAATAGCTATATATAGCTCGCCACGCAAGCGGAAGCCTTATACTGAGTATTAGCCCAAAGACAGTAATTCTAATTGGGGTGAGGAGGCAAGAGATCCTATTACTAAGGAGATTAATTGCTATTTTAATAGCCTAGTTATAAAGAGGCTGGTAAGGAGCGATGGAATAAAGATTAATATTAATGTGATTAACTGGTGGTTTAACCATCGTAATAAGTATCCTATACTTAGTTTAATAGCTCTTAATCTTACTGCAGCGCCGCCAGAAAGTAGTAACCTGGAGCGCAAGTTTAGCAACGCTCTTAATATCTTTACAGATAAGCGTGATAGCCTTAAGCCTAACACAATTGAGGCGCTTATGCTATTAAAATTAGGCCTACGCGAAGGTTTGCAGCTGTAGGCTTGTAGCTAGAGTAATATAAGCAATTAATTGTTAAACCAGATTAATCGGGTTTAGTTTAATTAATAGTTATTAAACTAAATAAACTCAGTTTGATATCAATCAAACGTCTAATAAGATGGTTTAAACCGTTTGGATTTGGTTTGATAAAAGCACTAGGGCTGCTTTATAAGGCAGCAAGGCTTTCTAGGATCTCTTTTAGAGTCTCTTATGTACTTTAGGCTTAAAGATAATCGACCTTCTAATTGGCCGCAAGGGCGCGAATCTGTTCGCGTATATCTGTAATGTCGTCATTGTCTTCGATTTCTGTTTCTTTTGGGTAGAGGCAGGTCTTTTGGATAAGCTCGCTTTAGGTGCTATTGTTAGCTTCCTAGGGTTCGTTAGTCTTATGCGCTTTGGTTTTAATTCTAGGGGTATAGGTCTAGTCCTGCCTAGCTTGTAAAGTGGGATATTATTAAGGCCTCCCCAGGCAGTATATGGAGAGCTTAGTATAATGTAACGGCTTGTATAAATGCCTCTAAACCAAAGCTTGTAGATTGCTATCTAATAAAGATACTAAGCTAAGGAGAAGAAAAGAAGGGGGTTGCCAGGACTATAGTAAACATATATAAAAGGGCAGGCGCTAAGGCGCTAGCGGTAAGCGAGCCAATCGTAAGTTGGCAGAATATGGCAGCAGCATGGCAGAATTTGGCAGGTGACGCGCTCTAGCACCGTCACACTTTGGTTATAATAATGTCTAGGTCCATAATAAGATCTTTACAGCTATGTAGTTATCTAGGTCTTATCTACACCTTATAAGGGCGTCTGCATAATTTATAGCGCCTAGCTAGTATATAATTAGAAAGTTAAACTGGGGTAGGATGTCCGCTTAGCATGCCTACCGGGCCGTAAGGGCCTTTATTATTATAAAATATTCTAAGGCCTTATAATTAGAGACTACCTAAATAGGCTTAGGGGTCCCTTTTAGCTATATACACTAGTGCTAAAAGCTAGAGATAATAGCCAGCATTTCTTTATTATGGATGTAGTAGTTTAGCTTAGCATCTACTATAGTCTTTAAATAGTAAGCAATAGGGTGCTATTCTCCGTCTATCTGCTTTTGGGAGTAAATACTAGCTATAACACTATCTAAGGCATCGGTTTCTAGCATTAAGGGCCGTTTTAGATTAAAGTGGGCGAGTAAGGGAGCAGAGACCAGTCGTTTCTTAAGCTTGTTAAAGGCCTGCCTATATACGGTATTAAAGTAAAAGGGCCGGTTCTTATAGGTAAGTAGGTATAAGCTTTGTAGTGTAGGGAATTAACCGAGCAACTTTATTCTAAATCTATGGAAATTAAGTGAACTAAATATATGAAAGTAGACCCCAAACTCCAAAGTCTATAACTTAATATTTGACCATATCCGAGACACATAAGGGTAGGGTAAATCCTGTCTCGGAGCCTCTTAGGCGACGATCTTATGTCTTAGCGCAGTGCTGGTAAACTGTTATAGTAGGCTTAGGGGCTTGGCAATCCTACTGTAGTTCTTAATAAAGCGTTAGTAGAAGTTATAGAACCCTAGGAATAACTACACCCCCTTTACAGTCTTTAGGGGTACCTATTAGTTAATCGCGGCTATCTTTTTTAGGCCTACCTTAATTCTATCTGTACTAATAATAAACCCTAGGTACTTTATACGCTTAATACTAAATTCCAATTTCCTAATATTGGCCTAGAGGCCGGCCTTATAGAGCCGTTGTAGGATTTTATAGATATGCTCCTTATGTTTTAACTTATTTTTAGAGTAGATTATAATATTATCTAGGTAGGCTGTATAGAAGTTATTAAGGTAGTTAAAGAGTATATTATTTATATATCGCTAGTACGTAGCTAGTCTATTAGTCAATTTAAAAGGGAGTACTTTGTATTTATATATTCCGTAACAGGTCTAAAGTATAGTAAAATCTTCTGGTTTAGGGTCTATCCTAATTTAGTAAAAGGCCTAACGGATATTAAGCTTAATAAAGATCTTAGCTCTACTTATTTAGGTTAAAGTCTTATTAAATAAGGGCAGTAGGTAGCGGTCCTTGCGGGTTATATTATTAAGTTTGCGGTAGTTTATACAGAAACAAAGTCCTCTATTTGGCTTTTTAGTAAAGAGAATAGGTGAGTTAAAAGAGGCTTAACTAGGCTTAATAAAGCCCTTATTTAGGTTATTAATAAGGTACTGCTTTATAGCCTATAACTTAGTAGTGGACTGCTAATAAAGGGGGCTATAGCTAAGTATATTTTCTTATCTAGATTAATCTTAATCTTATAGTTATACGGTTAGTAAGGCGGGAGTATATTAGATACTACCTTAAAGAATACGTCCTTGAATTTCCAGTATTAATAGGGTAGTTTCTATTTTACTAGCTCCTTATCTATAAGCTTACTTTTCTATCTACTAAGCTTACTTTCCTTTTCCTTAATTATTTAATTAATTTTATATAAGCTAATAGTAAAGGTAATGGTATTAGGTTAGACTAAGTTCTAGTAGAATCCTATAGCGCTAATACAGTAGATATTAACTAGGGGAAGGTCCGTAAGTTTCTTTACAGACTTTTATTGGGCCGTATTTTGCGGTATAAGGTTTATAATCTTCCTTAGCTTATATTCTATTTTCTATAAGTTGTCCTTCTAGTTTATACGTTTAGTATAGCATTTAATGCTCCTTGCTATTCTTTATAGCTATATAGGGCCTAAGTTCCCTACGGGGAGCTCCGCTAGCTTTTTACTAACTTTTTTAATCTCTAGTGCGGGCGGCATAACATAGGTAGTTTAAGGGCAGCGTAGTATACGGATCCGTTGTGGGTTAAGCTGTATGTCCTTTTTAAAAGCCTAGTCCCTATATATAGCGTTGGCCTAGTAAACGGTATTTATCTATGGCCAAATAAGGTTCTCTATTATAATACTGATTTCTTTTATAAAGGAAGGTATTAGGGATATAGTTTTGGGCCAAATAAGCCGTCTGTTCTGTATATCGAGCTATAAGCCTAAATAGGCTAGCTATTTTCTTTTTAAGATTATATTATAGCTTCTAAAGTCCATAATAAGGAAGGGAATGTTATACTACCTTTGTCTGTTACCACGGAGATAGATCCGCAAAATAGTTATAATAGGTGGTCCTACCCGTCTGTTATACCTATAAATAGGAATTGGCTTAGGCAGTTCTTCTAAAGGCGTATTTAAAAAGTTAGCTAGTTTTATAGCGCACTTTATATCAATTAAGGTAAAGGTATTTGCTCCTAAGTTAGCTAAAGCAGAAGTTAAAACTTAATATCTATTGCGGAATAAAGTATAAGGGATAGTGCAGCTTCTTTTACTAACTAGCCAACCCAGATTAATATATGACATGTTAATCCCTTTTAACCCTAGAGAGGAGTCTTCCTCTAGGGTTTCTCTTTTTTTAACTCCACACTATCCTTCTATATTCGTAGAACTTTATCCGTTTTTGCCTTTATTAGGTAGTCCTTAGCAAAGTGGTCCTTTTAGCCGCATAAGAAGCAAGCTCCTTAATTACTAAGGGCCTATCTATAGGGGTCGCTATATATAGGCTAAGTATGCGCTGGACCCGTAGTAGGGCTAGCTGCGCGGCTAGCTGCTAAATTAATGGCGAGCTATATGGCTGGTACTATAGGGGTTGCTAATTGTGCTAGGGCAGTATAGGCTGTTCTTATAGCGCTTATAGTCTGGTTTAAAGAGTTTTTAGCTTTATACCGCTTAGTATATACCTTAATTTAATGGAGGCCTTAATTAATAGCTAAGCACTAGTCCATTAGTTCCTTTAGCGTCTATATAGTAGTAAAAACTAGCAGTATAGCTAGCTATAGGTCTAAGGTAAGCTTATTAAACAGGTTTAGTAGCAGATCTTTATAGGGAATTTAGGCTTAGCTGGTAAGGTGCAGAAAGCGGGTCTAGAAGGCCAAAAAGGTCTCCATTATTTTTATATTAAGGGCTTTATAATTAAGGCGGGCGTTTTATATCTTAAAGAGGTCCTTATAAATGGAAGATAGGTAGTTAATTATCTCTTCTCTAGAGAGGAAGGGGTCTACTAAGTCCTAGGCGTATTGCGGACGTAGATACGTCTATACATCCCTGCCGGTACAGCCAAAGACATAGGCCATCTTAGCTTAAGTAGTAGGGAAGTGGTCTATATTAACTTTAAGCTTATTTTGTAGTTAAAGCTTCTAATTATTAAATATAGGGTTAGTTCCGCCTGTAAGCAATAGGGGGTCTACAACCTTTGCGGACCGCAATAATACTAATGCTACGCGTTATGCTAGGGCCTTAAGGACCATAATAAGTCTCTAGGTGTTTAATAACTCCTTACTAGGTATAGGGGTGTCTCTAGTTTTAAGCAGCTCTTAAAGCCGTTTAATTTTAGTATTAGCTGCTGTAAGCTCTTCCTAGGGGGTCAAGACGGCGACTGTTTTACTATTGGGGGTATTTGCGAGTCCTATAGCAGCTTTGCCAGCTGCTGTGTTTCTTAGCATAGTAGTAAGGGTATTAGGTAATTTCTGGTTTTTTTTTTTGGGGGTTCTGGTCCGTATATGTCCTATTCTTAGGTTTTATATTCTATTTATATTCCTTTAGTTTTTAGGGTTCTGTCCTATCCTTATAGTCCTAGTAATATCCTTAGGGTTTTATTATGTCCTTATCCTATTTATAGCCTTATAGATATATTTAAGTTCCTTTTTAGGAAGAAAGAGTAGTATAAACTTTAGATAATATTAGCGACTTAGTTAATCGAGGTACGAGCACAGCAAGAGGGTTGCGTAAGCCTATATAATTAGATTGTCTATAAACGAGGATCCAAAGCTAGAGAAAGGAAAAGAGAAGAAGGGTAGCACCGCTTAAAGTTTTATACAATCGTCTGGTTACGTAACTGCGACTATCTAAAACAGTAAGAAACTGTCTGCGATTGTCCGCCATAATCCACTACTACAATTCACTGTTTTCTACTAGCGCCGTAATAACTAGAGATTAAAAAAGTTAATAAAAAGCTAGCGGAGCTCCCTGTAGGGAACTTAGGCCCTATATAGCTATAAAGAATAGCAAGGAGCATTAGATACTATACTAAACGTATAAACTAGAAGGACAACTTATAGAAAATAGAATATAAGCTAAGGAAGATTATAAACCTTATACCGCAAAATACGGCCTAATAAAAGTCTATAAAGAAACCTATGGACCTTCCCCTAGTTATTATCTGCTATATTAGCGCGATAGGATTCTACTAGAACTTAGTCTAACCTAATACTATTACCTTTACCACTAGCTTATATAAAATTAATTAAAGAATTAAAGAAAAGAAAAGTAAGCTTAGTGGATAGGAAAGCAAGCTTATAGATAAGGAGCTAGTAAAACAGAAACTACCCTATTAATACTGGAAATTCAAAGATATATTCTCTAAGGCAGCGTCTAATATACTCCCGCCTTACTAACCGTACAATTATAAGATTAAGATTAAACTAGATAAGGAAAATACACTTAGCTATAGCCCCCTTTGTAGCAGTTTACTGCTAAGTTATAGGCTATAAAGTAGTACCTTATTAATAACCTAAATAAGGGCTTTATTAAGCCTAGTTAAGCCCCTTTTAACTCGCCTATTCTCTTTACCAAAAAGCTAAATAGAGGACTTTATTTCTGTATAGACTACTATAAACTTAATAATATAATCCACAAGGACCGCTACCTACTACCTTTACTTAATAAGACTTTAACCTAAATAAGTAGAGCTAAGATCTTTACTAAGCTTAATATCTATTAGGCCTTTTACTGGATTAGGATGGACCCTAAATTAGAAGATCTTATTATATTTTGGACCTGTTACAGAATACATTATTAGACGCTGAGTAGGCTGATGGAAATAACATATATAATACTCTATAAGGAAGAATCTTAGGGGCTTAAAGGCCCTAAGGAGGTATCTACAAGGTGGCCCGCGCGCTATTACGTGACATGTCGCCGAGCTTAAAGAGACTGCCCTAAGTAGCCCCCCTTACCAACACACCCCCCCAGGCTCTATAAGCTCTGGCGAATAGGAAGCTCCTCTAAAATGACTATACCATGCTCTATAAGGTTGTAGTTAATAAATAGGAGTAGTATAAGGAGTAAAAAATGCAATTAAGAAAGGTTTAAATAAAAATCAACAACGCTTAATCGCCCGTCTGCCATACTAAAAAATAGAATTTATAAGCTTTTAAAAATTGGAACTAAGTCAATTGGCACCAATTCCAAGGTTCCGCCGGTTGTAGTACAATTTCCTAATTAGGCCTAGGTGACCTAGGAGACTTTAGTAACTCTAATACCCGTCTTAAACACCTTATGTGTATTCTTTGGTAGAGCCTTTATTAAGCCGTCCGCTGGCTAATCCATGCCCAGTATATAGTGTAGTTTAATCCTGCCCTGCTTAATATTATCCTTAATCTTGCAGAGCTTAATATCTGCATGGCGCTCCTTTAGCACCGGTCGCTCGCCCTTAGTAAGTGCTTAAACGTTCGCACTATCCATATAGATCTAAATTGGAGCTAGGTCCGTGCTGTTATAGCTAAGAGCTCTTAGGAAGCTCACGATCTTAATTACTTCTTATACCGCCGATTTAATCGCCAAGTACTCTGCCACCATAGAGAATATCGCCACTGTTACATCGGGAAAATATTCGCAGGATAAGATTCAAGTAGACTTTGATTTTCGCGTTTCGCGTAATTGACATGCAATTTGACCAACTTGACACGCAATTGACCAACTTGACATGCAATTAACTAACTTGACACGCAATTCGACTAATAACTTGACATGCAATTAACCAACTTAACACGTAATTTAACCAACTTGACATGCAATTGACCAACTTGACACGTAATTTAACTAACTTAACATGCAATTAACTAACTTGACAACTTTAAAAGCTAACTATATATTTCTTAATACGCAATTAACCTACTTAGCAACTTTAAAAGTTAAATAACACACAGTTAACCTACTTAACAACTTTAAAAGCTAACTATATGTTCCTTAACACGCAGTTAACCTACTTAGCAACTTTAAAAGGTAACTATATATTTCTTAACATGCAATTAAGGTAAAGTTATATGCTAT
>Ga0307507_10004727_pt1 | contig 23555 bp, 8 predicted proteins | sample 7_EM_MG_FD_207223 | JGI IMG/M metagenome (GOLD analysis project Ga0307507, IMG submission 207223) | Populus trichocarpa ectomycorrhiza microbial communities from riparian zone in the Pacific Northwest, United States - 7_EM | ecosystem: Host-associated > Plants > Roots > Unclassified | place...
GGCTGTAGAGCATATATAAAAGTCTAAATTTAAATTATTAAAATTTATTATTAAGTGGTTGTTAAGATATTAAAGTGTGATTTTTCCATTTTTTGGTATGTTTTTGAAGTGATTAGCTTACCCGTTTGACCAGCTTACCTGTGAAATACGTTATAGCTTTCTAGGTCCATAATAAGAAAGGGGATATTATACTACCTTTATCTATCTATACGGAGGTAAATCCGCAAGATAGTTATAATGGGTGGTCTTATCCATCCATTATACCCGCAAATAGGAATTGGTTTAGGTAGTTCTTTAAGGGGTATATTTAAAAAGTTAGCCAGCCTTATAGCACACTAAGTGTCTATTAAGGTAAAGGCATTTACTCCAGAGTTAGCTAAAGCAGAGGTTAAAACTTAATATCTATTACGGAATAAGGTATAAGGGATAGTATAGCTTTTTCCACTAACTAGCTAACCTAGATTAATATATAATATATTAATCCCTTTTAACCCTAGAGAGGAGTCTTTCTCTAAGGTTCCTTTTTTTCTAACTCTATACTATTCTCCTAAATTAACAGAACCTTGCCCATTTTTGCCTTTGTCTAGTAATCCTTTACAAAGTGGTTTTTTTAGCCATATAAAAAGCAAGCTCCTTAATTACTAAGGGCCTATTTATAGGGGTCGTTGTACGTAGGCCAAGTATGCGCTAGACCCGTAGTAGGACTAGCTGCATGGCTAGCTGCTAAATTAATGGCAGGCTATACAGCTAGTGCCGTAGGAGTTACAGATTATGCTAGGGTGTTATAGACTATTTATAAAGTACTTATAGTCTAGTTTAGAGAGTTTCTAGCTTTATACCACTTAGATTATACCTTAATTCAATAAAGGCCTTAGTTAATAGCTAGGCAGTAATCCATAAGTACCTTTAGCGTCTATATAGTAGTAAAAACTAGCAGTACGGCGCGCTGTAGGTCTAGGGTAAGCTTATTAAAGAGATTTAGTATTAGGTCTTCATGGGAAATTTGGGCTTAGCCGGCTAAGTACAGAAAGTAGGTCTAAAAGGCTAAAAAGGTCTCTGTTATCTTTATATTAAGAGCTTTATAATTAAGGCAGGCGTTCTATATCTTAAAGGGGTCCTTATAAATAGAAGACAGGTAGTTAACTATCTCTTTTTTAGAGAGGAAGGGGTCTGCTAAGTCCTAGGCGTATTGCGGACGTAAATGCGTCTATATATCCCTGCCAGTACGGCCAAAGACGTAGGCCATTTTAGCTTAGGTAGTAGGGAAGTGGTCTATATTAATTAACTTTAAGCTTATCTTGCAGTTAAAGCTTCTAATTATTAAATATAGGGTTAGTTCCGTTTATAAGCAATAGGGGGTCCGCAACCTTCGCGGACCGTAATAATGCTAATACTGTACGTTAGGCTAGGGTCTTAAGGACTATAGTAAGTCTCTAGGTGTCTAATAACTCTTTATTAGGTATAGGGGTGTCTCTGGTTTTAAGTAGCTCTTAAAGCCGTTTAATTTTGGTATTAGCTACTGCGAGCTCTTCCTGGGGGGTCAAGACAGCGACTATTTCACTATTAGAGGTATTTGCGGGTCCTATAGCAGCTTTGCCAGCTGCTATATTTCTTGGCATAGTGGTAGGGGTATTAGGTAATTTTTAATTTTTATTTATTTTCTAGGGGTTCTAGTCCATGTATATCCTATTCTTAGGTTTTGCGTTCTGTTTGTGTTCTTTTGGCTCTTAGGGGTCTGTCCTGTCCTTATAGTCCTAGTGATGTCCTTAGGGTCCTATTCTGTGTCCTTTATAGATATATTTAAGTTCCTTCTTAGGAAGAAAGAGTAGTTAAGCTTTAGATAATATTAGCGACTCAGTTAATTAAGGCATGAGCACGGTAAGAGGGACGCGCAAGCCTATACAATTGGTAGTCTATAAACGAGGATCTAAAGCTAGAGAAAGGAAGGAGAAGAATAGCAGCGCCGCTTGATATTTTATGCGGTCCTTAAGTTACGTGACTCGCGTCTACCATAATCCACGTCTGCCAAGATCCACCGTTTTCCACTAGCGCCGTAACATAGAGCTGAAGAAAATGAGGTCAAGGCGTCGCGATCGTATTAGGTGCTCTCCTGGTAAGGTCGTAATAAGGCTCTTCTTGGATTTCTATTACTGAGAGATATTTACGACGCCTAACGCGTTCATTTATATAGGAAGGCTCGTACGCCTCTTTAGGGGGCCTTACCCGTAATAGTAGAGAGATAGTGACAAAGTAGAGAGGTGGTGACGGTGGTGGTAAACGATCGGGTGAGTAATTAGGTAAGGGGACGACTTAGGGGACGACTTAGGGGACGACTTTTTGGCAGGTATGGCGAGCTTGAGGTTGTATATAAGGACAGTATATTGCTCTTATCAAAATAAGCCTTTTTTACACCAAAATCAATCATTTCCAACACTGATCTATATACTCTTCTTTCACCATGGCCTCCAACGAGAATTTGGATAAAAATTGACCCCTAAGTACGCCTCCCCCTGCGTATTCTCCTACCCTTCCTCCTTTATATACCGAGCGCAATATTTAGCCAACTTAAAGAGCTTGACGATGGTACTAGAGGAGTCCTCCACATGCGTTTCCTGCTTATATAAGCAGACTCCCTTTTCCCGTTCGGTCTCCATAGCAACTACTTCGGTATCTATAGTAGTCACCCCAGACCCTGTAGATATAGGCCTATATTAAGGCCTATATTCCTCGTAGTTAGATTCTATAGCTTTATTTATTCTTTTATCCTCAGATCTAGTTCATTAGGTTATAAGCACTCGTTGCTACCAAGCTATAATATTAGAAGATTAACACCTTACTATAGGTTGCATTAAGGGTTACTACACCCGTGCTAGGTTATATCATACTACTCTACATTTAACGCCTTACCAAAGGCCGCATTAAAGGTTACTATACCTGCGTACAAAGTCATTTTTTTATTATTAAATTTACGCGTTAAATTTGTTTGTTTACGCGTCAAATCCTTTTATTTACGCGTCGCTATGGGTAAAGACTATCCAGGCATTTAACGCCTTAAGAAAGACGGTTTAAATTGGCACCAATATTAGACGCAGCTCAGCATATACCTACGTGGTGAGGGCCTTCTGCACATTATTTAGGAAGGTGTGGGGCCACCTTCTTACCTAAAGCTCTAGGAAGAAAAACCTACGGTATCTATTAATTAAATACTAAAGGACGCTAATAAGGAGGAGCGAGACAAGATCCTTAAAAAGTTTTAAATTATTGCGGATACAAATAATTTAATTTGCTTAACTAACAAGGCACTTTTTAATGAGTATAATAAGAAGCTTAAACAGTATAATAAGGAAGACGGCAAAGTCTATTTAGTTATCCTTAGTACAATTAATAATAAGATTATTACTACATTAGAGCATAAGTAGACGGCAAAGAACTACATTAATTACTTTAAGCAGACGTTTAAGGCCCGTGGCTTAATCCACAAGACTAATATATAGAAGACTTTTATTAAGCTCCGCTATTAGTTAAACTAAGCAATTACTACTTTCTTAAGCCGTTATTAAAAAGCGGTTTAAGGAGTTAAGCAGGTAAAGCTTGCCCTAGATAACAAGATTATCATCTATTAATTTATTAACGCCGTCAACGAACACTTCCCTATATGGGCTTAAATCTAGCGTAATAAGATCCGTAACGGCTATATAATTTTACTGCTCTAATTAATCGCTAATCTTACCGATAAGGCTTAGTAGAAGGACTTACTTAAGAGCTTCGCCTCGGTTAATAAGCCACTAGGTAACTTACGCGAATAGTCTGGTTAAGGACGCGGTAATGGTTATAGTCGCGGTAATGGCCGCGGTAGAGGTAACGAAGGAACTAGGCGCGGTGCCTTATTAGGCAATCAAGGCTCTGCCAAGAATACTTCAAACAAGTGTAGATAGTGTAAGCTAGGTCATCTAGGTGGCAAGGATAATTACTGGATAAAGCACGCCTACCTAAAACCCGAATGGTGGAGACCTGGAGAGAAACGGCCTTCGCGTTCAGGTAATGGAGCAGCCTTAAATATAAATAAGGCCTCCAAGGGGACATCTAATCGCCCCTCTTAAGCTACCAATTCGGCCACTAGATTAATCTTTACTACGCAGGTTATTAGGCCAGCAGCTATAGCTTTAGGAATAAATATTAAGGACTCCTAGATAGCCGACAGTTGCTTAAATATTTATATATATAATAATATTAGGAGGTTTGTGCAGTATAAGGAAATTAAACCTATCCAAATTCAGACGGGAGGAGGCCTAATAAAGGCCATTGGCGTTAGATTAGTTAAGCTTATAGTTACCTAAACTAATTACTTAGCCTATACAATTATATTTACCGAAGTGTATCACTGTCCTAACTTCTTTATAAATGTCGTCTCGCTTAGTATTCTATAAGGAAAGGGAGCCTTTTTTAATGGTCTCTATAATACAATTAACCTTATTAAAGATTAGGCAGAAATAGCCTACACTCCATGCATTAACGGACTTAATATGTTTATACTGGTAGACAACCCCGCGGAGGTTCCTTTTATAATAGCTCTAGCTACCGCATAATCGCGTCTCTATAAGAAAGGCGTGCTTACTAAAGCTACTATGGAGACTTGGTATAAGAGACTACAACACCTTCCTCCTAACTAGATATGTCTCCTTGCTAAAAGCATAAAGGGGATCGTAGTTACTAAGGATAAGCCATTTCACTATAAGAACTGTTACCTTGGAAAGGCCAAGAAGCAAATATCAAGACGCCCTCAACGACGTAGTAATTGCATATTTGAAAAGGTGCATGTTAACATAGTTAGGCCATTAAAACACGAAGGCCTCCACGGTAAGAAGTACTGGGTACTATTTACTAATAACTAAACACGCTTTAGATAGATCTACTATATATTAAATAGAGGCTCCGCGGCCTCTACCTTAAAGCAGTTCGTCTGTATAATTAAGACTTAAATAGGGATAATAATTGGCCGCTTCCGATTGGATAGAGCTACTGAGTGGTTTAGTAAGGATATAACCAATTTCTTTAAGGACGAAGGTATACTTACTAAGGTCTCTACCCTATATACCACACACCAGAATGGAATAGTAGAGAAGGCCAACTACCTAGTTAAAGAAAGGGTTAAGGTAATATTGATTAAGACTTAATTGTCACTAAAGCTCTAGCCTAAAGTCGCCAAGGCAGCCATATACAGGCTTAATATGTTACCTATATTAGTTAATAAAGACAAAGCTCCGCCCGCTTAAGTAATGGCTTACGCCCTGGGTGATACTAATTCTATAATTATATACGCTAACTGGAAGATCTATGGCTGTCCTGCCTACGTCCATATTAATAAAAAAGACCCTTAGCGGTAATGGGGTAATAAGTTCGTTATAAGAGCTTAGAAAGGATAATTGGTTAGCTATAAAGACTTATATATATATTACGTTTATCTACCTCACAAGAATAGGGTCGTTTAATTAAGCAGCGTTACCTTTAATAAATTAGGAACCTTTCTCACTATACTAATTAGTAAAGAAGAAGGCGGCAACGACGATATCTACTAGGTACTACTCGAGGAACTTCCTACCGAAGACACTGCACTAGAGGTCTCTCGGTTACTGCAGGAAGGAAGCGAGGTCTCTAGGTCACTGCAGGAGGCAGATAAAGTCTCTCAAGCCTCGCAGTCAGGGGGTGACTCTTAGTCGGGGGGTGCCTCTGGCAATTATAATATCGCACCGCAGCCCAATCGACCTCCCCTCACTAACGACGAATAGGCAGGCCTTGACCAGCAAGAGCTTCCTAATTTAGGAGGACACCTCTATTAGGAAGGGACTTACCTAAGGGACATCTACCAGGAGGATCTGGAACAGATTCTAACTAAGTACTTAGATAAGGAGACTAAACCTATAGCAAACACTCATACACGGTTAAAGCCACGGCTTGACTATAGCGTACTCCATAGAACCGGAAGGAAGGAGCCGGTTATAAAGGCTACCTACCTTACCCCATCCTTCGCCTACACATTCGCAAGCGCTCTATCGCAGCCTTAGTGGACAAGGATAATTAAGGGACTACCTCCAGAGCCTCGCAACTAGAAGGAAGCCATAAATTTAATATTTAAGAAGAAATGGAAGGCTGCGGTGGATAAGAAATAGGAGTCTTAAATGGTTAATAACTTATTTAAGATTGTTAAACTTCTACCTAGAGCTAAGGCTCTACCCGTTAAATGGGTCTTTATATATAAATTCGATAAGAACAACGTCCTATTTAGATAGAAAGCACGGCTAATATTATATAGTAATAAGCAGCGCCTAGGAATTAACTACGGCTATTACGGACGCTTTAAGTACAATGTTACAACTACTTGGAGAGGAGTCGCAGGAAGCTAGTTGGTTGATACAGGCACGGTCTAGGATGGATCTGGTGGAACCATGTAACAAGGAATGGTAAGCGAGTCACATAATATTATACGCAGTGTACGAAGTATACGCAGTGTACGCCACGTATAACACGTATAACACGTACCTTACGTATAAGAGAGGATTTCTTAGGCGTATGGTTATGTATTTAAAGGACTTCAGTCCCTACTATAGATAGTTCTCTCCTTGTAGTGAATCTTAGAATATAATTAGAGTTAATCTATTAGGCAACCACTCCACTAGTTGTTATTATATTGTTATTTTATTCTTACCTATATACCTAGCCTATTAACAGAACCTACCGTAGTCTAAGCTACAAGGTTCCGTTATATATTCACTACCAAGGTTACAGTATTTAAACAAGATTAAACAATATGCCACCAAAAGCAGCACTAGTTATAACGGCGTTAACGGCAGCCATAACCTTAGGGCCAGGTAATACTAGTATAGACAATAGGGATTCTCAAGTAGTTACACAAGGTTAGTTACAGGAAATAGTTAATCACTTATAAGATAATAGTAGGATACTTAAAGAACGCATTAATAGAATTAGAGTAGTAAAGATCAAGTTACCTTCAATTAAATAATTCTTAGGAGAGAAGTTAAAGCTCAAGGGATTTCTTACGTAGATGTACTTTAAGGTAGTACAGGAAGGAGCGAAGTTAGCAATATCATTGGATTAAGTAGCCTATACAGAATTGTTCCTGATAGGGAGGGCACTTAAGTGGTTTAAGCCGTATCTTACGGAAATATAGGCTAATAGTATAACAACTACTAACTAGGATGTATGGTACATATTTACCAGTTGGAACGGGTTTATAGAGTGACTAATATAGATATTTAAAGACCTAAAGGCCATAACTATAGCGGAACAAAAGCTTCAGAACTTAGTACAACGTACTTTAGTAATTAAGTATACAACACAGTTTCAAACACTAGCCATATAGGTTGAGTGGAATAATAGGGCGCTTATGGCATAGTATAAATAGGGACTTAAGGCTAAAGTCTAGGACGTAATTATCCTAATAGAAGATGCGGATACTCTAAAAGAGTTAATAGATTAGTTAATAAAGATTAATAATAGAATCTACTAAAGGGAACAAGCTAAGAGAGGGCAAGACAGAGTCCTATAGTTATATAAGGCGTAGAGTACGCAACAACAGATATAGAGTTAAAAACCATAGAATGGCGCGGAGCTAATAGACCTAAGCGGTACTAAAGAAACCCAAAGATGGGAAAAGAAACTATAAAAACCTAAAGGTTAAGAATTAAGTGATTAAAGGACCTAGGAGTAGAGGCTAAACTAGAGATTTTAGCAGCAGAAGATGTTTAGGCGGACTCTATAGCAAGAAAGATGGTTTAAAGATGGAGCTTGCATAAATTGCGGAAAATAGGGTTATTTCGCCAGAGACTATAGAGGTGATTAGAGTAACTACGTGGTAAAGGGAACCAGACCAGCAGATAGCACGTATATATAAAGGGACGACGGTGCACTATAAGGAACAAAAGAGTATTTAATTAACAGTTTTACGTATTATTATAACAACGCATACCGAATTTATAAAGACGCTAAGTATGGCGCAAGCTATTGGCCATAAGAGCTAGAGTTAAGAGGACTTAAAGGAACCAGAGAGTTAGATAAAGAATAAAATCGACTCTATAAGCTAGATCGAGATGTTATAGCAATATACGGGCAAAGATTAGCAGTAATAACAATGGAGTTAGAGTACTTATTAATTACCAGCGATAAGGACGAAAAGGAGGCTAACTAGAAGCACTTAAACCTTAATGACGCAACAGAAGCAGAGACTGAGACTATTACAAAACGAGGTTTAGTAACGGGTATTATAATACCGTTAGATACGATTTCCATCGCTTTACAAGACGATAGGAGTAATGTTTAAAAGAAACTAAGCAAGTAGACGACTGCTAGTGCTAGCTTATTACTTAATAAAGGCAAAAGGCCATAGGCTTAAGATTCTTAAGAAGAGATAAGAGAAGCTTAAGATTCTTAAGATGAGATAAGATACACCTAAGGACCCACGACGGACGAAAACTAATAGGAAAGGGCAGCAACTCAGTTCAGTGACAAATAAATGAGTATAGGACGCAAGTTTAAGAACTACGAGTTTGGAGAATAAGTAAGAACGTCAGCAATCCTAGGTAAATGTAGTGTTTAGCCTAAAGATTAAACAGTTGATATTAGGATTAAAAAGCAAGACGACTATAAGGATCTAGCTGTAAGATGCAGAAAACAAGAAACTATGGATAAGTTTAGAACAAGAATTATTATATGGTAAGAGCAAAAGCTAGACAAGAGATTAGCTATACTAGGTTGTATAAGGAATAGAGCACCCATATAAAGAGTTACTAATAGGCTGAGTATAGGGACACCTAGGGCAAAGTGGTTAAATAAACTGGAATAAGAAGAGGATCTAGATATTCTAACTAGGTTTAAAGAAAGATATACTAAAGGATGTTATAATATAGTAATAACAAGGTACTTTCTAATAGATAGACCATACACACTAAACCAGCTGTACGGAAAGTGGTATAGGCAACGATATAATGACAAATAGAAAGACTTTTATATATAGCTGGACGAAAAAGTTGTCTAAGACTAACCTATTACGGAAAAGCGTATGAGTTATATTAAAGGAGCATTAATTATAATGTTAAGGAACCTAGAAGAAGGATTTAGGGACTAGAGAAGTAAGCAATAAATCTTAGTACCTATAGTAGAGATACTAGTAGTTAGGTCAACTAGGTATAGGTTTAAACTTAAGGACAAAGATAAACTAAAAGTTAACCTAAAACATATAGCGCACTATACACTATTATAGATAGCTTGTGTGGATGATATATATAACATATATAGAGCACCTAAAGATAAGAACCGGAAGTACCTAGTAAGGATATATTAGGCACCAGAGGAAAAGTAGTTTAGGAACGCTAAGTATATATATAGTTAGCACCTAGTAGAAGTATAAGGTTAAGAAGACTTAATACTTTAACTAGGAAGATTCCTTATAGAAGAATGCCTAGATGGACAATAGTAGTGGAAGTGCCTAGAGAATACTTATCTATAGCACGTAGAGGAAAAGAAATAAATTAAGTATTAGCTAAAGTTGGACTAAGTACAGGCAGGATCTAGCAGCCAACAGTTAGGAAAAGGGGAGGTGTATAGAACTAGAGGGAACTAGTATTAGAGCCTTAGACCCTTAAAGGAATTTAAGGATAATACCTAAATTTAAGAGCTAAGTGGCAAGATTAGCAGTTCGAAGTATTGGTAGATAGTAGAGCAACTAGGAACCACATATTACCAAAGGTAGTAGAAAGGATAGGGTTACTATATAGATAGAAGGAACACCTATATCTACTTATAACGATTTTAGGAGATTAGATAGCCTATAGAGGAGGCATTATTAATCTTAAAACAGGACCTATTTAGATAACTATTAAAGGGAGACCAGTTAGAATGTCTTTTAATATCCTACTATTAGGATAGGATGAGGCGATACTAGGAATGCCTTAATTATAGGAGTATAATCTAAAGATCGATTGGGTTATAGGTTAAGTTAATATTAAAGATACACAATAATATAAAGTGCGACAGTAAACCAAGTTGGTATAGTACTAAGTCGGAGCAATATATAAAGAGACTAAGTAAGGCTTAAGTTATATACCAAAGAGATACCACAAGTATAGAAAAAAGTTATGGTTATTAGAAAGTAAAAAGCTGTTAGAACATATAGCATAGGACTATAAGATAGAATTGGAAGAGGAAATAAGTCTAAAGTTCTTTCTAATCTATAAGCTTACTGAAACCAAGTCAGTAGCGCTTAAGGAGTTTATTTAGGAGAACTTACGTAAGGGATATATTAGACCATTATAGTTATCAGCAGGATATCCAGTATTATTTATCCTAAAGAAAAACGGAAAACTCAGGATGTGTATAGACTATAGACAGTTAAACAGTATCACTAGGAAGGATAGATATCCTTTACCCTTAATTAGCGAAATCTAAGACAGGATAGGCAACGTAAAGATCTTTACAAAGATAGATCTGAGGTAGGCGTACTATTAGATTAGGATTAAGGAAGGCAACAAATAGAAGGCAGCCTTTAGGTTAAAGAAAGGGCTATATAAGCTATTAGTTATACAATTTGGGCTTATAAACGCACTAGCAACATTCCAGAAGCGAATTAATAGTATATTAGGAGAACACCTAGATAAGTTTATTATAGTATACCTTAACAACATTATCATCTACTTAGAGAGTAAGGAAGAGCACAGAGAACACATTAAGTAGGTCTTAAAGAGACTATAAGAAGAATAGATACCAGTAGCAATTAAGAAATGCGAGTTCTTTACCCAAAAGACTAATTTCGTTGGATTTATTATTAAACTAGGCCAACTTAGTATAGATCTAAAGAAGATCGAGGCTATAGTAAATTGGCAGGAACCAGAGAACGTTATATAGTTAAGATCGTTTCTAGGGTTTTGTAATTACTATAGAAGGTTTATAGCGTAATAGTTATAGGACATTAAGCTATTTACACGGTTAACAAAGAAAGAAGAACTATAGGTATGGGGAAAGAAATAATAAGAACTATTTAAGAGAGTTAAAGAGTTATTTACCTAGGAGCTAGTTCTTAAGATCTATTAACTAGGTCTAGAGACGGTTATAGAAACAGACGCATTAGACTTTACACTAGGGGTATACTTTATATAGAAATATTAAGATGGATAGCACCTAGTGGCATACTATAGTTAAAAGATAACACTACCAAAGTTAAACTATAACATCTATAACAAGGAGTTGTTAGGTATAGTTACGGCACTTAAGGAATAGAGAGCATTCTTATAAGGTATAGAGAAACCATTTATGGTTAAAATAGACTATAAGAACCTTATAGGATTCCTAATAACAAAGGAACTCAACCAAAGACAGGTTAGATGGGCGGAAATGCTTACAGAATACTATTTCGAAATTCAGTATACTAAGGGTACAGACAATGCACGAGCAGACGCTCTAAGTAGAAAGGCTAAACTATAAAGTAATAAAAAGCTATTAGGAGCTTTGTTGCGAAAGGATTAAAATGGAATAATTAGGTATAATTATCCAAAGATTACAGCAACTAAAGAAAGTCAGATCTATAAATCACTAGAGAGTAATTGGACTTAGAAGATCTAAGAAGCATAGGTAGAGGATCTAGACTTAGAGTAATACAAAAATAGAGAAGTAATATATATGCCTAAGTCTATTACAGAAGAATTTGTTAAAGAATTCCATAAGGGAATAATATAAGAATATAATAGAGCTACAGGTTTAGTGTTAAGGCTTTAAAAGGAGTATATTGTTTAAGGAATCTGGGGACTAGCAAAACAAGTTATAAAGGAATATCCAGATTACTAAAGGAACAAACCAACAAGGCATAAGCCGTATAGAGGGCTATAACCTATTAAGACACTAGGAAGACCATAGGAAGTTATATTATAGGACTTTATTATTAAGTTACTAAAGTTAAGAGATCCTATCACAGGATAAGATTATAACGCGATTTTAGTGATAGTGGATAAGCTAATAAAGTAGGGATACTTTATAGTATACACTAAAGGGATATTAGTAGAGGATATTGCTAGAATCTATATAAAGGAAGTGTTCGCAAGATATGGAGCACTAGATAAGATTATATTAGATAGAGATCCAAGGTTCATAGCAGCATTTTAGAAAGTATTTCTAGCAGAATAAAGAGTTCGCGTAGTAACATCTACAGCATATTATCCGTAGATGGATAGATAAATGGAAAGACTAAACTAGACACTAGAGCAGTATCTAAGGCACTATATTAGTCACGCATAGAACAATTAGGTATTATTATTACCAGTTACACAGTTTATATATAATATAATACCATAAGAAGGAATAGGGACATTACCATTTAAGGCGAATTATGGGTATAAGCCAAGAACATCATTATCGCCATATTAAGCAAAAAAGACGAGTAGTATAGCTAAGTAAAGAATAGAGACGTTAATAAATCTTTATATAGACCTTAAAGAAACAGCTAAACTAGTATAAGAACGAATAAAAAGGTACTATAATGCTAAGAGATCTAAGGGACCAGATCTTAAGGAGGGGGATAAAGTATAGCTACTATATAAAAATTTCAAGAGTTGACAACTAAGCAAGAAATTGGACTATATTAGACTAGGACCTTTTAAAGTTAAGTAAAGAATTTCATTAGTCACGTATAAGTTAAACCTACTAACTAAAATAAAAATCTACCCTATACAGCATATCGTAATGCTAGAGCCAGCATACGGGAATATTAAGCCACCAGTCTATAAAGCAGACATATATAGAGGACAAGAGGAAGATAAATGGTAAGTTTTAAAGATCATTAATTACAAGGATGTAGATAACGAAATATAGTATAAAGTAAAGTGGATAGGCTATAGTAAGACTACCTAGGAACCACTAAGCAACCTAAAAAACGCTATAGGAAAGGTACGGGAGTATTAAAAGAAAGTAGGTTAGGTAATATTAACAAAGAAGGATCGCCAAAGAATAAGTCACCTAAGGGGGACCTAAGAGGAGCAATTGCCAAGCTACTTAGAGTTATTTCCCTTGCAGGAGGAGAGCCAGTCCTTTTATTACCTAGCTTAGATAAACCCTATTAAACAAGTTTCTATTTCTTAGAACAGACCTTCTTACAAACACGTTTAAGACAAAGAAGACGGGCAGAGGCCAATAAACGGGCTTTAAGGGCACGCTGTTAAGTAGCTATAGCCTCCTGCTCCGCTTCCCGCGAACAATAAAGCTTATCTAAGGCGCTTAAGAGCTTACCATTAAGTTTTATAGTGGTAGATTAAACACAAGACCCTATAATAAGTTACTTAGGGAACTTAACAACTATTAAGAGTAATAGGATGCGTATACTTAGCGTTAGAAACAAAGCGAACATCACAGGACGATTAAATATTTGCTTTAGTACACTCCAAGTAAAATAAGGGTTGTTAAGACGAGGGACTCGCCATTATAATATACACTAACCCTGCTTTCGCACAACGAGAATATGGAGACGACATTATCTCACTAAGCGATAGTATAGCAGCCACAGTGCGAGTATAGCACTGCGCTTATAAAGAAGAAGAAGCTTTAGGTATAATAATTAAGGATATTAACCAGACTAATTAAACGGACATTACACCTCTAGTAGACAACTTAGAGATGTTAGGGATCTTTAAGGACGAAGATAAAGAGAAGGGAGATAGTATTACGGACGCTTTAAGTACAATATTATAACTACTTAGAGAGGAGTCGTAGGAAGCTAGTTAGTTAATATAGGCACAGTCTAGGATAGATCTAGTGGAACTATATAATAAGGAATAGTAAGCGAGTCACATAATGTTATACACAGTGTACGAAGTATATATAGTATACGCTACGTATAATACGTATAACACGTACCTCACGTACAAGAGAGGATTTCTTAGGCGTACGGTTGTGTATTTAAAGGACCTTAGTCCCTACCGTAGATAGTTCTCTCCTTGTAGTAAATCTTAGAATACAATTGGAGTTAATCTGTTAGGCAACCACTCCACCAGTTATTATTACGTTGTTGTTTTGTTCTTACCTACATACCCAGCCCATTAACAGAACCCACCGTAGTCTAAGCTACAAGGTTCCGTTACAACGGCGACATATTTATAGGCATTATTTAACCTAGTAATAAGCAGCGCCTAGGAATTAACTACGGCGACATGTTTATAGGCATTATTTAACCTAGTATATTTAAGCTACTAATGGCCCTGGTTGCTGTATATAATTTAGAGTGCGAGCACTTAGACGTAATTACGGCCTTTCTTAATGGGAAGCTTGACCGCAAGAATATCTACATTTAGCTGCCAGAAGGATACCGCCAGTATTAGAAGGACGGCGTTGCTCTTATGGGCCTACTGCTCAAAGCTCTCTACGGACTTAAGCAGGCGCCACGTCTTTGGTATAAGGAGCTTAAGAGCTTCCTTATTACCCTTAAATATATGCCAATTCCAGCTGACCTATGCGTCTTTGTCAGCTAGCAAAGCGGCCAAATTATTATCGTCTACGTTAATAATCTTATCTTAATTGGACAAGATATATAGACGATTAAACTCCTTAAAGAGGCACTCAGGAATAAGTACAAAGTGAGAGACTTAGGCCTAATTGCATACTACCTAGGTATTTAAATTATAAGGAACCACCAGGCGCGATCAGTTTGACTAGTACAGGACGCCTATATTAGGAAGATCCTATATATATTCCATATAGAAGACTACGTACTAGCCTCTACACTAATTTACCTATCTGTAGTAGACTTTAAGCCACGCGAGCCTAACGATCAAGCTCCGCTAGAGCTAGTAAAACGGTATTAATTACTAACAGGCTCTCTACTTTATCTATACAATTGGACTTAACCTAATATGGCTTAGGCTATAGGAAAGCTCTATTAGTTCCTATACAACCCTGCCAAACTATATATAGAAGCCACAATGCAGATACTCGTCTACTATACAGGAACAATCAACTTAGGTATAGAGTTTGGCTTACCCTAAAGGCAGCAGCCACCTCCAAAAGCCTTTGCCGAGGCGTTAGCTACAGACCATACTACCCCTAATTGTAATAGGGAATATAGCGGAAGCGCACTAGGTAATATACCTAACCTACAGCTACACGGCTATAGCGACGCAGCGTTCGAAAATGCGGTTGACAGGAAGTCAACTTCTAGCTATATCTATAAGCTAGCGGGTGGCCTAGTTTTATACAAGTTAAGCAAGCAGTTAATTCTTACAACCTTTACTACAGAGGCTAAGTATATAGCGATAACGCATGTGGCTAAGGAAGCCTTATAGCTCCGTTAATTGCTTACTAACTTAGGCTACACTAGAAAGGATCTACTACTAATATATTTATATGGCGACAATTAACCAGCCATTAGTTTTGCTAAATGCGATAACTACTACTGTCGACCCAAATCAGGTCCTTACTGCCCCGACTCAGCTACCTACCCGTTGACTCAGTCATTGAGTCAGTCGTTGAGTCAGTTATTAACTTGGTCACCTACTCCTTATTTCCACTGCCACCCCCTACCCTCCTTCTCTTTCCTTTCCTACACCTTTCCTTATGTATATATAGAGGTCTTAGAACCACATTTCAATAGACAAAGTCCTCATTCAATTCCTATAACTGGTGCACAGATATCCGGTCGACAGTTATGAGCCCGGGTTGCTTGCCGTATTGCCCCTGTTTAACTAATTAATTTAATTAATCTATTTAATTAATTATACCCCTTATTAAACTGCTACTTATTTATTAAATTCTTCATCCTTTCTACAAGCACCTTTTAACATAACTTCTCAACTATCTACCCAGACCATTACCACAACGGTGATATTATTGAGTTAAGCTAACTGGGACGAATAGATTAACCTTATTAGACTTTAAGCTTAAATAGGAGATATATAGGAATACGTCAACCCTTTAACTAAATAGGATTAGTTGCCCTAACTAATTAAACCAGCCTTTCCTAAGCCTTTAGATGTGAAGACAGGAACAACCTCCTATATAACTCTCTCTAAGGATGAGAAGGATGAGCTTTAAATTCTCCATAAGAGATATAAGACGGCAGAGAAGGAATATAAGAGGAAGAAGACAGCTTTAACCTCTCTGCGAAGCTATATTACCGGTGTAGTAACCAGGAACCTTAACACCTATATACTGGGTGTTGACTCAGTATACGACACCCTGGTGGCTCTCAAGGAGAGAGTTGCCCCTACTAATATAGCACGTTAGCTCTACCTATCCACTTAATACGCTAAGGTTAAAAAGGGCCCGAAGAACCAGAACTTCAAGGCCTAGCTACAGCAGTGGGAGAAGACGTACAACAACTGTAAAAAGATTAAGCTGCTGGACGTATAAGGCAACTAAGTAATTAGAGACTTTCTAATAGCGGTAGAGCCAGTATTACCAAATTGGGCCTTGACGTGGAGGGTTGAATTTAACAAACACAACTAGGCCAAAGACTACGTGTTATCTATATATTAAATGGTCGACATATATTAGGACTATTAAAGATTAGAGACTGCCTAGCAGAAGAATAGAGATTAGTTTAGTGCCAATGTAGTAAGCTTTTAGGGCAAGTCAATTAATAAGGCTCCTAAGGACAAGACTCCTAAGGATAAGGCTCCTACCCCTTCCAAGTTGGCACAGAAAAAGGATACCCTAACGTGCTACTATAGAGCTATTTACTGGTTCCAAGATTGTCCTTATATTAACAAGTCGGTTTAATTAAAGGACTGGAAATTAGACAAAGCTACAGCTAAAAAGGTTAAGGAAAAGATTGCTAACGCCCCGGAATAGCATAAGCAAACACTAGAGAAGGTTAGGAAGCAGTTTTTAGAAAAGGAAGCTGTATTAAACTAAGACGGAAGTTAAAAGGAAGACAATAGTACCTTTATAGTACATTAAATAGGCGCCCACAAAGTAGGCACTAACTACAAGCTGCGCAATAGCGTAATTCTTAACAGCGGAACCACGATACACGTCATTAATAATTAATTAAGGTTCGTCGACGAGCTTTGACTAAATAATAACTTTATATATACCAGAACGGGCATAGATCCAATTAAGGGTATAGGGACGGCAGTTATTACTATCTAGACGCTATCAGGTCCTAGAAAGATCTTTTTAGCTAGCGCAGTATATATACCAGCCTTTTATACAAATTTAGCCTGCCTAAAGAAGTTCAATAAGAAGAATATATAGTGGGACAATAAAAGGAACCTACTGTATCACAAGAACGATTATAAGACGTTCGCCTTTTACGAGAGCTATTGTAACCAATTAATGCTTAAGTACAACAAACTACGACCAAGGACCCCAAGCAAGGCCTCATTCGCAATCTAATTGCAAGACCCCCTTCCTAATTAGGAAATATTAGGCGAACTCTAGTATAAGAGACTAGGCTATACAGGACCCAACGCAATTAAGTATTTACCCCAGGAAGCAGGTGGTGCAAAACTTTAAGGTCTAGCAACAATTAACTGTAAGACCTGTGCTATCAGCAAGGCTTATAAAATTATATTAAGAAGAACGCCTACTAGTAAGGCTACCAGGCCCTTCTACTGAGTGCATATTGACTTATTTCCAGAGATTATGGCGTACAACGGTTATATCTGGACGATACACTTCTATAATAAATATCTGCGTATGAACGAGGTAGAGACCTTCGCCTATAAGTTATTAACAACACAAGCAATCATATAATATTCAAATAGGGTGGAGCGTTAGTATAACCTAAAAATTGCAATAATTCAAATCAATGGCAAAACCTCCCTAGGTGGCAAGTTCAACACTTAGAGGACTTAAAAAGGAATACTGTTAGAGAAATCGGCCCTATATACAAAGTCTTAGAATGGTTCTGCTGAACGTTTTAGGGGGGTAATTATCATTAAGTCTTGGTGTATGCGAATTAAAGCTTAACTACTAGAAGAACTATGGCCAGAGGTTACTAGAGCTATAGTGTATTTAATTAATTAGATACCAAACACCCAGCTCAGCTAGATAACACCTTTTAAAAAGCTTTAGTTAGTACTAGGGTTCTCGCCATTAAAGCCGAATATAGCTTACCTATAAATATACGGCTGCAGAGCTTACCTACTTAAATATAACATCCCGCGCACACAAAAGCTTAAGCTAAGGGCTTATATTAGATACCTGGTTGGGTACCAGTTGATAAACATCTATAGGGTCTATATACCTAGCGAAAAAAAGGTAATTTAAACAAGAGACGTAACGTTTAATAAGTAGTTACTCTATAACAACAGTTAGCCAGATCTTGTAAATCTGCTCCAAAAACGAGCTGATTAAATTTTAGAGGTAATTAATGTGTTAAGTAGCAATAGGACGCTTTAGGAAAAGCTTAATAAGATATTAGATAAGGAGGACAAGACGTTAGATAAGGAGAACAAGGTAAATAGTAGTAAAAGTTAATAGGTGGATGCTAATAAAAATACAGATTAAGATAATAACGTAATCAGCCTACAATCCTTAAAGAATAACTCTATACCTGGCCTCCCTACCCTAGCTAAGATGCCAGAACCTTAATTAAATACTATAAATGTAGAGCTATTAAGTTCCTTAATTAATTAAAACCCTGATTTAAACTTGTTCCTAAAGAAGAAGCCTATCTAAGATAGAAGATTATAGGCAATGTAGGCAATATTAATATTATAGAAGGCAAAAGAACTAAGAAGCTCTTAATATATCAAGCAGCTTACCTAACAGATATTAAGTAATTAGATACCCTTCCTACCTTCTACAAAGCCTTTACTATTGGAATTAGATATAACCAAAAGTAATTACACCGCAATAAGCTTCCACCACTACCACGCAGCTAGAAGGAGCTTTAAGCTCACCCATATAAAGATGGCTTTATGGAAGCCGCTAATAAGGAATATAATAATCTTAAGCAGTAAGGGACATTCAAGTCCGTCAAACGGACAGCGTTGCTTAACGTTATACCCATCACCTAGGTGTTTACTTATAAGTTTAACATTAATGGATATCTTATCAAATTTAAAGCCCGTCTTTATATACGAGGTGACTTACAATAACTCAGTAAAAAGGACACGTATGCAGCAACCCTTATAGCAAAAATATTTAGAGCCATAATGGCGATCGTTGCTGTATTTAATTTGGAGACTTAGTAGTGCGATATAGTCAACGCCTTCGCCAACAGCCTTATTAATGAGATAGTCTATATTAAGTTTCCAGATGGCTTTTGATAGAAGGGCAGGTGTCTGCTCCTTCAAAGAGCTCTATATAGCCTCCAACAATCACTACTGCTTTAGCTTAATGAGTTCTTAACTACCCTAATGTCCCTAGGTCTAACGGCAGTCAATAGAGAATTATATCTGTTTCATAACAACTGGCTGATTGTGTTCTTCTATGTTAACAATATTATAGTAGCCTACCGCACAGAAGACTTACTAAAGCTTTAACTCTTTAAGAAATAGCTAATAATAAAGTACAAGATTAAGAACCTAGGAGAACTAACCTGGTTCTTAGGAATCAGAGTCCTTTACAACTAACCTTAATAAAAGCTCTAGCTTTGCTAGGATTCCTACATTAACAAGATCGCCAGTACCTTCCATCTAAAAGACTTTCGACTAGTACATACACCAATAAGTATGGAAGATCTCTTGCCTAATCCAGAACAGGTCTCCAAGCAGTAGGTCTATATATATCAAAGGAAGATTGGATTGCTACTCTACACCACCTATATTACACAACCTAACGCCACTTGAGCCTCAAGCAAGCTTTTAGAATTCCTTCGCAATCTGTCGCCCCTGCACAAAGCCGTAGCCAATTAAGCAATTGCATACCTGTATTAAAAGAAAACTCTTGCGATCGAATACTTAAGCAGGAATGTTATAAGTCAGATTATTATCCAAGCAAGCAACGCTGCATTTAGCGATAATCCTATTAGTTAGAAGAGCACCAAAGGCTTTATATTTTCACTATTTAGGGGAGTAATTGACTGGCGCTCCACCAAGCAGAAGACTGTTATAATATTAAGCACTAAAGCTGAGCTTAAAGCTCTATTAAACGCAGCTACCAAATTAATTTGGTGGCAGCGCTTCTTTCAAGATATGCAACTCCATATAAGTGAGGAGCATACAATTAGCTGTAATAATTAACAGATAATTCAACTACTTACTAAAAACGGACCTCAGTTAAATATAAAGCTTTATTACATAGATATCTACTAGCACTAGCTTTGCTAAGAGGTTCAGAAAGGCTTAATTGTGATTAAGTGGGTTCCTACTACTGATATAACGGCTGATGGTCTTATAAAGGCCCTGTTAAGGCAGAAGCACAAAAGCTTTATTTAATAACTAAATTTGGTTAATATTAAGACTCTATTATAGTTGGATTTAATCGTACTGTTTAACCAATTTGCACAATTTCCTTATTAAGTTTTTCTTTTAGATAGTTTCTATTTGGTTCAACACCATGGATATTTCCTATTTAGGTATATCCAGCTAATCGTCACCCAATTGGTTAGCTAGGGGGGTATATCAACCCAAATTAGGTCCTTACTGCCCCGACTCAGCTACCTACCCATTAACTCAGTTATTAAGTTAGTCGTTAAGTTAGTCATTAACTCGGTTACCTACTCCTTGTTTCTATTGCCACCCCCTACCCTCCTTCTCTTTCCTTTCCTACACCTTTCCTTGTGTATATATAGAGGTCTTAGAACCACATTTCAATAGACAGAGTTCTTATTCAATTCCTATAACCGGTGCACGGATATCCGGTCAACAACTACGCACGCACTAAGCACTTTAAGCTATACTGGCACTACATTTGTGACAAGGTTTAAAGCGGCGTAATCTACCTACAGCACGTTCCTATAAGTAGCATAGTGGCAGACGGTCTTACAAAGCCACTGTTAACGGTTTAGTTTAGGAACTTCGTTAAGCAGCTAGGCCTTGTTTAATGCAATATAGACACTAAACCTAAGTAGGAAATCATACACAGGTCGGCAAAACCTTAGAGGGTACGCTATTTAACAATTCTAACCAATGCTGACGACTTTTAAATGGGGGATAAGAATAATATAGAGCTTATAATGGGTAATCAATCACAGCTTAGGGAAAGGTTAAATAGGACCTATAATACACTCAGAGGATTATAAGGTGTTTCTTTTATATATTAACAAGTTCAGCACTAATTTAGGAAGGGTCTAATTCTGTTTTAGTGGAGTACTAGGGGGTGTGACGATGGTACTAGAGGAGTCCTCTATATGCGTTTCCTGCTTATATAAGCAGACTCCCTTTTCCCGTTCGGTCTTCGCAGCAACCACTTTGGTATCCATAGTAGTTACCCCAGACCCCGTAGATATAGGCCTGTATTAAGGCCTATATTCCTCGTAGTTAGATTCTATAGCTTTATTTATTCTTTTATCCTTAGATCTAGTTTATTAGAGCTCTACCTAGCTTTTCTAATATTGTCTCCCGTTTGATTTCGCCTTTTTAAGCCTCTACTGGACCTGCTTTTGATGCAACTACAATACCTAATACGGAGTCACTAGATGCACCTATACCACTGTTTTCTCCCTCTCCTTTTAGCTCTCCTTCCTTAACACCTAATCGCTAGGAGCGCCAAGCTCGTAATTAAATCGTTCGGAACACCTTATATAGAGCTTAAAGAGAGTTATAACACGAAGATGAGAGAATTAAGCAGCGCCACCGCCTTATTGACGACTACCGCAAGAGTGCAATTGCACGGGTGCGCGATCTTCGCCAACGTGGCTCTGTACCATATAAAATACAGTGCGCAATTAAGGCATTCCGAAACGTTCTCTCTATACCTCTTATTGCTATTGCTGCTACTTTGGGCGAGCCTCTCTTAACTGTATACTCTATTTATAATAAGCCGTCAACTCCACGGCGTCGTGGCTATAGAAATCGCCTTAGATATGACACGCCTGCACGCCGCCGCTTAGTCGACTTTATTGAATCTCATGATTGGGCGCGTACTGCCACCTATGCCGAACTCTCTGCCGAAACAGGCCTCTATGCCTCCGACTCTACAATTAGGCGACTGCTAGGAAAGGAAGGCTTCTAAAGATACGTCGCTCACCCAAAGCCGTGGCTTACCTAAAGGCATCGCCAACAGCGACTTGAATTCGCCCACTGGGTAAGCTGATGGACCATTGATGACTGGTTTAAGATTATCTGGACAGACGAATCTGCAATGCACCGTGGCGGTTACTAGCGCGTCTTTGTAACTTGACGACCTCATAAACGATTTTACCCCTACTGCCTTCGGCCGAGACTTCGCGATACACCTTATATAATAATTTAGGCTTGCTTTGCGGGTGTTAAGAAAGGGCCTCTAGTCTTTTAGAATAAGCAGGAATGGGGCAATATTATGGCTTAAGGCTTCCAAGATCACATCTACCCAAGCCTGAAGAACTTCTACAAATACTACAATAGGGAGTATTATATGTATATTAACACCCCCTAGCCGTTCAACCCTACCCTATCTATTGTATAAATGGACGGCGCGCCCGCACACAAAGCCCAATCCACCAGAGCTAGATTTGCAGCTGACCAAATCTGAATACTTAATTGGCCCCCAAATAGCCCTGATCTTAACCCAATTGAAGCTCTTTAGAAGATGATGAAGGAGCGAATTGCCCAGCGTCGTAATAGGCCTCTTACGGAAGAGCAGATGCAACAGGCAATTTGGGAGGAGTGGGATAAGATTACAGAACAAGATCTATTCCGACTCGTCGCATCTATAAGGCAACGTGTGCGCGACGTAATTATAGCCGAAGGGGGTATAACTAAGTGGTAGATTTAGGTGAGAGCTTGAAGGAAGGTATTGGACACTCGTTTGGCAATTTGACGATCGCTTGATTGCTCCTCTATAGAAATTAGTATATAGGCAAAATTCCTCACAATCGTTTGATTTGAAAAGCTTCATTTGATTTTGATATGGGCGTTTTTTTAAGCACGCTGATCTGTCGGAGATTAACCCCATTTTAACTAGTCAAACAGGCGGCGTTCTCCGAACGATCGGCAGCGCTAAAAAGGCGCTTTCAACCGGATGCGCCTAGGTGGCTAATTAGCGAGGACTTTCAATATTATAGTGACGTATTAGATAAGCGAGTTGGATAGATAAGCGAGCCAGACACCTTAAAACTCATCAAAAATTAGAAAATTTACACTTTAATATCTTAATAACCACTTAATAATAAATTCTAATAATTTAGATTTAGACTTTTATATACACTTTATAGCTTCTATTAAAGTTATATAATAAATAATTTAGTAGTTTTTAAGATACAGTAATTTAGCCTTATTTTAGCCCCTAAATTTTAATATTTTAAAAACTACTAAACTATTTATTATATAACTTTAATAGAAGCTATAGAGCGTAACGTAGGTGATAGGGTTATGACGGTCGGCATAGTTATGACGGGTTGGAAAATCAAAACTACGCATAGAGGAACCGTTATAACTATGCCGACCGTCGTAACCCTATTACCTACGTTATGCGATATA
>Ga0307507_10004728_pt1 | contig 23555 bp, 20 predicted proteins | sample 7_EM_MG_FD_207223 | JGI IMG/M metagenome (GOLD analysis project Ga0307507, IMG submission 207223) | Populus trichocarpa ectomycorrhiza microbial communities from riparian zone in the Pacific Northwest, United States - 7_EM | ecosystem: Host-associated > Plants > Roots > Unclassified | place...
CAATCCTACTCGATACCCCACTCAGCAGCGCAGGTAGCAGCTCTGGCAGTAGCCAAGCAAATAGTCCAGCAAACAGTCCCGCAAACAGCCCAGCATACAGCCCAGCAAAGAGCCCACCTAACAGCCCACCTGACAGCCCTGCGCCTGCACCAATCATACCTTATCTCCCGCTAAATCGCTGGGCGCCAACAGGTGAGTCCTTTGCAAAATAATCCCCGTGTTTGGGTTTTTCACTTACTGACTAAGAAGTTGTAGATTGGAGCGCTCTACTCGGACGTGCCCGTGCAGTGCATATTGTTTGGATCCGCCACGAGGCTGATAGCCCCCCAGAGTACCCTAATTATCGACGGCTCAATTGGCGCCCTGTCAACGGGGTACAGTTTGCTGAGTTGGATTCTAATGACATCTGTGGACTGTCAGCGATGATTACGAGATCCATACCACATGAGACGATTCGGTACATACTTGGCACTACAGGCAAAGGACGCCGACACCTACGAGACTATCCCAACACGCCGCTCTCGTGAATCAATTATGTCTTCATCGATGACAATGAAGTGGTAAGGGCCTGGCTCCTGTCGAATCCAGTTCTTGAAGACCCGCTTGATCTCTTAATCTATTGTCATCGGCCGAATAACGTAAGTAGGGAACCCACACCCGGGTTGAGGGGGCACAACTATCTTGTACCAGGCGCTGTGACCAATTGGGCGAATGAAGCGATCGCACGAGACCAATTGCGTGGAGGTTCATTGGCTCCGAAGCCTAGACGACCGGAGCCCAGAGCTAATCCCGGGCCAGCTAATGCAGCAAGTGAACCACAAGAGGGAGATGACTCTGACGCTTTACTTGTAGCATTATCCGGGGCGTCAGGGGATGTCTGCGGCGCCGGGGATGGACGCGAGGGCAGCGTTAAAATCTCATCATCCGCCGGTGGAGAGAGAAGGGAATCCCCCGCAAAACATATACCACTCGCCCTCAAATCGTCGAGCCGGTTGAATATACAACACTCGGCGGAACTAGGACGGCATCCTGCTCAAGGCGAAATGACCCGGAAGCGCAGGGGTCTGTTCGACGACGAAAATTGTGATGAGGGTAAGTCCAAGAGATTTCGTTTGGCTTCCATGGCTAGGGAATTTTTGGAAAGCGAGGAGGTACGGAAGTGCAGTGCTTCCTTCGATGACGAGGATGGTCACGAGGGTAAGCCCAAGAGAAATACCGTTCGAGCCTCGCAGAGTTTGATTTGACACCGTGTCTATCGTTCGCTGAGTCTACCTAGACGTATAGTCTATTAGTGATAATGTTTAGCATTAGAGTTCTTAGGGGTTTCGAATATATTTCTTATAGCCTGCCTGCCTGCCTGCCTGCCTGCCTGACGATGTCCATCTGATCAGTTCAAGTTCGTCTGGCTTCGCTCATGTGTGGTCTTGCGCTGGATGGATGAAAAATTCAAGTGATGTCGATAGTGCTTTGGCATCTCTATCCTGGTGAGCTTTAAAACCTTATTTCATCACACGCGGTGGAAATCTCTGAGACTCAGAAGTGTTCACGATCCTTGGATTGTCTATGTTCTATATCTTTATCCATCACAATTTGTAGATCCACTATGTGGCTAGTTCATCTGGCCCACGATACCGGTATCCACTTCGGTGTGCGAAGTGGTTGTACTAACACACCCTACTTCTCGTTCTTTGCTCGTACGGTACACCCCCCCAGTGCTAACTGTCAGGAAAGGTACACCTGGCATCAAGGAGGTGTATATAAGGACCCCTCCTACCCCTCCTTCCACTTTGGCATTCCCACTCTCCATACGTTCATCTTCGCTCTTCTCCCCACGTCTGGCGCCAGATTCCGACCTACCAGCGTCAACCTCCCTCCAAGATCCTCGTCTCTTAGTTGAGGTATCAATAATTTTTCTCATCTTTTTCATTGAGTTCTATTCAATCTAAAAATCGCACATGTCCCTATGGTACCTCCGAGCTCACGGAAACAGCAGTAGGAGAAGGGAAAGTAAGTAAACTACCTCTATATATTCGTGAGCAATTTTAATGTTTGCATTCGCCTTAGACGCCCCGCTGCGCAGCCCTAGAGGATTGAGGCCGAGAGCTGAAAATGAAGAAAGACTCTGCCGGGTATAGTCGCCCGTCGCCCCGCTGAGGAGAGAGTGTAACTAATCACGGAAAGCACCAGATTCGCATTGCAGGATATAGCGCTTACAACGAACTTTCTGGTGAACAGACACCTGGCGGAGGGCGCGCAGTTCGAGCCAGCCTTCGAAGACTTGGGCACTGGGTAGGTCAAAGAAAACCCCCACCCAGGTATCAGAATCTGTCACGCAAACAATTGTGCACAAATTAGGAAGGCGTATGGCGACATTGCGTACGCTAAAACATGGGGCGGGTTCTTCTATCCCGGCGTCACATCTGGTGCCTACTTTGATTGGCGTGAGCAGCTCAAGGCCTATATGACAGCCCGCAACCTGGACCCCGGTCACTTGACAGACGCCAAAGTGGAAGCAATCGCTGTCTTCGCTCGCGCCCTTCCGCCCGTGAAAGATCGCGTCACCCACATTAAAAAAAACCACCACCCAGATGACGTCATGGAACTCACATGTCACCTGAGGATGCTAGGTAGAGATTCGGCTAGGAAACTCCACACCTGTAACCTGCGTCGAATCGCGGAGCGCGCCGGTGGTACAGACGTCGCGGAATCTCCGAGTAAGTGATTATACCCATCTATCTCCCGTCAGCCTCGCACTGACTTATTTTGATAGAGTCTCAATCCTCAACTTAGTGCCCACGGGCAGTAAGAATCCATATCGTTCGCCGAACAGGAGCCCCAGAAGCGGGACATCCGTTCCTCGACCGTCCCTGGTGTGCTAGCGACTCGCACCGGGGAATCGCATGGGGTGTGTTGACAACACCGAGCATGAAAACTGTGGTCGGGCTGGTTAGAGGGCAGCGTGTGGAGGGGGAAATCAGATACCCACGATATTTGATCGGGGCGACTGGTGAGGGTGCCGTCCGGCTACGTCAAGAGCCCGAAAGACCTGTCCCCCAGCGACAGCTCATCTTTCTCAATAGCAATAATGACATTCTAGCGTGGCTCCTTGCAAACCATGGCCAAGATCCCCTGGATCTCTTGGTCGTCAAGTCACATCGCAACAATAGAGAGGATAGAGCCCAGACGCCCGAGCCTGCCAAAAGGACATACCCATTTCTCAATCGCAACGTTTGGGAAGATGCCGTTGGAATCATGCATGCGGATGAGGATGAGGATGAGGATGAGGAGGAGCAGGAATGGCTAGAGGCCGAGAGCGAGGGGGAACCGCTGGCGCCTCCTAACGGGGGGGCGATTGTTTTGGACGATGTAACTATCGACACCTAACGTTAACATGAAGATCAAAACAGGATGGCTAATTGATGACGTAGGACGAGGAATCGGGAGCCCCGGGCCCCTCGACACTACGGAGGGCTACCCCACGAGAAATAGAGGACGCCCCGAGTCATAATCTGTTCGCTCGGCTCTCGCCGCAGTAGGCCTCAAGGCCTGCTGCGCCATCTACGCAAACGAAACTCCAAGATGTCCGGAAGCTTCTACGGGAGATGCCCTGGATGGCAGACTACATTACAGATACCGGGCTGGCAGCTGTGCTGCGTTCGGGACTCGATGGTGCCCAGGACACCCCTACTTCTAGCCTACCCGGATTCTGCAACAAACGTCCAGTCTTCTTTGCCGTTGCTCCGATTGATGCGCAGGTTCACACAACTCCATTGAGAGCGACCGAACAAGCTGCTCGCACAATTGAACCGGCTGCCACACTGCGTTCAGAACATGATGGTGCCCAGGACAGCCATCCTACCAGCCTGCCGGTAATCCCCGACAAACGTCCAGCCTGCCCTGCCGTTGCTCCGATTGATGCGCAGGTTCACACAACTTCAGTGAGAGCGATAAAACAAGCAGCTCGCACAAGTGAACAGCCGCCCACAACGCTCCCACCCCTGCCAGAACCAGCAGCCCCCGTGACACCCCCTGCGCCCAGGGCTTCTTCAACGTCCAGTTTGAGTAGTGCCCCAACCAACACCAAATCGCCATCCCCCCGACCGCGCCGTTCCAAAAGACGCGGGGCTAGACGAAAATAATTCGGGATTTCCTAGTTTCTCAACTACTCTTTTTTTCTTTTTCTTGTTTTCCCTAGATCTTATTTCGCTTTAGTCAGAATTCTCAGTTTGTGGTTCGTTAGCTCGTATGTTATAGTAAACATATCATTGGGCGCCCTTGCTTCAGCTGCTCGTATCCTGTATTGCTAGTCCTTACGCCCCCTTGCGTTCAGATACGAAAAACCTTTTCCTGGATCAAGCACACCGCGCATTCTGTCCTTAACTGGGCTGGCGTCGGCGGACGAAACTAGTCAAACACATGAGCGCATGGCGTGAATAGAGAATTCTAGACGTTAGGTTGTGTTGATTGGACGTTAGGAGATGAGGTTCGATAATCCGAATCTGCTTTAGGCGTGGCGAGTTTCTTGCTAGAATTAATGTCGCTAACCGATACTCGTTGTGGCTAGATTATGCTTAGCCTCCTACATTGGCGACGCCTATTTCGTCAAACCTTTTCAACCAGAGTCGGGACGACCATGATCCCTGAGAACGTCGAGAGCATGTTGTGAATACAGAATTCCAGACGTTCAGTGGTGTTGATTCGACATTGGGAGATGAGGTTCGATAATCGTAATCTGCTTTAGGCGTGGCGAGTGTCTTGCTACAATTAGTGTCGCTAACCGACAGTCGTTGTGGCTAGATCTTGCTTAGCCTCCTACAATAGCGACGCCCAACTCGCCGAACCTTTTCAACTAGATTCGGGACGACCATGATACCTGAGGACGTCGAGCTCATGATCATAATGTTGAACAAGCAGAAAACCCCTTTTTAGAGGCGAATATTTTCTTTCAATACCGAGTGATAGGGTGTGATTCTCCCAACCCCCCCCCCTAAGTCCTAGCGTATAAGACCTGACGTGTCCATTGAACATAACTACAGATTCCTCATCTTCCCGAGACGAAAGATACATTCCATTGTTCTACGGCCTGATTCCTATTTTGCCTAACGTTGATCAACCATTCAGCATTCCACCATGTCTAGAGAACCGCAAGCCAATTCACGCAGCCAGTCAACCCCGCGAGTAGGAAAACTGAACGGACGTAGACGCCAAGTCGTACCCGATGGCATATGATCAGCGAGATCGAGGTCGGGAAAACAACAAAACCAATCTGGCATCTCGCCAAGCACACTGCCGAACGAGCAGCCATCGCACGTGCGCCCTACACCACCAAACGCAACCGGAGCACTCGAAAGACCACCAAAGCTGCCCCGGAGAAGGACGATACAGTGGAGAACGTATACCGATATTGAGACTGAAACTGACGCACAAGTACCAACGGAAACAGTTTGTCTAAGCGATGATAGCAGTGCTGAGTACGAAGCCTCTCGCGGATCGGATCAGACTGAATCAGTCGGTGAGCCAGACGCGGAAGACGATCAACTTCCAGATGCTACTGGAGCAGGGCTGCATCACCGGTCACGAACAGCGGACGAACAAACAAACAATCGGGTATCGACTGTGCGAGTTTCGACCACCTCCGGATCACAGGAGGCAGCACTCGTTAGGCGCAGTCCTGCCGCTTGAGGACGTATAACGCCCGGTAGAGCGTATACTCCGCCAGTGCTCCCGTCATCCAGTGTAGCCCGATATTGATCCCCACTGGCCACTCAAAGTGCCACTACCTCGGGAGTTAGAAGTTCGAGTCCACCCTGCGAATCGAGTACGAGACACTCTGAGGACATCTGGCCGGGTACCCAGTCACGGCGAAATACAGCGAGAGGAGTAGAGGCGGCTGTAGTAACGCGGGCCCAATCTCTCATTTTTTGGTACACCCTGTTTGTTGACCCACTCCCAGGCCCAATTACGTTGACGTCTGAGGTAGACGGTGCTTGGCTTGAGGGGCTTGATTATATAGCTGATGCAGGAAATATGGATGCGTCGGACAAAAACAAAAAGATAGTAAGTGGACACAGATACACAGGGATGACGCCCTCCTGAAGCCGGGTATAGTACTAATTGTGAAAGATACGCAATAGACACTCTGGGGTAAGATCCCAGTTTGTTTCCCAGGTTAAAGATTAGGTCAGAAAATTATACGATCTGCCGGAAGATCCCACGGCGATTGCGCGCAGGATGGACTACCTGCTGGCAAAGGATAGATTTATGTGCTCCCCAAACGGATATGAGGTTGGTGCGCCTTAGTTGGACAACTTTCTTCTAATAACTAACAGGTATTACACTCTGCTTATAAATTGACATTTCGATTTGGGGCGCCCCAGATTCCCGAGGCCATATGGGGTAAGTACTTCCGAGGCAGGAAAATGCGTGGGATTGTCGAACCCGATTTTCTTGGGCGTATCAACGGCACAATGATTTGCTTAACATGTGCAATCCTCTGTCATACCCTACGTGCATGGCAAACAGGAGTATATAAGGAATCAGGCGAGTTCAAGCCTGACGCGGTAGGAGGTCAGCCAGAACCCGAACCCACCTCGTATTCTCCAGGGCCCTAACATGATACAAACCACAAACGAGCGTTTTGCCCGGCAAACTCAGACGTGGGCGGATCGCCCCGACTGGGTACATGCGATAATTCTGGACAAGATTCGGGGGACCCTCCGGGCCAAGATGGAGAAGGAGCACGGCGTGCGACAACAGCGCCGTGAAGGGTATACCGACGATTGGGCAGCGGTAGCCGCTGAGCTGCAGAGTCAGGCATCCAGCCAGAGTACCTGACGGCCAGCCCACCAAAGCCAAACTCCCGGCGATTGGGTTGTGGTAGCCGCCGAGCTGCAGAGTCAACCATCCAGCCAGGCTACGCAAAGGCCAGCCCACCGAATTCAAACTCCGAGCAGCCGGCGCATTGGTACCACAGTGGGGCAGCAGGATAGTCAAAACGATTCGTAGGACACTGATTTGTCTTTTGATTTCCTCAAGACGTGAGCTGCCTGGGTTCTCGGATTTCTCAATTCTTCTCCACCAAGCGCATATTGTTAACGGGAGGTGACAAGGGAACTATCGTTGGACAGGACTCTGAGTCCGACTCGATCGCGACGCCTCTCGCTGAGCCTTGACGGAATAGAGCCAGATCAACAGGAGACAAGTAATAGTGCGCGGGGGGATGTGGAACAGGGGCACAAAGGGAGCGTTGGTGAGGGTAATTAAGAAATGATTTGTCGAATATGTCGCGTATGCGTCGAGTAGCTTAATTAATTAATACTATTTGTTTGCCCGCGATGTGTTGATATGAGAACGTAAAGGGTAATCTGGGCGTTCGGAGTACGAGTAGTAGAATCAATGAAAGGGACACGCCACTGGGGCGTCTGGGCGATCTTATAGTAAACGTCACGGGGTGACGTCGGAAAGAAGAGGATAGAGTGCGCGCAAGATCGGGATTGTGTCAGGCAGCGTTGAGATAGTTCCCCACGCGTCTGGGAGGCATCATGAGGGCATCTAGATATTACGTAGGAGCGTACATATAGAATAGAAAAAGTCAAGCTACGATCAGGACACACCGCACGTAGAGAGGGTGAAATCAGGATAATGGTGCGCCGGCAGAAAGTGTCTGGAGGTAGAAGCCAAGGGAGGGAGATACCAGGACTAGAGAGCTCAGGATCATTGGATCCTGATGTGAGGCGTCGGAACGAGCGAAGCCCAGGCGCGGAAGATCAAGATCGGACTTCAGGACAGCTGACGCCAAGATCAGTGGTGATCATGATGGAACGGCGGATCATCAGGCGTCGCCCTGGTGCAGCAACCGAGAATCAGAGGTGTTCAGGACGCAGGAGCAAAGGACCAGGCGCAGTCAGGGCGCAGAGAACGTAGGATCTGTGTCAGGATAGCGTCAGGGCGCGGCACGTGATGTGACGCAAAATCAGGACGCAACTTCAGATCGATCTTGCGTCCTATTTCGCGATTGACGTTATGTGCGCTAGGTGCGCCAGACGCATGGGGCGCCCCTGGCGCAGAGTATTATTTTTCCTGATGGATAAAGATCTTTGTATTAAAAGTATAGTGTATGAAAGAACTTAGAGGGTTGCGTGAAGAACCCAAATCCCATGCCCCGAGGGTGCCCTTATATAGGGGTTCTTCCCTCAACCCTAACCCTGCCTGACTCATACCCTTGCGTCACGCAACTCATGAGTCATAGTGAGTCATAGTGTGGAATCCATCACCTGACTCGCCCGAGTCAGCTGCGCCGTATCTTGTAACCAATCAAAACCCATAAAAGAAGTCATGTGCCCTAACGGGGTCACATGCGTGAAACCCATGAGGCATAACTATGAGTCATGTGCGAGATTCATAAACGATATGACCACAATCGTGCATCATGTGCAAATATCAAGCAATCACAATAAACCAATGACCAGCTATGGTGTTGTCGTCGTGTGATATCCTATGAGTCAACTGATCTCATAGTGTCAAAGATAACACACCGATGACCAATTGCTATTAGTCATGTGAGAGTCTACCTTACTTAGTCACCTTTGTGACATTAGCTCCCTTCCCCCTGTTGCATCGGTCCCACGATGCTAGACTCCATCATTCCACCGTATACGGCCGATTTGACGCATCCTCTGTTTGGTTCGATTGTAGGCTTGCTGGAGTTTTTCTTTTTCCTTATCCAGTGGTTCGAGCTCGTGGTCTTTTGCGACGATGGTTTGCGCGGCGCAAGCGAGTTGGCTTCTGAGGTCTGAGATCCTTTTTTCCCGAGCTTCCACGTACAGAACGATGGTTTTTTCGCTCCCCTCCGGCACCAGCCGTGTCGTCACAGCTCTTGTCTCCTTCTGCTCCTTTCTGTCATTCTTTGACAGTCTCCCTTTTTCTCCGTCTTGTCGTGGATAATAGCCGGCGTCCACCTTTTCCCCTCTGTGTTCGTTTCAATTGTCGTTGAAACAATGTTCCCAGCGTGTGATTTCGTAATGAGCCCTGCGGGCTCTCCTCCGAGGAGGTTGTTGTGGGTCCCAGTCCTCTCCTGGGTTCGGTTCCATCTCCTGTCGCCAGTCGTGGTCGTGGGCGACACTTGGCTTTCTCAATCTTGTGGTGAATTCGGGGTCCCAGCCTGACCCGTGTTTTTCACACAGCTGAATTTGACATTCATCATGCGTGCAGTCCGTCCAGTGCATGGAGGCATGCGCCACTACTCTTTTGGGTAAGCACGAGTATTCTGAGCTAGTGCAGGTAGCGTTACGGGGGACGCCCTTGCTGTCACTCCCTGGTGTGCGTGAATGTCGTTCTTGTTTGACGACTAGGGGAGGTGCGGAGGACCATCTGTTGATCGTGACTTCTATCCACTCCGGGCGTTCCTGGGTACCACCGGTGGAATCGTTGGAGTGGGTGTTCTGCATTGTTGAATTTTTCCGTGGGGTACCAGACTTTATCGTGTTTTGGTGAGTAGCCTTTCCACTTAAATCGATATTGGAGCTTGTTGTAGCGGAGTCGAGAGTCCATGATTTTGTCACGTTCAGATGGGGCTTCTCCTTCTATCTAAAGAGGAGGACAGGGTTCTTTGATCTGTGAGGGGAATCGGTTGTCTTGGTAAGGTTCAAGAAGGGAGATCCGGAATGTGTGTTGTATGGCCATTGAGGGTGGTAAGGGCAGCTTATATGAGCTTGTTCCAATCTTCGCGAAGATTTTGCAATGTCAGATTTTCTTGTAGTGCAGTTTCTTCTATGGTCTTGTGGTCTTGATATTCCGTGGCAACAACCACACCATATCTCCCCACTGTAGGTGCCGATCAGGTTTTCTGTTTAGATTGTAGTATTCTTTTTGTCGTAATTGTGCGGCCACTATCTGGTTCCGTAATGACTCATGTAAGTGAGTAATTTCTTCCGGTTTGGTTTGTTTTCCTTGTATCAGATGAGCGATCATCTCGTATTCGGGGTTGCTTCCGTAATTTGCCAAGAAGGGTGTGTTTTTGATGGTCTCCTGATATCCGTTGTTGTAGGCAAATTCTTCCAGTGGTAGGTAACCACACCAATCGTCTTGTTGACAGTTGAGGTATGCTCGTAGGTATTGTTCCAATCTGGCATTGGTCCGTTTGGTCTGTCCGTCTGTTTGTGGATGGAAAGCTGTGCTGAGCCTTCGTTCAATTCCTAATTTACCAGAGGTTCCTTTCTATAGGTCTGAGGTAAATAGTTTCCCTCTATCAGAGATGATATCGTGGGGCAGTCCGTGTAGCCTGACTATCTCCTTCATGAAGAGATAGGCAAACTGCCGTTCCTCTAAGTCCTTCGAGCATGGAATGAAATGGCTCATTTTGGTCATTTGATCGATGACCACCAGTATGATGTCATATCCTTCTGATTTTGGCAGGTCCGTAATGAAGTCCATAGCTATTGATTTGCATGGTCGGTCGGGGGTCTTGTTTGACTGCAGCAATCTGTAGGGTGCATGTCAGACCACTTTGGTGCTTTGACATATGTCGCAATTCTTTATGACTCGTTGGATGTCCTCTCTTCTCTTTGGCCAATAATATCGTCAGCTGGTGAGTTCGGTAGTTTTTGCCGTTCCGCCATGTCCCGCTTGTGGGGGTTCGTGATGTTTAGCGATAAGAGTGGTTCGTATCCCATCGTCCTTCGGTATCCAAATCTTTCCATGATACGATAAGAGGCCGTCCTTCCATTGGCATAGCCCCAGGGCTATTCCTTTCATTTCTTTTCTTCCTTCTTCCAAGTTTCTCTTGATGTCTTGTATCTCGTCGTCGACGTTGCTTGCTTTTTGTATATCTCCTTTGTCCTTGTCTCGAAATTCGGTTGTCTCCATTATATCGAGCTTGATATCTTCGGGTTCTGGGATATCCCAGTATCGTTCCCTGGCAATAAGATTCCCACATTTGGAGTGAGTCTCTTATCTCCTGCCATGGGGAGGTCTCCTGCTCTTCTATTGAGGGCGTCTGGCTTTACTCCCTCCCTTCCTGGTCGATATTCAATTTTGAAGTTGTATTGACTTAGTTCTTGCATCCATCGTGCTTGTGGTTCATTTAGTTCCTTCGTTGGCATGAAGATTACTAGTTCTTGTGGTCTGGGAGAACCCGTATCGGTTTCCGATTTCCTCTCGTGTATCTTTTCCATTCCTAGAATGCCTAAACGATAGCCAGTAGTTCCTTATCGTGTATGTCCTAGTTGCATTCAGCGCCCGACATTCTCTTGGATCGGTACGCCACTGGTCTCCATTTTCCCTCCTGACAGTGCTGTGACAGTATACTGGAGCAGACATATTTCGAGGCATCTGTTTCAATTTTGGTCGGTGCAAGGGGGTCGAAGTAGACCAGTACTGATGCCGTGGTGAGTTTTGTCCTTAATTTGTCCAACGCTTGCTGTTCTTTGTCTTCCCATTCCCACTTGCCAATGCATTCCTTCTTTGTTTGGGCCTATAGTGGTTTGGCCGTCCTGCTGTACCCTTCTATGAATCGTCGATAGAAGTTGCAGAATCCCAGGAAACATTCGATCTCCTTGATTTTCATGGGTGGTGTCCAGTCCCAGATGGCTTGTGTCTTGATTGGGTCGGTCTTGACCCCTTCCTGTCCAATGATAAATCCTAGGTATTCTGTCTCGTTGTGGTGGAACTCGCATTTGGATGGTTTGACCTTCATTCCTGATTTTCGGATTGCCCCCAGGATATTGGTAACCTCTTTTCAGTGTTGTTTTAGGGTATTCGAATATATGAGTACGTCATCCAGATAGACGATGCAACCCATGTCGATGTGCTTCATAAGGACCTCATTGATCCATCGTTGGAACGCGGCTGCTGCGTTGCATAGTCCAAATGGGATGACTAGGTACTCTTAAGTCCCTAGCTTTGTTGAAAAGGTTGTCTTTCATTCGTCTCTCTCTCTAATTCGAATGTTGTGGTAGGCGTCTTTGATATCCAGCTTGGTGAAGTATTTGCCTCCTACGAGACTATCCAGTGCTTCGCTAATGAGTGGTAGCGGGTGTCGATCCTTCTTCATGACTTCTTGTGCGCCCGATAGTCGGCGCAGTGTCAGAGTGTGCCATCCATTTGTTTGACAAACATGATCGGTGAAGCCCTTCCTGACTTTCCTCTTCGGATCCATCCTCGATCTTTGTTTTGTTTGATCTATCGGTGTAGCTCCTCCAGTTGGTCGTAACTGAGGGCGTAAATCTTCTTGATAGGTAGCGTTTTTCCTTCTTCCCAGGCGATTCCTAAATCAATGCCTGGTCAGTGGGGTAGTGCTGTCTTTTTTCCTCCTGTGTCAAACACATCCAGTAGGTGATTATATCCTTGGGGAACTGTGTCCCTAATATCCTGGTCCTCCTTGTTTTTCTTGTTTTTTATCGCCAGCTCGGTGCTAATGTGGATTGCTTCAAGCGGACTTTCATTGTCGATCTCATCTCATCTTAGGATGCACGTCGTTTCTCCACCTCGGTAGCACTGTCCGATAGCTCTTGCTGATATCTCATTGATCTCCAGATGTGCTTTGGCCTTCAGGCTTGGGAGTTTCTGGGTCATGATGTTGTCTGAGCTTCCGAAACCCTGATCTCCTCACCCGGTGTCGTCCAACTGGGTTACTTCTTGTAGTTCCCTTTTGTTGATTTTTTCGATAATCAGTTGTGCGATCCGGTCTCCTTGTTCCAATCGATATGGTTGGTCTCCTAGGTTGGCTAGGACTACCTTGACTTCTCCTCTGTTGTCGGACTCTATCACACCTGCATTTGTCATAAGTCTGGGTTTGACTGCTAGACTGCTTCGTGGTGCAATTCGTCCACAGGTGTTGTGAGGCAGTCCAATAGCTATCCCTGTCCCAACAATTGCTGGCCCCCTGGCAGCAACGTCAGTTCCTTCGATTGGGTACAGGTCGTGTCCTGCCACTCTTGCTGTTCCATTGATAGGCACCCTGGCCTCAGCGGATAGCTTCTTAACTCTGACGTTTTGGTCATTGGCAGTCGGGCCCTCTTTGGCCTGGATCTTGGAGAATCTGGTAATGAGATTTGCTTCCATGGCATTTGCTTCTGGTATCGCATATGCAACGGGCGAACTTTTGAGACACGATGTCGTACATCGTTCGCTGTTGACTGTGATCCTTTGCTCGTTCCAATCGTTTGTTGGATTGTGCTCTCTTAACCATGGCATCCCGAGGATAACCTGATGGTTTTGGAGATTTGCCACTTGGAAGGTTGCCAATTCCCTAGGGCTACTAATGTCCATAGGTACTTTCGACATATGGGTAACAGGTCCCATAACACTTGGTTTTCGTCCGCAAAGTAAATCTCCCTTGGGTTTTTTGCTTTGATCATCTTGATCCCGTGTTTGTTGCAGACTTCTCGGTCGATGAAGTCTCCTGTTGCTCCTGAGTCAATCATGGCATTGATCCTGACTGACTCTTTTCCGCCGTGTAGTTGTATCTTGACCATAATATGGTCATTGTCGGTTTCGCGTATCTCCGTGTAGTTGAGTGCCGCATAGTAGTTTTCCATGATGATGGGTTTTTGTTCGGGTCTGTCCCTCAGAACATCTCTTACTGGGGACATTTGTCGTTTCCCAACTGTTCGGGTTCCTGTTCAACCTCAATTTCCCTAATCTTGGGTCTGGTTTGCCAAGGTCCAGTTTTCTTCGCGGATTGCCAGCTCCTGGCTTGTGCGTTGAAGGCTTTGGGTCCGTCTTTTTTCGGGCAACTCCTGGCTAAGTGTCCAGGCTGTGCGCACTGGAGTCATAGTTGTTCTCGTATCCTTCTTTGGAATTCTTCCCTTGAGATATTGAATCTCGGCCGCTTCCGAGTCTTGTTTAATCCGATAGGGTCGCCGTAGTCCTGATTGCCATTATTTGTGGGTCGGTATGTTGGATCTGGGTTTCGGGATGTGACGGTCTCTCGCCGGACGCCCCCCGCCAATGGCGACCCGGGAATATGTCTGACCGTTGCCAACTTGGTTTCTTTGCTAATTGCCCATTGGGATAGGGCTTCGAGGTCCTCGTATTCTTCGCTGTTAGCTCCCTAGGCGTTCTGTAGTTCAGTAATCATGCCTCCCAGAAGTACTTCTCCTCTGGTTGAGTCCTCTAACTCGGCCTGGCTAGCCACCAGGCGGAATGCGTTCCAATAATCCGTGATCGATCGTTTGCCTTGTTTCATGTTTTTTAGGGTGATCTTTGCTTCTCCCTTGGCGTCTATCACGTCAAATTGTCATTGTAACTCTGCCTTGAATCCTGCCCACTTGTCCCCGGTTGGGCTGATTCTTTCTTCTGCGTCAGGTGTGATCCATGTTCCCGCGTCGTCCCTTTGGAGGTTCTTGCATAGAGGATCTTTTCCTCATCATGCCCATTGTGCCCTCCTACCGTCCTGTAGTATACTATGAGTTGGGCTAGCCATCCTCGTAGTTTGTGTCATTCTCCTCGGTAAACCTCCGGTTCCTTGGCCTTGGGCTTCCTGCTTCCTCTGCTTAAGGAGGCAATGATTTGTCTCATCTGCCCTGGGTTCAGGATCGGGGTTGTTCACGAGGAGGTTCCTCTTCCTTGTTTGGCTGTAGCCACCATCCTGTTTCGTCGTGTCCTTCCTGGTTCTTCTCTTTCTTCTTATCCAATTTCTGATGGTGGCTCTGGTGTCGTAGGGCTGGTTGCCCTCTATGCCGTTAAGGCCTTTTCAAGTCCTTCTCCTTGTGATGAAAGGGCGAGATTGTCCGGTAGGTGGTCGATGCCGTTTTCATTGTTGGTCTCTGTTTTGTCTGTTTGTTAGGTGCTGTGGGTTGACGCAACCAAATGTTACAATCCTCTCTTCTCCGCGTGATACTTGCAGCAGGTAACCAATACTCTCCCAAGGGTCACTTCTTCTTTGCCTGATATCTGTTGCGATAGCTAAGTCTGTTGCTTCCTATCTACCAACGTTGATCGCTAGGCTCAAATAAGACAGTCGTGTCTTGATTCCCGAAAGTGTGAGAGATAAAGATCTCTCTATTGAAAGTATTGTGTATGAACGAACTTAGATGGTTGCGTGAAGAACCCAAATCCCATGCCTTTTTTCTTTTTTTTTGTCTTTTTTTTTTCCTTTTCTTTTTTTTGTTTCACGTGCTTTGTATTATCAACTACGGGGAACAAAGACTGCGTGCAGCGCTAGCTATGGTAAAGAAAAAACCGCATGCCCACTTATCCACCCGGCGCCAGCGAAAAAGACATCAACTCAAGTCCCTCTGGGACGAGACCAACCGCACAGCAGCCGCGCAAAATAAGAAATGAAACTCCGACTGAAGGGGCGGAACAAGAAAGTCAAATAAATACACGGGGAGCAATCAACAGGAAAACCCTTGCTGAAGACACCATCAACAACAAAATAAAAATAAATTGTTATAACCACTTTGAAAGCCAAAGTAAGCGACAATGAAAGAAGAATAATGGGGCCGCGTGAGCGACCAAAACCGTTGCGGCGTTGCAAGCATTACTCAGAACCCGAGGCGTTGACATCCGCCACTGAGGCAGTGCAATACGACGACAGAGCGTAACCGAGGGGCGCGACCGTGGAGAGCTGCCAAAATGAGGCGAGGCAGCAGTAGGGTGCCAGCCGAGTGAGTGGATTGTAGCTGTAACCTAGGAAGGGGACGAGACCTGAAGGGGGAGAGGTGGGGTACACCCAATAACCGTGGAAACTATTTGGAACCCGGTGCGTGTCTGACTAGGCAGTCCCTAGCGGGAGCGAAGAAAACAGAGAAATCGACCGTAGCCTGTTGAAAGGTTTTCTCCTACTGCGAACTGTCGTCCCAGTCGCCTGTAACATGTGCGAGAGCGTCCTGCCGATCGTGCGAGCCCTAAGCGAGGCAGCGAAGCGCGAGCGGCAAGAGAAGGGAGAAAAGCCAAATGACACCTAGAAACGAGGACCGCAGGGCCCAAGGACATGATGAGGGAGGTAAGGTGGGAGGGGAGGGTGCAGCTCACGGAGTGTGTGGGTGCAGCTCACTGAAAGTGCGGGGGTGGTGGGTGTTGACAATGAATTCCGATGGTGTTGAGATTTCAATCGCCGGGTGTGTAGAGGAGATGGTTCGTGATCCGAATGCCATGCCCCCCGGGTGCCCTTATATAGGGGTTCTTCCCTCAACCCTAACCCTGCTTGACTCATACCCTCGCCTCACGTGACTCATGACTCATAGTGAGTCATAGTGTGGAATCCATCAGCTGACTTGTCCGAGTCAGCTGCGCCTAATCTCGCAACCAATCAAAACCCATAAAACAAGTCATGTGCCCTACCGGGGTCACATGCGTGAAACCCATCACTCATAACTATGAGTCAGGTGGGAGACACATAAACCATATGACCACAATCGTGCGTCATGTCAAATATCACCCAATCACAATGAACCAATAACGCGCTATTGCCTCGTCGTTTGAAATCCTATGAGTCAACTGATATTATAGTGTGAAAGATAACAAACCGATGACTAATCACTATTAGTCATGTGAGATTCTGGCTTGCTTAGTCACCATTTGTGACAGGAGGATTGCCAGCCCGGCCACCAGGCACTAGAGTGTGCGAGACATGAAACGATGGTAGCAAAATGCGCAGGAGTAGTTCCATTCCCAGTCCGAGTTCCAAGGCCCAAGATGGGTTTCTAACACCATGTGGGTTTGATCAGAATAGTAGAAATATCATGACCACGAATGGTGTGTAAAACATATATAAAATCCAAAATACCTGATAGGAAAGCACATGTTGAATCTCAAACTATTATTCTGAGCCAACATTAAAACACCATAATTGAGATCTTACCTGCAGTAATGTAAGTGTTGTACAGGGGAAGACAAAACACAAATTAACAAAACAAATTCCCAGATGTGTTAAGAGATATACCCGAAAATATAGGAACAATTTCAAAAAGCTTGGAGGTAAACAATCACATTGGGAGAGCAAAATCTCCTGCTTGAATAGTTTAACTATGGAATGTCACGCGGAACCTTTCGAGCACCGCATTTCTTTATGCTGCCCGGATCATCTATCTTACTAGACCTCTTGTTTTACGGGGCGGAATGGTGTTTATAGAATGGAAATTGTAAGCAATGAGCAGGCTTTAACTACAGGTTGTGATAGCAAAGAGCATTGGAAGTTGGTTAGTATTTCCTGCAGGAAAACCCCGAGTCCCTCAATGCAATCAAAATGGAAAGCCTCAAGGAGTTTAGTGATGTGGAAGTAATTCTAATCAGGGCAGCAGAATATATCGCCTCAATCCTAGGCTCAGAATGTGTTCAGATCAAGAATTGGATTAGGCAACCATGTAAGCAGTGTCATGAAAATCTGTAACGTGAGAAAGCACGTAAATAATGTTTCTTGCTTAAATGACTCAAGATTAAATGAAGGTAAAGAAAAAGAATTGAACAAAGAAGAGGCGGAAGGGATGAGAAATGTTGACTGGGGTGAGGAAGAGGCAAGTATTCAGGAGGTGTCACTCACGACTGCAGTAATGTTCCAAGTGGCAAGACCAATGTGACTGTGGCTGGAGTTTCTAACAAACAGCTTACAACCCGTTTTGACCCTTTCTTCAAATCAGAACTATTATAAAACCTATTTCCGCTAGAGAGGATCAGAACGCCCTACAGGTATTACGCAGGCCTGTGAAATAATCCTTGGAATGCCTAAAGGGACCATCCAACCCGACCACTGAGCAAGGGGAAAGAGATTGTAATCGTGATTATTCGCATACAACCCGATGTCACCATTCAGATATTATGGATTTTAACTCGACTGCCCAGTCAAAGCAGGCTGGAAAATGTTGCGAAAGGCACTACGCTTTGTTATAGCACAATGGCAACCTGGCACAACAACCTCTGAGCCCAATGCCCTGAACTAAGGGAGTCAAAAAACAACAAGAAAAGACCTTGAATGGGAGGGTCTTAATAATCGAATTCATTCCTTGGGCACAAGTTTTCCTCAAATGGCAGTACAAACAGGTCTCTCTCAAGCCCAGGCCATCAGAATCTACTGACATTGGAAAATGTACAGTGAAATTAATCCTCAAACACCTTCCCCTCGAAGGCTCTCAAAGGTTAATGATCGTGACCAGTGTTCCGAACTGTCAGGGAGCCCGGCGGGCCCGTGGGGGACCGCCAAGAGCCGTTGAAGGGACAGGACGGCCGTCTTGGGTAAGACAGCACGGTCTTACAGGGTGAGATATGATAATACGGGGCTGGGGGGATCAACGGACTGGGACGGCTGAGGATGAGTGAGGACGGCCAGGGATGGGTGAGGAAGGCGGGCGACTGTAGCGGATGGTCGGGCATGGGTGAGAACAGCGGAAACCTGTGGGGGACGGTTAGGGACGGAATCAGGGTTGTCTCATGATGCCACAATCATTCATTCGGGTTCAATCTCTTGTATTTATAACTAAGTAATGGAGGCGCTCCAATTCAGGGATACTGCGACCAAACGAAATTCAAATCTATAATATCAATTCCAACCAATACCGGAAGGAAATAATCGGTTGATTATTACCGTGAGTGAATAGTGATAAATAGAACATGATATATCATGTTTGAACTGAAGCATACTCCAAGCATAGCTGTATTGTTTTTCTATTATTAACCACCTATACATTTTGCCTTTGTTATTCCTAGCCTACATGATTTCAATCCCTTGATAATGTCAGAGAAAGTTAATCCGGCTGTGGACCTCAGTCACATTAGCCAAGGTACAGATTTAAACCCTATCTTTCATAGGGCACCGGGAGTATAGGGGACCAAATTATAAAACTGGATTTACTGTTGGTAAGAACAAGGTGCGGGGAATTCCGAGTAGAGCATGAGTATTAGGTAAGCATGGGAAAAGTGTGGTGTTGGGGTGGTACAGGCGAAGTAAGTTGCTCACCAGCTAATTAAGGACGCCAGGAGGCGTCCCGGGAGGGGTCCGGCCATTGCACTCAACATTGGAAGATAAAATCCAGAAGGGAGAAATGCAGGCATACTGGAAAAAGTATGAGAGAAATACACATGAAATTCAGAAAGGCCTCCTCGAGTCCTAATTAACCTTTGGCAATGTAGGTTTAACCTATAAAAAATATGAGTGAGACATGTTCCAGGTAACAATTCTGGGTCAAAACTACTTATTCAGGCTAGTATCACATCATATTCATAGGCTTGTATATTTTTATATTTATATACTTGATCAAGTTTGTTAAACTACTGGTAAACTAAGCGACTAAAATTCTACAATGTGCAAGATTGAGCTTAAATTGGTGCAAAATGGGAGATCCGGAGGCTGTCAAGAATGCTCAAAATTAGCGGAATCCAACGCAGATTACCACTTGGCGCTGGCATGCCTGTAGCCTAAGTAATTATATCAGATAGTGTCAGGTCCAAAATTCCGCCCCAGTGTAAAAGTGTAAAAAATGGCCCTTGCGAATTGTACAAACATCGCTTTTGAAGGCTCTAAGGAATGCTCTCAATAAAGGGAATCCAGCTCAGATATTGGTTTGATAATTGAATGCCTGTAGAGAAGTACGCTTGAAAAGTGTACAAATGACACATTTAATGGCTCAAATAAAGGCACCTACGGCAGGGATTCCAATGGTTGTCACAAACGGTGACTAAGCGAGGAAGGATTTCACATGACTAAGAGTTATTAGTCATGGGTTTGTTATCTTTGGTAATATGAGATCAGTTGACTAATAGGTTTTTACATCATGTCGCAATAGCCGGTCATTAGGGTATGACTAGTAGTTAGTTAGTTGGCATGACCTACAATTGTGGTCATGGGGTTTATGTATCTTGCACATGACTCGGGGTTATGAGTCATGGGTTTCGCACATGAGACACGTTTGGGCAGAGGACTTATATATAAAGTTATGATGGGTTGATGAATTAGAGGAGAGTGACGCATAGAAGTCAGCAGATTGGTTTCACGCTGTGACTCACGGGAGTCATGAGATTGTCTGACTCATGTGTATGTGTCACCAGGGTTAGGGTTGTGGGAGGATTGGCTATATAAGGCCGCCCCGGGCACAGTGTAGTTAGATCACGAACCATGTCCTCTATGCACTCCGCGATTCAAATCTCAACACCATGATAATTCATCGTCAACATTCATCCCTACACGATCAGTAAGCTGCACCTGAACTGTCCGTGAGCTCCACCCCCGCCCTCCTGCTTTACTTCCCTCTTCATATCCTTGGGCCCTGGCGTCCTTGTTTCGAGGGGTGGTTTGGCTCTACTTCCCTACTCTCTTCGCTAATGTTTCGCTGTCACGCTTAGTGCTGGCACAGTCGGCAATACCATTTCACCCATGTTGCAGGGGGCTGGGACTACTGTTCCCTCTAGGAGAAAACCATTGAACAGGCTACGGTCGATTGCTCTCTTCTCTTCACTGCCTTTGGAGAGTGCCTAGGGAGACACGGACACAGTTCCCAATGCTTTCCACTGGGATTGGGTCTACCCCGCCTCTCTCCCCTCGAGGTCTCATCCTGTTTCTCGGTTACAGCTACAATCCACTCACCTGGCTGGTACCCTACTGCCCCTTTGGCTTCCCAGCCACTTCTCCATTCGGGCAGCCCCCAGTTACACTCAGTCATCGGAGTGCACTCTCTTGGTGACGGATGGCAACCCCTCGTCATTCTTCAGTAATTTTTGCACGGTCACGTTGTTTCCACTGACCCCCGGCACCCCTTTTCCCCTTCCTTCATTGTTGTTACTTTAGCTTCCATTAGTGGTTATAATAGTTCGTTCCTTTTGTTCGTATCTACGGCAAGGGTTTTCTTCTTGATTCCTCCCCATGTGTTTATTTGTATTTTTCTTTTCGACCGCTTATTCAGATGAGGATTTTATATTGGATATGGCGGCTGTCTGGTTCCTCCCGCACCAGAGAGACTTGTGCTGCTGGTTTGTTCCCTGGCGCCGGTTGGTTTGTTATGGATGGTTTTTTCATACCATAGCTCACGCTGCACACACCATCAGCAAAAAAAGTCAACTTGCGTTTCATCCACCCTATATCTTCCTATCGCCTCAAGTCCAGCAAAAATTTCAAATTTCAGTAAAGGAAAATCCCTGTACTTCATTAAAGACAACCATCATTCAAGATAATATGGTTAAAATAGTAAGTCTGACTTGTCATATTTACCTGGCCATTTTGGGGTTCAAAGTTCCAATCTTTCCTTACAGGATGTGCATAATGCGGCTGGGACGCAAACTTTACTATATGAAGAGCTAGGATGCCTTCCGATGCAAAAGCGAGCTTTTTTTGCTGATGACCTTTTGTACCTAGAACAAAAAAGAAATCTAAGATGATAAATAAAAGAAGAAAAACAAAAGGAAACAGGGAAGTTAAATCCCAACCCAACCATCTAAGATACAACCCAGCACATCCTTCAGGGTAAAGAGTAGGGACCAGAAATTGTCGGTTTGGGAAACCATCGAAATCTCATGCATTGTTCTTCACGAGGCCACATCTCGACAAGGAAGCCATCCTACTGGAGATACGAAGATAGAATGATAGCCAGCCCGGCCCTCAAGCACTAGCATGTGCGAGACATGATGTAATGTTAGCAAGACACGAATGAGTAGTGTCCTCCCTCCTTGAAGTTATCAGGCCCAGGTTCATTTTGTACCACTTGCTGGAGTTTATAATACAAGGACAGAGGACGCTCGCAGACAATATATGAAGACAATATACAAAGAGAACGTACCAAGCCAATGTTCGAAGACAAGAGCAGATAAATAGAGACCTCAGGAAAGATGAATTTCCTTTGTTTCTGAACCAAAGGCAGCAGCCCCAGAGGAGGGGTCAGAAGAGTTAGAATTGTTCGGCTATTGGACAACCCAGTGGAAAAAAGAATCTAGTAAGTGTAATGGTCAAACAGAACATTACCCTAACAATGGTCTATGAGGTCAAGATCGACAAAGTCAGTAGCAGAGTGCAGACAAGCGAAAAAGGAATAAACCTATTGAAGGTTCTCTCGGCTAGAGATCCACTGAGTCCCAGGATGAGCGTAGACGAGCAAAGACATAAGGCATCTATGAAGGTTCAACTTCCTTGAACAAAAAAGCTAAAATATACACAATTTTGGCTTTTTTTCTTTTCCTGAGGATTGTGGCACCTAGGCGGGACAGGGGAGAAGCTAAAGAAGTGATAACCCTCTCTCGGATATACAAACCCAAAGGGGGGGGAAAAGAAGAAGCTAGGAAGCATAAGGGAAACAAATCAAATGAGAAGTCGAAGAGTGAAATATTGTCCCAACTATTACGCCGAAAAGGAAACCTTTCCCTGATGTGACAAAGGGTGACTAAGCAAGGCAGACTCTCACATGACTAATAGTTATTAGTCATCGCGTTGTTATCTTTCACACTATGAGGTCAGTAGACTAATAGGTTTTCACATGGCGACGCAATAGTATGTCATTGGTTTATTGTTATTGGTTGATATTTGAAATGACGCACAATTGTAGTCATGTGGTTTATGTATTTCGCACATGACTCATAGTTATGAGTCATGGGTCTCACGCATGTGACCCCATTAGGGCACATGACTTATTTTATGGGTTTTGATTGGTTGAGAGATAGGGCGCAGATGACTCGGACGAGTCAGCTGATGGATTTCACACTATGACTCATTATGAGTCATGAGTCGCGTGACGCGAGAGTATGAGTCACGCAGGGTTACGGTTGAGGGAGGAACGCCTATATAAGGGCACCCTCGGGGCATGGGATTCGGGTCCTTCTCGGTCCCCAAAACCGAACTTATCCACTGGCGGACCCCGAGCCAGAGGACACCTCCCTCGCATGCCCCGATCGAACTAGAAAGCCACCTCTTTCGACCCTCCCAAGTGGTCAGATGGCTGGGGTTTTAGTTCACCCCCTCCTTCACCACGGCCCACACTATAGGCAAAGGCTCTCCCTAGCCCAAGAAGTCTTCTCCTTCGTCAAGCGCCTCTCCTCACTAGGGGCTGGCGTCAGACCTTTCCTCTGCCCTCGCGTTGCCGGTGGCCTCCTCCTGCCCATACTCACCTATGGTGCTGACCTCCTCACCCCGAACTATGCGGCACTAAGAGGCATGAACAGCTTCTGGCACCGGGTCCAAAGATGGACCACGAAAAATATCTTCTCCACTCCCACTTCCATCCTCTCCCGTGAGGCTTGCCTCCCCCCAATCATCTCCTACTGCAGATACAAGAGGCGCCTAGCCGCCCTCAGAATTGCCTGCGCCCCCCCTAACGCCAACCCGGCCTCGGCCAGACTCCCACAATCCTTCCCCTCCCTCTTCTCCTTCAGAGCCCTGGACGCCTCCAGGCACCTCACAATAGGCCTCTCCTCCGCCTACCTCCCCCTGGGCTGGCGCATGAAGGTCCCCTCTCCACCGATAAGAAAACACCTTCCCGTTGACGCCCTGGCACACCTCACCCTACCCTTACAAGTGGGCCTCACACGCCTTCCTCTTGGACTCCACGGGGGGGGGGGGGGGGGGGGGGGGGGGGGGGGGGGGGGGGGGGGGGGGGGGGGGGGGCGGGGGGGCGCGGCGGGGGGGGGGGGGGAGGCGGGGCGCG
>Ga0307507_10004729_pt1 | contig 23548 bp, 17 predicted proteins | sample 7_EM_MG_FD_207223 | JGI IMG/M metagenome (GOLD analysis project Ga0307507, IMG submission 207223) | Populus trichocarpa ectomycorrhiza microbial communities from riparian zone in the Pacific Northwest, United States - 7_EM | ecosystem: Host-associated > Plants > Roots > Unclassified | place...
GATTGCTAGAGCGGACTCTAAGTTATTGTTGTGAACAATCTATTGCTAAGTTTAATATCAAAACCGGAGTTGTGATATATGAACTTGTAAAGCAACTGAGCTTGATAATTGTGGCGGAACTACATTATTGAACTTAGGGAGAACATTTGAACAAAGTGACACAAGCTGCGGACAACTTGTATGTTAATCTTGATGAAATTATCTAGTTCTTAAAGCTACCATTAAATTGAATCATTAGTGCAGACACTTTGATTGTTTGTTGGTTAGGATTAGTTATACGACAGATCCGTTAATTCATCAACGTTAAGAAAAGATAAAATTTCAGAACATAAACTGCAATTTTCGTTTCAAGGATCGGTTCTAATTTCCGTAGGTAGATGTGTGCTTGCAACCAAGATTTGTTTTCTTGATAAGTTTCGGTTTTAATTGATTTTGTTTGCTAGTTTAATTGCTGTCATAGTTTAGATATCACAAACCAAATCCCCCCAATTACATAACGTTCAACATAAAAATCTGACTTGAAACTTCCTCGTGGGATCGACCCCTTGCTTGCTCTATACTATCTTGTGTGTTTTAAGCTAGGGTAATTAATTTGTGTGAATGCGACATCGCAACATGTAGCATGAACACCATTAAACTAAAGTTTTTTTTCTTTATCCTTAAAAGATAAAGCTAAAACATAACTACAAAATCCTAGGTTAGGATTTATTCATGCTTGGGAAGAAATGCAACAATAATTCTTAAAGAAGTTTTTTCCCTTTCACCGAACAAAATCTTTCAAAATACAAATCACCATCTTCACTAAAAAACGAGGAGAAATTTTTTATCAATGTTAAGATAGGTATAACGACTTGCTTAATACTTGTCCTCACCATGATTTTGAAACATAAAGATTAATTTCACACTTCTATGAAGGTTTAACACTTAAAGATAGGCAAATGGTAGAATTGATATGCAATGAAACTTTTGAAGATAAAGATCCTGATAAAGCAATGAAGTATTTAGACTTGTCATTTAAAAATGCTCAAAATTAGGACACTACGAGCACTTGTGAGGCACTAAGTAAAATTCAGCCCAATACATCAAGTGGAGTTATTTACAACCTTAAGGAAGATTATGACGTTCAAGCTAAATTTGCATCTTTGGCTGGAAAGTCAAGGCACTAGTATTAAAAAAAAGTGGTCAATTAAAATTTGTTAAAGAAATTGTATGTCAAATATGTGAAACTAATAAACACTCAACCAATGATTGTCCAACTTTGCCATCTTTCAAAGAATGTCTCAATGAACAAGGTAGTGATTTAAACAATTTTCAAAGGTTAAATCCTAATCTATACTCGTAAACGTACCATCTTGGTTAGAGAAATAATCCAAATTTTAGTTGGAAGAGTAATAAAAATAATGTAAAAACTTAACAATCACCATTTCAAGCACACCATAATTTTCAAAATTCTCAATGATATGCACCTCCTTGTGTTCCTTCTCCTAGAAGAAATTTTAAGGAAACATGACATGCATTTATTGAAAAACAAGAGTCAATCAATACTCAAAATGCTCAAATCATGGCAGATTTCAAAGACACTTTTGTAAAATTCATATATGCTCTTAGTTTTCAGGAGAAAGATAAGTTTTCTTCTCAATCACATCAAAATTCCAAAGGACAATACAACTCAAATGCGGGCAGCTCTGGGAGCCAACACATGAATCAAGTCAAATAAATCAGAATCTTCATAGTGGTAAGGCTATTGAAAAACCTATTCTTGAACCTTGTGAAAAAGAATATGAATTAATCTTTGAGGGTAAGGAAGACGTTGAACTTGAACATTGAAAAGAAAAGACTAATTCTCTACTAGTACTTCCATTTCCTCATGCGATGACTATTCAAAGAAAAATAAATCATAATTTGGAAATCTTTGAAATTTTCAAACAAGTAAAGATCAATATACATTTGTTGGATGTTATTAAACATGTACCCTCTTATGCCAAATGTTTTAAATACCTTGTACACAATGAAAAGAAAACTGAATGTGAAAAAGAAAGCTTTTTTAGTCGAATAAGTAAGTGTCATTCTTCAAAATAATAATGCTTTGAAATATAAAGACCCCGATTGTCTTACAATTTCATGCTTTATTAGAGAAAATAAAATTGAAAAAGCTTTATTTGATATTGGAGTTAGTGTGAATTTACTTCCATATTCAGTTTTTTAAAGTCTTAATATAAGCGAGTTAAAACTAACTTCTGTAACTCTTTTACTTGCTAATAAATCTGTAAAAGTTCCTAGAGGAGTAGTTGAAAATGTTTCAGTACAAATTTATAAATTCATTTATCCTTTGCATTTTATTGTCTTGGATACATAACATGTTGAAGCATGCAACTCAATTCCTGTTATTTTAGGATATCCATTTCTTACAACTTCTAATGCATTGATTAATTGTAAGAATGGAGTGATGAAGTTATCCTTTGGAAACATGACATTGAAAATGAATGTCTTTAACATTTGCAAGCAACTTGAAGATGATCATGATTTACAAGAAGTAGATTTTATTGAAAAATCAGTTTGTGATCAATTTAAACAACTTCTAGTGAAACCGAGTTCAATAAATTTAAAAATTTGCAAATGATTTATTTTCAGGAAGAATCAAAGGCAAGTAGTCGAAGACTAAAAATTGAGAAATTGCCACCATGATTAATTGAGTCCATACCTTCAAGTGTTCAACCACCAAAACTTGATTTGAAATTGTTACGATCTAATATCAAATACTCATTTTTGGAAGAAAATAAAACTTTTCTGATAATAATTTCTTCCAAACTTAATGCACATAAAAAAGGTAAGTTATTACCAACTTTGAAAATACACAAAAATACATTAGGATTAGGGGTGAGCATTTTTAATTTGGTTTGACTTTGAGCTAAAAAAATACCCAAACTGAAATCTATATCCTTTTTAAATTGTAAACCGAACCGACCAACCAGTTCAAACTGATAATTTTAGATTGGTTCAGTTCAATTTTTTTCCTTTCAAAACTAGTTGGACCTGTTTTAATGTAATTAGGCTTTTTTTAATTAGGCTTACGCTTTTTTTTTATAGCTTTTTTTGGGGTTTTTGTATAATGGCTCAAATGTGTTTTAATCTTCTTTTTTTTTTTGCTTTTATTTGTTATTGGTTTGAACTATGACTTTTTTTATATTAACTTTTAATTTGTTGTGGGTTTAGCCTGTAAATCTTTTTTTTTTATAATTACACATTAATGCGAAGAAAATTGAAGGACTAAATTGAATGTAATCAAAGTTTAATTAAGGACTTTGTTGAGATTTGTTTTAAATAAAGATTGAACTGAACTTTGACCATTTTTTTTAACCTAATCCTGCTACCAACCTTGCCACTGAAAAGGAAAAAAATGTAAGTTAAAGCATTTGCATAAGGTGTCTACAAAGCAAGGAATTTCATAATATAAATCCATAACAAATTGTTATTATAAGAGAAACACGAGATACCATGTGGATAAGTATTAATAAAACAACTTTAGAATCAATAGTGTCATAAAGTTCATTCATATTTCTAGTAGTATCAAATTGCAAAGTTCGATTCTTAATCGATGTTTAAGTGAATGCTTGCCTTTGAATAAACATACAACAAACCAAGATCAGCCTAAAACCAAATATCCAATAACTACATTAGCTTTGTCCTGCCTAATAGCATAAATAACATCCCAGTCTTTTTATTATAGCATCTTACATGACTAAACACGGTAAGCATCTTACATGACTAAACACGGTAAGCATCCTACATGAGAACTCTAAAATAAATCGATGCTTGAACAAAATAAAATTCCAATTTTTGTACTAAAGCAACCATTATAGTGTCTTTAGAAAGGGCATGTAAAAATATTAGCATATGTAAGACTTTTAATGCTAAATGTAGACTACAAAACAAAATATTCAAGGAATTCCCTAGCATTTCAAAGCATGATACTCCAATAATCTTATCACTCTCGTAACTAAGATTCCATCATTTTCACTAGTTTCACATAGGAATATAATAAAACAAATCCTTGCTTATTACCCCTCCTTCTTTCTATATACAAAACAAATAAACAATAAAGCCTCGATAGTCAATATCAACCAGTAGGACAAAAAAAATCCATGAACCCAACAAAGCCAAGATAGCAATAAAGTACTAATTTAGCTTGTTCAAAGTATGTGAAAGTAAATAATAGTAGCATCCATGCACACTCTTAAAACATACAAAACCAGAAAACCCAAAAAATGAATAATACCAAGTTCAAAGCTTTATTCATCCAATAATCAAAGTAACACATGCAAGAGCTAAAGCTCTCTCCTTTCCCTTTTTTTTCTCCCCAACCAAACACACCTTTACAATAATAACCAAAACAGATCATAAAAGCAAGAAACAAAGTGATTTGAAAATATGGATTTATCATAAAATTAAGATGAAATCTCATGATTTGCCATGAAAAACATCACACCTTTCCCACCGCTTCCAACAGCCATGGTGAAACACCTATCCTCGTTAAACATTAATGTAGCTATACAAATTGAGACAACAATAAGTAAGCATTTTCATGGAAAAGTAAAGAGAGGCGAAACAAATCCATTAAGGGGAATGAAACAAACAAAAAAAACTAGCATCTCCAAGCGAACTGTAAATAAACAATAAAAATCAAATTGGAAAAAGAAAAGTTTGGAAAGAAAAAAGACCCAAGAGTGTGCAGCTGTATAGAACCTACAAAAAGAATGAAAAAAATCCATCAACATCAACAAATAAAAAAATAGAGACAAATTAACCATGTGTACTATTAATAAAAATAAAAAAACCCATTGATTAAGATGGAAAGAGAGAACATATTTCAATTATGTGAAAAAGGAAAAGAAAAAAGAGAAGAATAAAACAAAAACTGGTCTTGTTGATCAGATAGAGAGATGGAATGAGAAAAAAAGGCTTGTGATGAGAGGGTTAGAGGTGGGCAGCTAAAGCCTGAGGTTGTGTCTTTGTTAAATTTTTAGGGTTTGGTTTTTTTGTTTTGATAAAATGTAAGAATATATAAAAGATAAAAAAATTACATCTCTGATAACCCATAGGAAACCAGAAAATAAAACATAAAATAAATCCCAGATTGAAACAAAGGGAACAAGCTCCCTAAACAAAAGAAAAACCAAAAAGCTGTCAAAAGATGGTTAGACTGGGAACCCGATCCTAGGGGAGGTGCCCATCCTAACCAAATAATACAACTTGAAACCAAGAAATAACAATAAAAATACACATAATACAAAGAGGTATATAGGGACAAAGACCCGAAGACCATAATGTCGGGCCCAACAACAAAATTCCAGCACGTTAAACATGCATGGCCAAGACATCGCCATGCAATCATGTAGCGGAAGGAGAGCGATTCTCCTGGAAATGAAGAACCATGAAGAATTGAATTTGAAACTTGCGGAAGACAGCATCAACTGGCTTGGAAACATGCTCAACCATGAAGACTGAGATCTCTTTCTTCCTGTAAAAAAAATTGAGTAGAAGAAAATCCAAATACAAAAACAACTGTACCAAGCGACAAAAACTAACACCTTTCTCATGCAACAACATGGTAAAAAGAGTATTCTTTTTCATGGAAGTGCAAAATTGTGTAGAAAAGTATTTGAAATCTTTGGAATGTGGCATGTACGGAGGAGGACTTGTGTGCAAAGATGGGGATGTTTCTTTCATCCCAAATTAAATACACAAGCAGGGCAGGGACACTCGTCTCATTCACAGCTGCAACCCTTTACTCTTACCATTGAGACCTCTGATGGCACTAGAAAGTGTGGACATAGCCTGATTTATTCTTAACCAACTCTTAGCTCGACTCCATAGTAATGAAGTCCAGTCGTAGTTGAAAAAAAGATGGGCATGTGTCTCATCATCTCTACTGCATAAAGAACAAAGAGTTTCTGTGGAAAGGTAGCTAAGCCGATCCTTTGTTTAAAGTCTACCAAGGGCTGCGAGCCATATAATGAATTTAGTTCGAGGCAGTGACGACTCCTCCTAAACAACCCTAGTCCATTAGACACTCTCACCTTTAAACCTGAAGAACTCATGAGCATTAACAAGAAATGTCCCTGAACCAGTATGCCAACTTTCAAGAGTATTGATTGCAGCAGGAATGCCTCTGCATTGTTCTAGCAGCTGGTTTTTGAGAGTACAGATGGACTTCCATAGAGGTGATGAAGTGCTCCTTACACCCACAACCCAGATTGTGGTGTGAGGAATGTAATAGTGTGTCACCCAACGTATCCATAAAGAGTCTGATTTAAGGTGAAAGTTCCATATCTACTTTGCCAAAAAAACCTTTGTTTCTTGCCCTGATATCTAGGAGAGCCAGGCCACCTTCTTGTTCGGGAAGACACACCTTTTGCTAGGAGACAAGAGAAGAGTGAGGCGAACAAGTGTTCCCGGACCAGAGAAAGCTACAGTAGATACTATTGATCTTGGTAATAACTATACCAGGGATCAGAAAGATACTGAGCCAGAATTGAACCATGCCATGCAGAGCTGATCTAATAAGCTCAAGGCGACCAGCATAGGAGAGGTGTTTCCCCATCCAACTCTAAATAGATGATTCCAATTTCTGCAAGAGAGGGGAGAATTGATTAGCCAATAATCTGTGAGGACTTAGAGGGACCCCAAGATATGGGAAAGGAAAACTCCTTTCTAAAAAGCCAGTAAGGCACAAGATGGCAAGCTTAACACTTCCCGCACTCCACCAAAGTATATAGAGGACTTCACATCATTAGTATCAAGGCCGGACATCCGTTCAAAAGCAAGAAGCTGCTGGTTTAATATGCTAACTGACTGTATATCACACTGGCAGAGTAATAGGACATCATCTGCAAAAGCTAAGTGGTTGACCCCTAGAGCACAACATTTGGGGTGGAAATTGAAATCGGTGTGCTGCGTACTCTGTTTAAGCATCCTGGAAAAGTATTCCATACAAGCAATAAAAAGATAGGGGGAAAGCGGATCTCCTTGATGAACTCCGCATTGCTTCTTAAAGAAACCATATAAATCCCCATTAACAGCAACAGAAAAGGATGCAGTCTCAACACATTGCATAAGGAGATGGACAAAACGAGGAGGGAAACCCAATAACAGTAGGACTTGTCGCAGAAAAGACCACTAAACAAAGTCAAAAGCCTTTCTGAAATCAATCTTGATAATAATCTAGGGGATGCCCTCTTCCTCCCATAATGTCGTAGAAGCTCCTACATGAGGTGGATATTGTCAGCCATATTCCTTCGTCCTAGAAAAGCATTCCGGGCAGGGCTGACGATATCCTGAAGAACATGTGCCATTCTCCCCGCAAGAATCTTGGAAATAACCTTATAAATAACATTGCAATAAGAAATTGACCGAAAATCTGCTACCAAGTTAGCATTAGATGATTTTGGAACAAGGGCAATGATCGAATGGTTGACCTGCTTGAGCAACTCTCTAGATGCAAAGAAGTCCTTGACTGCAGCACAGAAATCACCACCAACTATACTCCATGCTTTCTTAAAGAACAGGGATGAGTATCCGTCTGGCCCTAGGGCCTTCTCATTGCCAATGCTGAAAAGAGTGTGCTGGATAAGGTCATTTGTTACTTGGCCCAAAAGAAAATCATGAGAAGTAGCATCAAGACAGGGGCCACAATGAATAACATCCTCATTGATGGGGATAGTTTGTTTTGTGGAGCCAAGAAGATTTCTATAGTATCGGACGAACTCATGCCCCACCTCATCCACTAAAGAAGTAAACATGCCAGAGGGGACTTGGATTGCTGGAATATGATTTCTCCTATGCTTTTGGCTTAGCAAAACATGGAAGAAATGAGTGTCTTTGTCCGCTTCCTTTAAGAAAGTGAATTTGAGTTTTTGCCCATAGTACCTCTGCTCCGCCAACTTGAGGTTCAAAAGCTGTGATCTAAGATGCTTGTCCTGAGTCTAAAGATGGATGTTATCATGGTTTTGATGAAAAAGGGATTGAAGGCTATCCAGTTCTTCCTCAGCCCTGGTAAATCGTTAAGAGATGTGACTACAATGAAGTTTGTTGAGCTCCTTCAAAAGCCTTTTCAACAGTTTCAGCTTCCGACACAAAGTGAACGTATAGGAACCATAAACAAGAGTATTCCAGCATTACTCAGTCAACTCCAAGAATTGAGAGTGATCAGCTCACATGTTAAAAAATTTAAAGTTCCTGTTCCTGCAAGGCTGCCGTGAACCCAGTTGAATAGAAGAAAGGGAGTGGTCCGAGAAAACCCCGGGGGTATCAAAATGAACGTGAGCCTGCTGCTGTAAAGTGGACCAATGAGTGTTGACCAAAACTCTATCAATATTTCTCCAGACATGTCCATTTGACCAGGTGAATAGGCAGCCAGTCGAGTTTAAATCAGCAAGACCCAGGTCAGACCAACAATCCCTAAAGTCTGTAACCTCACAGTTGGAAACATGAGCTCTATTATATTTATCCTCGAATTAAAATCACCAAGAACCAACCATAGAGAGTTAGGAATCCACCTCTGCAGATCATCCCATAGGGATCTCCAAAGAGAAATAGTGTTAAAGCCATAAACAAAAGAAGCTGTGAAACTGTAATAACTTTCCAAACAAGTAATAAGAACATGCACTACTTTAGCAGAAAACTTAAACAAAACAACATTTACAGTACTGGGGTTCCAGAAAAGAACAATTCTGGTAGTGGAGGCCATCTCACTATTACTAATACACTTCCAAGACTTCAGCTAAAATCTAAGCATGAGACCAATTCTGGAAGAGGATAGCTTGGTCTCTAAAAGGCAACAAACATCAATCTTCTTTCTTTTCATGAGGCTAACAACCTCAAGCTGTTTCAAAGGGCTATTGAGCTCTCTGAAATTCCAGTAATGGATAATCATCATTTGGCAAAAGTGGCAGGTGGACCCCTACCACTTCCTTGGGCTTTGTTGGCATGCTTATGCCCTCCACTTCTAGTAGTGACTCCGACAGAAGTCCTTATATGTAACTCCATAACATTTACATTATTGCCTTTGGAGCTTAGAAGTTTTTTGGTGTGCTTTCCTCGCACAATCTCCCATTCATCAGCTTCCACGTGCATGGGATCCAAACAAGTATCCTCAACCACTGTTTTTCCCCTATCATTCTCCTTATTGTTGTGTGCAACCTCTGTTTGCCCCTTGTCATTCCCTTTATTGGTGTGTGCAACCTTTGTTTTCCCCTTGTCATGTCCCTTATTAATGTGCACAACCATCCCCAAACGCTAAAAAGCACTAACTCGCTGCACCTGAGGAGGGTTAGTAGGAGGGGCAGCCATATCTGAGGAGCCCTCTATATCAGGGTCAACAGGTGTAGAGAATTTAATACATGCTCCAGTTCAGGGTCTCTCCAAGATAGCTAGTGTCCTTGAAAAGGAGGGGAAAAAAAAAAAAAGGGGAAGCTACAGTAAACTGAAAAATTCAAATTTCAGTTGGCTATAGTAAACCGAGAGCAAGTTGCAGCTAGTGCCATACACAAAGGGAAACTGATCTCGTGAGGGGGGAGAGCTTCTCTCTCTAGTTTCTCTCTCAAGGCTTGACTACTATTAGGGTTTGGTTTTTGTTTTATACTTGTTAGGTATTTATAGTTGGGTTTATTTTTGGGTAGAACTGATTCGGTCCAGTTCAGTTTTAGACTTATAAAACCAAAACTGAACCAAAACCAATTTTTTTTGGTTTTCTAATCAATTTATTCATTTTTTTTCTCAGTTTGTTTTTTTGCTAATCTTTTATTGGTTTTCTCGGTTTGATTCTTTTGCTCACCCCTAATTAGGATGGACCATAATTGACATAAAAGGAATTAGTCCTTTTATTTGCACACATAGAATTTATTTGGAGGAAAATGTTGAACCTTCTAGAGAAATGCAATGAAAACTTAATCTTAATATAATAAAAGTATTGATAAATAAAGTCATTAAGCTTCTAAATAATGAAGTCATTTACCCTATTTCTAAAAGCAAATGGGTAAGTCCTGCTCAAGTTGTATGTAAAAAGTCTAGAGTCATTGTGATACCAAATGAGAAAAATAAATTATTTCCAACCATGACTATTAATGGTTAGCGCATGTGTATTGACTATAAGAAACTTAACTCAATGGCTAGAAAATATGATTTTCCTTTACTTTTCATTGACCAAATCCTAGTAAGAGTTGCATGTCATGAGTCTGATTATTTCCTAAATGGCTATTCAAGTTAAAACCAAATTGAAATTGCACTTGAAGATCATGAGAAAACTACTTTTACATGTCCATTTGGTATTTTTGCATATCAAAGGATGCCTTTTGGATTATGTAATGCACCAGCCACATTTCAAAGATATATGCTTAGCATATTTAGTGATATGGTTGAATGTTTTCTTGAAATTTTCATGGATGACTTTTTTGTTTTTGGTAATTCACTTGATAATTGTTTAATTAATCTAACACCCCACACTTTCATATGCGTTTATAATTACTTTCCTATGATTTGGTATGTAAAAATAAAAGTAATGTTTTTCATTCAGTTCTCATATAAAAGTCTACCAAAATTTGCACCGAAATTTCGGCAAAGTCTCCCATATACCGGAAGGTTCCAAGTTATTGACATATACCCTGTTTACACTTCTAATATCTCACATCTCATAACTCAATCACGACCCAATCATTTTGGATCTCAATCCCACAAACATCATCATCATCATCACAACCACAACATTTATAACATACATTGAACAACAAATATCATTATAGGGGAATAAATGAGGTAAACATGCATACATGAAACATGATTATATGAATTTTAGAATTAAGTTCAAGTTTAAACATCAATTATACAAATTAAGTTATATAAATGTTTTAATATTTCAAAATATAAGGATATACTCCCTAGAACTAGATAACAAAAGGTGAACAAAAGCTAGGATCTACTCCTGTCGTGCATGCGATGGTCCTGAAACAAAATATATATTATTGAAACATGAATATCACAATAAGTATAGTAACACAAATATCCAATAATCTAAAAAGGCAAACATGTATTCATATTCTATTCACTTCTCCCCTTTCGTTTCCATTACAACTCTTTCTCATTCAACTACTAAAACCGTTTCATCTTCCATTTCAACTTTCATTCAAGATTCCATAAGATCAACCACAACTATTTCTGCCTAACACATTGCTAATACCAATTTCATCAATATCATCATCACCTTGTAGGTGTCGATGTATAGTGATCCCCTTACCCGTGATCCTAAATACACCAAATATATGCTAGTCGATGCATGGTGATCCCCTCACCCGGGATCCTAACATACACCAAATATATGCCAGCCGATACATGGTGATCCCCTTACCCGGGATCCTAACATACACTAAATGTATGTTAGTCCATGCCCCATAGGCATCGATGCATGGTGATCTCCTTACCCGAGATCCTAACATACACTAAATGTATGCTAGTCCATGCCAATTCCACCCATTAATATCGTCATTCTTTGTCCGACCCTAGTTATCATTAGAAATTTTCATTTCGAACATGACTCATTTATTTTGGAAGCTAAGATGTAATATCACACATTCCTCGAAGGAAATGACCCAATTTTCACCCTTAACACGTCTAAATGGTCGCTTTAGCAACTTTTCGAATCTGCCAGCAGAGGTCACATTCTGATAAATTGAATAAGGAAAACCATAATTTCCCACTTTTTCTCTTTGCTCTTCATATGACCGACAAACTTTTCTTGCCCCAACTCATATGGCCAGCTTTTATATCAATTTGAGTTGTCCTTGGAAATTAGGATAACATACATAATAACCTTATACAATTTTTTTCCCCGACAACACTCATGGCACCAACCGTCATGTTTAATCCTGTTTTCACTCTTAAATCTCTCATCCTTTACTATCGTAAATCAAAATACAACATAAACAAATAAAATTTCAAAATATATTAAACTCTTCAAAATATAAAGAGATGAGGTGATAAACACCTACCTGTTCCTCTCAGTGATCCCGTTCTGCTAGCTTGAGGTCCCGCAGTCGATGCCTCTCTTGCTCCACACAAGACCATCATTTAATATCATTCATTCCCTTTTTCAATGTTTTCTTATCAACAAGCAAGCATCATTATATGATTTCATGCAAGATTTCCATATCTAAATTAGATCATTATTTCATGTTCACATAGCCACTCGTTAACCCGAACCATGCAAACTTTTCCAAGCTAATTTCTTAACCTAAACTTACCTCATCTTAATCACTTTATATGAGACTCTAATTTCCCATTATTTTTTTTGTTCTTGAGGATGTCCAAATCAGCCCCTTAACACCCATTAGTAGGGTTGTCACAACAGCCTTGCTTTAGTTTCTTGGAGACACTTTTGATCTCTAACAACTATACACTAAAGGATATCACTCTAGCCCCTGTTTTTTTTTTTTGAGAGGTATTTACCCCCCCTAAACATACACCTTTCAGGGCTTTCACAACAGACCCAAAGTCTCCCAAAAATTAAGTCTGTTTAATGCTTCATTTCCTTTTAATTTTAGGGCTGTTTCAGTTCACACAAAACCAATTTTGACAATAGTTTCAATCAATCATAAATAAAAAACGAATAATATTGCAAACAATACATACGGTCCAGTTGTAATGCATTATTATAAGTATAACATATCCAAATATTAAAGTCATCCAATGGTGAAATTGCTAGAAACATGGGTTTAACCGAATTGACCTCAAACTTGCAGACCTACTGTGCATGAATCATAACTTCTGTACCGAGTATTTGTATATGATCTCCACTGTTCAGAATTGAGACAACATCAGGAAGCAAACCATATTCAAATTATAATTTGATCCAACGGTGGACAAAGGAGAAAATAGTTGGCAACAGAGACTGTCTAGAAGTGTATTTTCTCAGAAATGTTCCTCCCGCGATATCTCTTAAACGAGGGCTGATATAGACGACCCTTCTAGTGAAAATGTACACGACATGGAGGAGAACAACATATCCAAATATCGTTCTGATCCAACGATGGAAGGTAGAGTTATAGCTGTCGAATGTTCTGCCATCAATATGTCTTCTCTCCAACCTCTTTCTAAACTCTCTCTTGTTCTTGCAAGTCATTCTAAGAGAGAAAATAGAATGGTATTTGTAGTGTTATCTTCTTGTTAATTGCCCATTTATCCCCACCCCTTTTTTATCATTTGTACATAAACTCCTAACTTTCTGTTATTTGAATATTGACCCCTCTTGGTCTTATGTATTCATTTTGTTCTATAAATGTTTTTCTTTTCAACAACTTAGTACTATATTCACTTTCATTTAATTAATTTTATCATTTTTATCTTGATTTAGGTTTCTTTAATTTAATTTAACCCATTTTACTATTGGTTAAATTTCTCATATTTTAATAACCCAGAAAAATTATAACCGGGTGTTTACAATTAACTTGGAAAAGGTCTTGAGCAAATATGAAGAAAAGAATCTTGTGCTAAATTGGGGAAAATGTCATTTCATGGTAACAAACGATATTGTACTGGGTCATATTATTTCATCAATTAGAATTAAGGCTGACAAGTCTAAAATCAAGTTAACTGTCGACTTGGTATCACTAAAATCTGTTAAAGATGTTAAATCATTCTTGGAACATACTAGTTTTTATAGGAGGTTTAACGAAGATTTTAGTGTAATATCTAAGCCATTGTGTAACCTCTTAACAAAAGGATAATATTTTTAAATGAACTAAATATCATGAAGAAGCCTTTGTTAAACTAAAAAACTTGCTTACTTGTACTCATGTTATTCAACCTTTGATTGGTCATTACCTTTTGAAATAATGTGACACATTTGTATCTATATCATGGGTGCTATCTTAGGACAAATGAAAGATAAAAAAATCTTATGTGATTTACTATGCAAGCAAGACTTTAAATAGTGCTTAAATGAATTACTTCACCATTGAAAAGAAATTACTTGCGGTAGTATTTGCATGTGAAAAATTTAGATATTATCTTATTGGCATACCTGTTGCTATTTTTAATCATTATGCAACATTAAAATATCTTATTTTTAAGAAGGATTCTAAGGCTATATTGGTATAGTGGATCTTGTTACTCTAAGAATTTGATATCAAAATCAAAAACAAGAAAGGCATAAAAAATGTTTCGCTGATCATTTGTAAAGATTGACAATAGAGTCAACATTTGTGTAATGACCCGACTTTTTCAAGGCCAAAATTGATGGAATTTTTTTTATCGTCCGGTTTCTGGATGTTTTTCACCATATCATTCTTCAGATTCATCATTGCATTTTGTTCATTAACAAGGTGCAATCTACATAGGATAACGTAAATCAACTTTCCCATAAAACGGATTCTCAATACCGTGCCCATAATATTATATTTCCATACTCATAGTTTTACATTACATCATATTGACATGCTCATAAATTCACATTCTTGTTCTAGTCTCATTAACATCACGAGTTCATACAAAGTGTCGAACAATAAGTTACACAATTAGTACTTTCGTTATCCTGACCTCATGTAATTTCACAGCAAGACATTCTCATTAGATGAATACCTTATATGTATTGTAATATCGTACATTGGCGGGTGAGGGTTTGGTAGCTGGCCTTATTAATAGTGCTGGTTGCTAACATGTTGTACGCATTTTGGGGTGTCAGGCTTAGAAGTGGGCTCGCGTCACTAGGAACAAAACCGTGAGGGCGGTAAGGCCTAAAGTGGACAATATACAGCATGCTGGGTCGGGTTGTTAGCCATCGTCAATAATTCATCAATTACTGAGGCTAATTACAATACTCAAACTCGATCATTCATCTAGAATACTGTTAGCCAAACTAACATTATTCTCTGTTTAAAGCATAACAATTGTAGTTCTTTCATATACTTAGTATATACAAAACATAGTATACATGAACGCATCAATTCTTGAAACTAACTCATAACTCTCAAATATAGCTATCCTCTTAGGATGCCATTAGCCAAAGCCATTTCAATTGACGAGAAGTCTATTGTAGGAAATGAAATTGTTACAAGCATTAAAATCATTTATGACTGGGAAGTTTATTGTAGAAAATCAGCAACAAAAATTGGTTCGCTACTGGCCACACAATACGACAGCGAAACTGCTTCGCTGCAGGCCGCACCGGCAGCAAAAACTGATTCGCTATAGGACCCACAATTCAGCAGCGGAAACTGATTCGCTCTAAGACGCACAATTCAGCAGCGGACACTATTTCGTTGCAGGCACTTTAATTTAGGCAGCAAATGCTACTTTGCTGCAGCCAACACACTTTCAGCAGCGAATGCTAATTCGCTGCATGCAACTCAATTTTGGCAGTAAATCGCAATTTCGTTGCAGTCAATACACTTTCAGTAGCGAACACTGATTCACTATAGAACAATTCAACTTCAACAGTGAATGCTAATTTGCTGCAGCCAACACACTCTTGGCAGCGAATGCTAATTTGCTACAGACAACTCAATTTTGGCGGCGAATCACAAATTCGCTGCAGAACACACTTTTGGCAGTGAATGCTGATTCGCTGCAGACAACTCAGTTTCGGCAACGAACGCTGATTCGCTATAGACAACTCAGTTTCAGCAACAAATCACAAATTCACTGTAGACAACACACTTTTAGCAGCGAATGCTGATTCGCTATAGACAACTCAGTTTCGGCAACAAATCACAAATACGCTGTAGACAACACACTTTCAGCAGGGAAATTGCGATTCGCTACAGACAACTCAATTTCTGCAGTAAACACTAATTCGATGCAGAATAACTCAACTTTGACAGCGAATGCTAATTCGCTACAGCCAACACACTCTTGGCGGCGAATGCTAATTCGCTATCGACAACTCGATTTTACAGCGAATCACAAATTCATTGTAGAACACACACTTTTGGCAGCAAACACTGATTCGCTACAAACAACTTAGTTTCGACAGCGAATAAAAAATTCGCTGCATAACACACACATTTGGCAGCGAACACTGATTCGTTGTAGACAACACACTTTCAGTAGCAGACGCTGCTTCACTGCAGAGAATACCATTTCGGTAGCGAATGCTCATTTGCTGCAGACAACACAATTTCGACAGTGAACGCTGATTCGCTGCAAACAACTCAGTTTTGGCAGGGAATCACAAATTCGCTGCAGATAACACACTTTCAGTAGTGGACTCTGATTCGCTGCAAACAACACCATTTCGGCAGCGAATCACAAATTCGCTGCAGACAACACACTTTCGGCCGCGAACGTTGATTCGCTGCAGACAACATAACATCAGCAGCAAATGCTTATTCACTGCAGGCAACACAATTTCGGCAGCGAATCACACATTCGTTGCAGAACATACACTTTCGGCAGTGAACGCTAATTCGCTACAAACAACTCAATTTCGACAGCGAATCACAAATTCGCTGCAGGACACATTTTCAGCAACGAACGTTAATTCATTGTGGAGAACTCAATTTCAGCAGCGAATCACAAATTCATTGCAAAACACACACTTTCAACAGCGAAAGCTAATTCGCTGCAAACAACTTAATTTCGGCAGCCAATCACAAATTCACTGCAGGACACACTTTTAGCAGCAAACGTTAATTCGCTGCAGAGAACTAAATTTCGGCACAGAATCACAAATTCACTGCAGAACACACACTTTTGGCAGTGAATGCTAATTCGTTGCAAACAACTCAATTTTGGTAGCGAATCACAAATTTGTTGCAGGACACACACTTTCAGTAGCAAACGTTAATTCGTTGCAGAGAACTCAATTTCGGTAGCGAATCAGAAATTCACTGCAGAACACACACTTTCGGCGACAGATGCTAATTCGCTGCAGGCATGCAATTTGTCATTAGGTTCAAGCAATGCCACATGATTATAGTATGAACACACACATACATTTTCAATTCCAACTTATAATTTGTCATCAAATCCCAGCAGAGTTACATGATCTTAACATGAAGACACATATGCATTTTCAATTCCAGCATATATCTATCATCAAATCCCAATAGAGTTACATGCTTTTAACATGAACACACACACACACACATGCATTTTCTTACACAATGCATTCTGGCCAACCTCATAACTATGGCCGACCCTCTACCATGTTTTGTTCTTTCTATTTTATTCAATTTTTTCTTTGTTAGATATTCTGGAAATTGGCCTCATTTTGTCTTTGTTTCCTTGTCCTCTTAGTTGATTTTGGTTTCCTTCACAGCTAGCATAAGGGTTTTAGGTCAATTTTCTTAGGGACTCCATCATTTTCGGTTTTGGATCTCAAGAACAAGGGGGAAAGGGATACTATATGACCTTTACCTTTCAAATCTAAGTGGGTCTGGCCAATTTGGTAGTATTCCTTCTCTCCTTCTCCTAGTTCTCCCCCTTCTTCTTCCTCTCTCGGTTCTCTTTCTTTTGTCAGTTATTTCCCACCCGTTATAGCCCCTTCTCCCTTCCTCTAAATAGTTATTCAACTTTCACTTAAGGTCTCAACTCTCTCTATCTCTCAAACATTCAAAGGGCACTCTCTATTGGTTTGGTTTAAGTTTTCGTTGGGAAGGAGGAAGAGAAGAGAAACATGCAGCTGCTGCAAATAACTTTGGGAAGAGGAAGGGTCACCTTCTCTCTCTCTCCTTGCATTTATACTCCCCATTAAATGAGGTGGGGGTGTTTGGGGTTGGTTTAAATGTGTTCTTGTCCCTGTTTTGGTTTGTCCAAAACAGATTTTACCCCCCTCTTAGCTCCTTAAAATAGTTTGATTTGTTTCCTAAACTTTTTTTTTTTATCAAAATGTAAGTATATATAGCAGATCAAAAAAATATACAAGGCTGGAGAACCAACAAGTTCATATACAAGATTTCAAAAAAGGAACAGATTCCCTGATAAACCAATTACATGAAAGCCAAAGGAATTACAAACAAGCTAAAAGAAATAGTGACAATGGTTAAATGAGGAACCAAATCAAAGTGACGGTGCCCAACCTAACACATGGCAAAAAATAAAACAAAAATCATCACGAGTCACGGCAACCAATCGGAGCAGACCCTCTATAGAGACAACCATCTTGAACGCCAACAGAGAAGACATCACAAGCCACAACCGAAGGACGGACACCATCTAACCAACACTGCAACCCCACCGAAGATAAGTCGTCACCAGCAGCAAATGGACACTGGCAGCCTCCAAAGAAAAGAAAGGAAGAGCATAAACCACAATAAAAATACCATCCACAAAACCAAGGAAACCATTTCCAGCCTAAATAGGAAGAGCCAACTCAAGGATCAAACCAACCAACAAACAAAACAAACACCACCCTGATTGATAATCTATTCATGAAAATGCATAACCATGTAGAAGATAATCTGAAATTTGCGAAACACAAGAGAGACATGATTACAAGAATTATCCTTTTAATTAGACTGTGTCGCTGTCGATTCAGAAATTGACAACGAAACTGTGTCGCTGTCGATTCAGACATTGGCAGTGAAAAATGAGTTAGAAATCGGTAGTGAAAACTGCATTGAATCAGTAGCTAAAAAAACTTTGTTGTTGCCAATTCAGAAATCAGCAGCAAAACTGTGGCGCTGCCGATTCAGAAATTGACAGCCAAAAACTTTGTCGCTGTCGATTCCAAAATCGACATCCAAAAATTTTGTCGCTGCCGATTCTGAAATCGGTACCAAAACTACGGCGTTGCCGATTCAGAAATTAGCAGCAAAAAACTATGCCACTGCCGATTCAGAAATCGACAGCGATGGTGGAGTCATTTCGGTTTACTTCTCTATTTTTTGGATGTTTACAATTTGATATGACACCAATCAATGATTACTTTCTTAATGAGTATTTTTTATTGTTATAATGGCTTTATTTGCAAATATTGTCAATTTTCTTGCAACACGAGATTTGCCAGCTCATTGGAGTACCTAAGACAAAAGAAGATTTTTGAGCGAAGTGAAGAACTTTTATTGTGATGACCCTTACTTGTTCAAGTATTATCGTGATCAAATATTTTGAAGATACATTCCTGATAATGAGAAAGTAGTATCATTAAATTTTAATATTCTGATGCATGTGAGGGTCACTTCTCATTAAAAAAAATGACTACAAAAATCTTACAATGTGAATTTTATTGCCCTATTATGTTCAAGGACTCAAATGCATTCTACAAAACCTGTGAAAATTGTCAAAAGTTAGGATCAATTTCAAAATATCACATGATGCCTTTAAATCCTATTCTTGTCATTGAAATCTTTGATTATTAGGGTTTAGATTTCATGGGACCATTTCCTCCATCATTTGGTTTTTGCAGTAGATTATGTTTCAGAATGGATAAAAGCAATTTCAAGTCAAAATAATAATCACAAAACAATGATCACATTTTTTAAAGATAATATTCTAAGTCGATTTGGAATCCCTCGAGCCATAATAAGTGATGGTGGAATATAATTTTGCAACAAACCATATAAATCTTTAATGAAAAAATATGGAATCATACACGAAGTTGCGACCCCTTATCATTAAAGAGGACAAATAAAACTTGTTAATAGGGAGATCAAATAAATCTTAGAAAAAATAGTGAACTTTAATCGGAAAGACTAGTCTTTCAGACTTAATGATGCTCTTTGGGCTTATCGAACTACATTTAAAACATCATTAGGTATGTCACCTTAAACGCTAGTTTATAGGGAACCTTGTCACTTGCCTATGGAACTTGAACATAAAGCTTATTGGGCTATTAAAGCTTTCCATTCAAACTTTGATGATGCTAGCCAACTAAGTAAGTTACAAATAAGTGAACTTAAAGAAATAAGAAATGATGCAAATGAGAATTTAAAAATGTATAAAGCAAGAATCAAAGCGTTTCATGATAAGAAAATCTTAAGAAAATCATTTGATGTTGGTTAAAAGGTTTTGCTTTATAATTCTCAACTCCACTTATTTCTTGGAAAGCTAAGATCAAGATGGAGTGGTCCATTTATTATGAAACATGTGTATACTTATAGGGCATTTGATACCAAGAATCTAAAGAATGATAATGTTTTCAAGGTGAATGAATATTGTTTGAAAGCATACTTTGATAATTTTCCTAGTGAAAATGAATCTTTTGGTTTGAATGATCTTGTTTATAAGGAGTGATTACTTTTTCTCACATTGTTTTTGTGTTTCTTTTTTTTGTGACTTTATTTTTTCTAGTCCATTTCCAACCTCGGTCAAATGGAGGATATCTCTACTCCATGACTCTCATGTCAATTTTTTTAATTTCCCATGATAACTTATATCTGTTTATATATTTGTTTAATTATTTATTTTTTCTCTTTTCTATAAATCTCTTCTCCACCTCTCATTTGAAAAATGGACAACACTTTCAAGAAATTAAAAAGGTATTTTCCCACTTTGCCTCGAAATACGATAACAAAAATTTACTATACTTGATGTGAAAGATTGAGGTTGTTAATTCACCATGGAATTCCTGAAGATATTCATTTATAATTGAAGCAAAGTTCAATTATTATGTGAGTCTTTCAATTCTTTTATTTCACTCATGCCTAGGATAGGTAAAAACACTTTTGGGAAGAAATGCCATGCAAAATGATTGAAAGTCTGTAATAAAAGTGTTAAATGGACTTCTAATGCATAATGTCGTTCTTTAGGAATGATATTTATAAACTGTGAAGATAAAATACAATTCATTAAGGATGACTTGGGTAAGGAGTCTTTAGATAATCTTCTATTGACTCTTGAGATGCAACATTAATTCATGATTTCTGGGCCCATTTTCATAAAGAATATGTTAGATATAGTCTTGTGAATCTGACTAAAAAAGACATTGTATGTCAGTTTTTAAGAAAATTGGATGGGAAGCCTATCCTCGACTTATAAAGAGCATTTAAGCCATTCTTTAATGTAAAACCAAGGGAATATATGAGCCACAATCACAACTACTTGTACATATAAATGTTATGATACAAATTAAAAAAAAAAAGACTCTAGCTAGCCTATCCATATAAGTGATATAATTGCATTTCCTTTTCCATGTCTATAAAATCTTCTCATTTTTCCTTTCATTTTTATTTAACCTATACATTTAAAAAGTATAGGAGAGTGTAGAAATAGTAGGATCCTTAACTCATAAAATAAAAATTATTTGTGTTTTTGATGGATCTAGTCTTGAGAAAGAAAATGAGTTTTTAGAATCAACAAATCATCTTTATGGTAAATGTTCATCTTTAATGCAAGCCTATAACATAAATCAAAGGATTGATTAATGAGTTTAACTACTAAAATTGAGAAGACAAAGAGAGGGGCGAGCTTAGAAAAGAGATGTTGGCTTAGTCCAAATTGGAACACCATTCGGTTATTGGATCATAACTGGAGTTGTAGAACTTGGATTTAGGTTTGGTTTATATGTATGGAAAGCTAAGACATATGCCTAAAACTTTCATGCAGAGTCCAAGATTTAAAAAGACCGTTTTCAAGTTCAAATTGTAACAACAATGGAGTAGTCGGAATCTGTCCTGCAGCCCAGACATTGTTTAGTGTTCAGCCCATATCTCGAGTTCTAGAGGTCCAAATGCACCGATTCTTTTTTTGTTGGAAAGTTGAGACAATTTCCTAGAACTTTCATGAAGAATATCTATTTAAATTCTGACGTTAGAAATGACGTTTTGTTCAGACAAAAAGATAAGGATTGTCACCAAGTCAAGATGTGGCCACCCACTCAACAATTAGTCATCAAATCAATAGTTTCAAATTTTGGCCTATAAAAGGAGGCATTTGCCATGCATTTAGGCATCTTGATTTTCAGATTAAGATCATGTTCTTGCTCTCTCTCTTTATATTTTTGTAATGCTTAAGTTTTGTTTATATTAATCTCTTGTTTATACTTTTCATTTCATTTCCTTTACTTAGTTAACTTATATCTTATTTATGTTCTTATCTTGTTTATTTATGTTTCTCTCTTTCATTATGTTTAGTTAAGTTTATTATGTCAAGGTGAAAAGGTTACACCAATGGTGTAAGAATAAGTATAGTATAAACTCAACATGGACTTTAATGTTTGATACTAACATGTTTTGTATTTGTTATCTTGTTCACTTTTAATACTTTACATGTTAAATGGTTAATCTAAATTTATGTTGTATAACCCTTGGTACAACAAATACTTGGCACTTTCATAGCCCAACCGTATGGTATAACCAACATTTGTGCTATGAAAGGAACTTGATTTGTTGTTAACATAAGTTATAATCATGAATACCTGACAACATTTACAAGTATTAGCATAATTCGAATAAGATAACAATTGTAATCATGTTAACAATTTATAATCCGATTGGAACCTCCTTTGTGTGTGGTTTCCAGTTGAGTAATAAAAAGAGTTTATATTATACTTGTTTGAAATACCATTAGTGGATCCTCTAACCTTAACAATTATTTTATCCTTGTTTAATCCTTATATCAATATAACATCTCAAAGCTCTCTTCAACTCCTTTTCTGTTATTATCTATTTCTTTATTTATAGTTTATACAATTAACCTCCCTGTGGTTCGACCCCGATCTTGCTGGGTTATTTATTACTTCGACACTTCTACACTTGGGAGAAGACATCAACTCTTTGGTCGTGTCATACTAGCTAAGAGGATTATTTATTTAGTATGTCACACGTCACCCGCGCGACGTTCGTTTTGGTGATTTTTCATTTCTGTTAATTGGTTTGTTGGGAGTCGCCACCTAGTATTTCATTGAGGGTTGCTAGGAAACCCAGATGTACTGGTCTTGTCAGAGATTCATGGGTAAGGGACTGGTTGTGGTTAGGGAAGGTATTAGCACCTCTAACGCACCCTACCTGAGGTAAGCTGCTTCATGGCTTTGATGTGTTAAAGAAGTTTTAAAAATTATCTTTTCATCGGATATTAGAAATACGACTTATGTATAAGCTCATAATTCTTGACCATGAGCAAATCAAAATATTAAATTCTTCTTTATTCTTTGATTTTATCATAAAAAAACATTCATAAAAAATAACATCCATAAAACAAATACAAACACACATTCACTTTTACTATATATTTTTTCTTTTTCTTTCTTTTTTCTTTTTTCACATCCACACTACAGATTATAAAAATTCAAAAAAACTAAATAAAAATTACATTAAACAATTTAAAATTTACAAAATGGAGCCCAAAAAATTAAGGAACAGTTTTGGGATGCATTCTGGGTCCGCCAGAACAGTAGCGGCGTGTTGCTCCACGCGCCCCCGCCACTGGCGGCGCGTGGGTTCAAGCGCCGCCACCGATGAAGACAATAAAACCGATGGATTGGGAACGTCTTCTTTTTCTATGTCTTCTGATTGTGCATCAAAAGTATCATTAAGTCTCTTATTTTACATATGTATTTATTGTTTTTATTTGGGTTTTTTATAATAATTGATGTGCTTTTTAGTAATGAAGTTTCTTTTAATGT
>Ga0307507_10004730_pt1 | contig 23548 bp, 17 predicted proteins | sample 7_EM_MG_FD_207223 | JGI IMG/M metagenome (GOLD analysis project Ga0307507, IMG submission 207223) | Populus trichocarpa ectomycorrhiza microbial communities from riparian zone in the Pacific Northwest, United States - 7_EM | ecosystem: Host-associated > Plants > Roots > Unclassified | place...
TTTGATATCTTTGTTAAAATTTTATGTTTTGCTTTTGTTTTGTATTCACGATTTTTGTCCTTACTGTGCTATCTTCAAAGCGGGGGGGTGCCAAGACTTTCCACCCGGTGGTTGTACAGTCCATTCAGGTGGCTGGCACCCTACTGCCTTCGCCGCCCCAGCGATTGCCACGGTCGCGCCTCTCGGTTACGCTCAGTCGTCGTATTGCACTACCTCGGTGGTGGATGTCAATGCCTTTGGTTCTTGAGTAATGGTTGCAACGTCACACTGGTTTTAGTGGCCCCCGCACCCCCTTTGTTCTTCTTTCATTGTCGGTTACTTAGGCTTTCACAAGTGGTCTATCAATTATTTCATTTTGTTACGTGTCTACGGCGAGGCTTTTCCTGGTGATTCCTCCCCATGTATTTATTTCAAGTTTTTTATTCCGCCCCTCTAGTCGGAGTTTGATTTGTTATTTTGCGTGACTGGTGTCCAATTGGTCTCGGACCAGAGAGACTTGGGTTGATCGCTTCTTCCCTGGCGCCAGTGGGTTCACGGAGGTGTTTCTTTACCATCCCTAGTGCTGCACGTAGTCTTTGTACCTAGATGATGAATAAAACAAAGCACATGAAAAAAAGAAAAGAGTAAAAAAAAGGCATGGGATTTGGGTTCTTCACGTAACCATCTAAGTTCTTTCATACACTATACTTTCAATATAAAGATCTTATCTATCACTCTTTCGGGAAATCAAGACAAGACAGTCTTATATCAGCCTAGCAATCGACGTTGTTAGATAGGAGTCAACAGACTTAGCTATCACAACAGCTATCGGACTAAGAAGAAGTGATCGTTAGGAGACTATCGGTTACCTGCTGCATGTATCGCTCGGGGGAGAGAGGATTGTAACAATGGCTATCCTCAGCCACGGCAGCTTCCCTTGGCTTTCCAGGCCTTGGGTGGTTCGATCTTCCAGCGGGTAATTTGAACGATTTCCTTTGGATGGTACTGACTCGAATTCCTTTCTGACTGTGCTTCGATCCATGTTGTGTCAGGGTACATCTAGGGCTTGGTCCCTTGGCCTTTCGTTTCTACACTATTTTTTGGTCGATCCCAGTGTGTGCCTCCGCCCAAACTCGGTGCATAATTTTCTGCCGGGGCGCCCCTTTCCCTTTTTCTACCTTTTCCTCCATTTTCTTGGCCTGGTCTACCCTTTTCTCTTTAGCCGTCTCCTTAGGTTTGTTCGTTGTCTTTGCCATTGTTGGCTTGTCACATTTCCTTTTCCCAATGGAATTTGACCCTCAAAAATTATTGTCCTTGAGCCTTTTTCCTTCCTGGAAATCTTCTTCGTTGCGGACCGCTTGGCGGAGAGGTTCTATCCAATCTCTGTCCTCGGCGTATTCTTGATGCATTGACCTTCGCCGTACAGCCTTATCCGGTCTTTGGTCTCTGATTAACTTCTGGAAGGCGATTCCAGTAACCTTTGCTTTGACATTCCAATTTTCAAATTCCTGTGGAAATTGGTTAATGTCATTCTTGTATCGGACTTTCAACATTTCTTGTAGTGCTTTTTCTTCTTCAAGGGTAGGACCGAATCGACGTATAGCTTGTTCGGTAAACCCATCCCATAATTTGTAACCCTCTTGTCGTATATGGTCTAATTCACGGGTCATCGGGTTCCGGTAGGTCATAGCGAAAGATGCTAGTTGTCATGCTTTTAATTTGGACAAGGGGTATTAATTACAGTCCGCCTCGTCCTGCCACTGGTATGGGGTTCGATGGAAAAAATCCTTGCAGGTAGTTAGCCAAAACCGAATATCTTGGTGTTTGGCATGTTCGTATTCTGATGGGGGTTGAGCTGGACGTTTTGTGGTTTCTCCAATGGCCTTTCCCAAGGCCCTGGAGAATGGTATCTAGTCCTCCCTAGCTTGTCCATATTTTTCCTCATCAGTTTTTTTTTTTCTACCGGATTCTTATTTTGTTTGTTAGGTCTCTCATCCCACCTTCCTCGTCTCTCATTGTCACTTCCTTCACCTTCACTGTCTCCAGAATCAGGGGTGCCTCCTGCAGCCCCATGCATTGTAGGGGGTGGTCGTCCTCCACCTCCTCCTCGTGCAGCTCCGGCACTTTGTTCCGGAATTGGGTTTGAACGCTTGCCTCTTACTTGGCCCATCAAAGACGTAACCGCTTGTGTCAACTCGGCTATGTGGCTTTCCTGCCTTTCTCTGGCTTCTTTATTGCCTTCTAATTCGGCCATCATAGCATTTATTATCCTTTCGTGGTTTTGTAGTTCGCCTTGATGTTGAGCTTTTGTGTCTAGCAGTTCCTGTCCCAACTCTTCGTCCCTGCCCATTGCCGCCGCTCCTTCAGCCTGTATCTTCTGGTGCAGGTGTGATGTGACCTCCTCGTGCTGGGCCTGGCTGTTGTCTTGTCCATCCATCCTTCCACTGACCCTTTTGAGAGCTTCCTGGAGTCCCTTCGTCGCCGCTTCTACCAATACCATACTAAGATCGATTTATTCTAACTCCGTTCTGATGTATCTAACGTCCATCATTATGTCTCATTTAACTCTACGCAGTTCCTATACCAAATGTTGGATTTGGGGTGGAAGGGACTGGAACGCTAGGTGTTCCTGATCGACACTTTGGGCAAGATTGTCCGCATACAGGTGTAGAATTCGGTTGATGAGGTCAAGTCGTCTGGACATTTCAGGAGATAATGGTGATTCTGCTTGTGTCTGGGTCTGTTGCGACTGCTACCGTCTCATCGCGGCTCGCTGGAAGAGCCCGGGTGGCAGACTGGGAGATATTCTAGTATCAGTGGATCTCGAGCTCCTTGTGTCTTGGGATGTCACTATTGGAGCATGAGACCAAGAGAGTTCATCTGTCCCCAGAGGATCTGGTCCTGCTCCCTCGGGGTTAAACCTCGATATTTTGAAGCAGGAAAGTGTTGCTTATCCTTCTGGTGATAAAATAGGTCGGATTGAGTTGCGATATGTATTTGTGATCTATATCGCTCGTCTGTCTCGGTAACGTAGAGAATAACAATATACTGTTATGGCGGTAGTAATATTCTAAGAACAAGTGAATATCCCAGGCCCGATCGTTAGTAATGCGGAGAATACGTCTAGGGAGACGCGATTCAAGATAGAAGTGTAAAGTGGGAACAACGATTAATATGTGTTTAACGTGTATATATTGTTAAGGTCTCTTCTCTGTTGCTTGATAGATGATAACAGCTACGAAGACACCTCAATATTTATATTTTGCGCCTGGTTGTTCGCGGGCTACATAATCTCTTCCTATAACCAAGTATGTTTCTTTCACCTAGCTCGACTTTTTTGAAGTGGGAGCCCGACTTGACCCTGAACATCCATTATCTTTCTACTCTCATTTGGGCAACTTATTGCCACTTATGCCTCTCTCATGGGGAGCGTGTAGCGCCCGTCCACCTAGATGGCTATACGAACATGTATCCGTTGCTAAATAAATTTAGGAATAATCTCCATGTGTTCGCATGTCAGACAATTATTCACTGGGATAGATGAGGGCCAATCTTCATATTGTCGGCTCTGTTTAGACATCTCCTGCAGGAAGCATTCACTAGTCTTATCGGGCATTAAACGGCTGTTTCCTATCGATCGAAGCAATGTTTACCACTATAGTTATCGGTCCTATGCCAACAACCCCTTTGGGAGTTCCCTGACTCCCTTTCCGAGGCTACTGCATTCCTGCTGGTAACTCAGCGTCTTCCCAGACTGAGGAAGCTTAACTACGGTAGATAGGTCCCGTGAGTTGGTAGCCACCTTTCGATAGCCAATCTTGTAGTGGTTTTAACTCTGTGCGATGTCGCCCGATCAGGATGCTTTAACCTGCACCCGGTGCTCTGAGGTCTCCTCTCATAGATCCTGCGAACAGGAACCGGTCGGACGGACGGCGGCGACGTATACGGTCTTGCAAGTAGGGTCTTCTTTACCCATGTCTTTGGTGAGGGGACGCATCTTCCCAGGTGACGTGTGGTGATCTATTCTCCAAACTTTGGGGCTGGAGTCGGGTGTTGCTAAGTCTTTTTCATAGGTTCGTGCGCGGAGGTAGGGTAACTTAACCCCCTTATCCTCCGGGGAGCTCTGTGCCTAACAAAACCCACGAGAGGATATTCAACCCTATGCTTGCCGAATTAGAAGAAAATAAAGAAGCCAGAGAAAGGGAGGAAAGCCACATAGCCGAGTTGACAGAGGCGGATACTTCGTTGATGAACCAAGTGAAAGGCCTGCGTTCAAACCAAACCACGGAACGAAGTGTCAGAGCAACTGGAGGAGGTGGTGGAGGACCACCACCCCCTATAATGCATAGGGCTGCTGGAGGCACCCCTGATCCTGGAGCTAGCGAAGGAGAGGGAGGGAACGATGATAGACAAGGAAGGCGGGACAAGAGACCCGAGAAAAAGGAACAAGAAGCCTGCAGAAAAAGAAAAACTGATGAGGAAAAATACCGAGAAGCTACAGCGGACGAAATACAGTTCTCCAGAGACTTAGGGATAACTATAGGAGAAACCACAAAACATCCAGCTCAACCCCTATCAGAATACGAACATGCCAAACACCAAGATATCCGGTTTTTGCTACCCAGCTGGAAGGACTTTTTCGATCGCACCCCATACCAATGGCAGGACGAGGCGTTCCGTATCAAATACGCATTGTCCAGACTAAAACGATCACAAGTAGCATCCTTTGCTATGACCTACCGGGACCAAATGACCGCTGGATCAGGCCATACACGACAGGCAGGTTACGAATTATGGGATGTCTTTTCCGAACAAGCTATACATTGATTCGGCCCCACTCGTGAAGAAGAAAAGCGCTACCAGAAATGTGGAAAGTCCGATACAAGAACGACATTAACCAATTTCTCTTGGAATTTGAAAATTGGAATATTAAAGTAAAGGTTGCTGGAACTGCCTTCAGAAGATTCATCAGAGACCAAATACCGGCTGAGGCTGAACGGCGAATGTCAATGCATCGAGAATACGCCGACGCCAGAGATTCGATTGAAGCTCTCCGACACGTGGTCCGCCATGAGGAAGATTTGCATCAAGGAAAAAGGCTTCAGGACAATACTTTCTTGGTGTCGAATGCAAGTGGGAAAAGGAAACGCGATGAGCCAACGACAGCAACGACAACGAAAAAACCTTAGGATACCGCTAAAGTGCAAACGGTATCCCAGGTGAAAAAAGGAGGAGAAGGTAGAAACAGGGAAGGCGGCGCCCCGGCAGAAAATCATGCATAGAGGCTTGGTCGACGCAGAGACCGGTATCGGCCAGCAAGTAGTTGACGAACGAAAACCCAAAGGGCAATGCACTACATGTACCCTAACAAACCACGGATGGAAGCACTGTCAGGAAGAAATTCGAGTCACCACCATCCAAAGAAAATCGTTCAAGTTATCGGGAGGAAGATCGAACCACCCAAAGCGTAGAAAGCCAAGGGTAGCGGCCGTGGCGGAGGATAGCTGTGGAGAACCCTCGCCACCAGTAAGCCAAAGGCCACTAGGGTGGACCTTTATGGAAGATGAGTAGCTATAATGCTCACTGGCCCCACTGGCGACGGCATGTGGGTTGTCTGACCATCGAACGGGGAACCCAAATAATCTGAAGTGAACCCTTTAGCCCATACCCTTTGCGTGGCTCGATCCCAAAAGCGTGATAAGTTCCGACTAGGAAACTGGTAGCACCTGGGTGTTTTACGGTGAAGACTTTCAAAAGCCTATATCCCCGATAAAATAGAGACAGTAGCGAAGGAACCCACCTTGAGCAACAAGACCCAAAACGGCTCCACTTGTTGGGGGGACCCCTAGGACTAAAGACTCTTAGTAGATAACCTAAGAGGACACAAGGCCAGCAAGAAAAGAGCCAAGTACGGAACTCTAGCCAAGCAGATGAGTGCGAAACTGGTATCAGACGAGAGTGAGACCCGAGTAATCTTCCCCAGAGGCAGGTCTTAAAGTACACACTCGAATAAGATTAAAAGAACAGAGTATCATGAGGAAGAATAACCCACGAGTGCTATGGGTCGCACTATACGAGAACAAGACACCCCATTTGGTTGTCATGTCTGACAAAGCGCGCGACCTCTAGATTCCTCTCATAGTATTTGGGCACATTTATTGCACAATCAGAACCGCTACCCACCTCATGAAGATACTTTAGCTTGGCCTATTTGAAATAGGCGATACGTATGGTAGATTCCTTGTAACTACCGATAAAGTCTGGATAAGTCGGTCAGAACGGAAGGTGCATCCGAGCTGGAAAGACGAGTCATCAGACGAACTACCCCTGCTATATGGGAATCCCTCGGCAGGGAATAAAGACCGCTAGTAGTGGGCTGCCCGATATACAAACAAACCAGATTTAATCATTCAGAGAAAAATCCTCCTCTCAAAATCACCCACCATCATCAAACTATTTTATCTTTTCAAAAGTATTTCGTGAAAGGAAAAAGCAGTTTGTCTGAGGAGGCTTCATGAGCCGAAACTGCGCCCGCGCGGTAACAAACCCCAAAAGTGACCAAAATGAGAAGAGTTTATGAGACACGAGGCCCAGGCCCCAAGCGAACAATACACAAACCAAGTTTACAACACTACGAGGGCCCGAAAGGAAATGCCTTCCTTGTCACATCAGACAAACAGCACAAAATTAAAATCTTACTAGACTCTGGCTCAAACATATTCCTCCTAAACAAAAACACCGCGCGCACCCTCCAAGTCCCTTAAGAAATAGGAGAGAACCAGCTTAAAATAACCGCATTCAATGGCGAAGTATCCTCCTCCGGAGGAAAATACTGCTCACATTCGATCCAACTGGAAATCGGTACCAATGGCCATACCACTATGGTCTCCTGCTAGATTGCGGACGCAGGCAAATATGATATTATCATTCCCTTCGAGTGGTGGCACCACGAACATCCCATAAAAAAGTATCGAAACCCCAGAAAAATGGTGTTTCGAACACACCAAATGTGTAAAACATGTAACAGATGAAGGGATCGCTGACATGTGTGAATGGGACGAAACTGTGGCTTTCGATGAAGAAGCAAGAATGATCGGGAGGCTCCGATCCACAAGACAAGAGGAGGTACAACTAGAAGGATTACCAAAGCTGTATTGGTAGTACAAGGAATTGTTTGAGAATGAAAGAGAGGAAATTCTGGCTCCTAGGCGAACCTTCGACCATCCCATCGACCTCAAGGACGGAGCCACACCACCCTGGGGACCTATATACCCAATGTCGGCATACCAACTAGAAGAATTAAGCAAATATGTTCACAAAATGTTCGCCGAAGGGAAAATAGTTCAGAACAAATCCCCAGCAGGTGCACCAATCCTGCTTGTACCAAAATCCGACAGAAGCCTACGATTATGCGTGGACTACTGCCAACTAAATAAGTTAACCATACTCAACCAATACCTTTTAGCGCTCATGACCGAACTGATGGAGAGAGTAGCCGGTGCGACAATCTTCACCAAACTAGACCTAAAAGACCGTTACCATTGATTCGGATCAAAAGGGGGGATAAATGGAAACCGCTTTCCGCACCCGATAGGGACATTATGAATACAAAGAAATGCCATTTGGTTTGGTCAATGTACCCGTCACCTTCCAAGCAATGATGAATACTATCCTGCGAGAATTTCTGGATCACTGAGTTCTACTATTTTTGGATGATATCCTAATTTGGTTAAAGAGAATAGAAGAGCACGAGGCCCTAGTTAAACAAGTACTAGCCAGGCTAGAACGCCACGACCTCGCAGTATCCTTGAAGAAATCTGTGTTCCATGTCGATACAGTCGAATTCCAATGAGATATCGTGAGACAAGACGTAGTCACCATGAGCGAAAAGCAGGTTCAGAGCATCCTCAATTGGAGAGCCCCACGGTCGGTAAAGGATGTACAAATCTTTATTGGTTTCACAAATTTCTACCCACACTTCATAGAAAACTTTCAAAAATCTGGAAATCAATTACTCACACGTTCAAAACCAAGGGAGGAAAATATTTATGGTTTTGGGGGGAAGAACAGGACAAAGGTTTTGAGGAACTTATGCGAAGATATACCTCAGCCCCTATCCTAGCACACTTTTATCCAGACCCAAAAAGGGTAATCGAGAAGGACGCTAGCGACTTTGCACTAGGCTGCTTCCCTTTCCCAGTATTTGGGAAAAAATTACACACAGTTGCGTTCCACTCACGAAAGCTAAACGATGCCGAACGAAATTATGAAATTCATGATAAGGAGTTATTGGCAATCTTGGAGGGATTCCGCGAATGGAAACACTACCTGTTAGGAGCAGACAACCCGGTGACGGTATAGACCAACCACCAGAACCTCCAATACTTCCTCACGACCAAAGTCTGGGACCCCGGACAAATCCGATGGGCTTAGTGGCTAGCAAATTTTAATTTTAAAATAGTGTACTCCCCCGGCAGCAGAGGGGGCAAGCCTGATGCATTCAGCCGGCGGCCTGAGTACCACCCTGAGGAGGGAGCTACGCATCGCGGACAGACAATTTTGAAACCAGAACATTTTGAAGTTTCACTGTGCCACAGAAAGGACCGAATTCAGGTCCGCCTTGTGGAAGGGAAAAAGCAGACAACGAAGGGCCTAAGAATAAAAAGAGTGCAACAAAAGGCGATAATCCCAACACAAGGGTGCCGGATGGCAGCACGACATGACATCTACGGCTTAAAGGATGCCACCATACCAGCCCAAAGACAAATGTTAGTGGACACCTGAATCGCAATAGGACTACCTAGAGGAACATATGGCAGCCTTGCAGCAAGAGGTAGCATGGGAAGTAAACACCAAATAGCAGTGGGCGGCAGTGTTATAGATGCGGATTACACAGGTGAAATAAAGGTCATATTACGGAACCATGGGAGTGCCAGTTCCGAATTTAAGGCAGGCGATCGTGTCGCACAAGTAATCGTGGAAAGGATACAAACACACGATGCCATCGAAATCGATAACCTGGAAGACACAGAAAGGGGAACTCATGGATTTGTCTCAAGCGACATCGGTCCCAAACGGATATTTATGTGTGAAGAACTCAAAGTCAAAATGTGTTTCCTAAACCCAGACCCACAGGACAACTCATATTTTGACGAAGGAGACATTCACACACACAGCAGCCTACAAGATGAACTGACGATGCTGTCCACTACCATGATTACAGTAATACAAAAGCAAACCATGGACGACTCATTCCTGGCCAGAATAAGAGCAGCAGGAAAGGAGGATGACACTTGGACGGCACGAAAAGGGGAGTTAAGCAAATTAAAGGAAAAACAAGAAGCACTACCCAAGCACTGGGAACAGGAAAATGGACTACTCTATTACATGAATAGACTATTCATTCCTTCAAAAAAAGAACTCTTAACCAAGATCGCAAAAGGATGTCACGACTCTAAGGTAGCCGACACTTCGGACAAGAAAAAACACTTGAATTCGTCACAAGAGACTTCCACTGGGATAAACTCAGTCAACGGATAAACAACTATTTCCGATCGTGCGACGAATGTCAATCTCAACGACACGCGAAGTATGGGTTACTCCAACCATTAGAAATACCCTACGCAGCATGGACCTCCATCTCAGTGGATTTCATTACCCAGTTACCAAAGTCCCAATAACAAACCCAGAACATGGTAGTAGTGGATCGTTTTACAAAAATGGTACATTATATCGGCTTAGCGACAAATGCGACTGCAAAAGACGTTGCGGAGGCTTTCCTTAAAGACGTCTGGAAGCTTCATGGACTCCCATCCGCAATCATGTCAGACATGGATGCAAAGTTTTCCGGCGAATTTTGGGAATCGTGGTGCAAAGCATTAGGAATTAAAAGGCGAAGATCGTCTGCATATCACCCACAAACGGACGGACAGACCGAAAGAACCAACCAAGTGGTGGAAGGTTACCTGCGAAATATGTCAACTATGACCAAGACGACTGGTATCAGCTATGACCGTTAGCTGAATACGCCTACAATAATTCCAGAGGAAGCGCACATAAACTAACGCCCTTTTTCGCCAACTACGGGTTCTATCCACAGAGGGAATAGATGAAGGAAGGAAAAGCTCAAAAGCCAGGGGCCACAATGTATACGCAGTGGATGAAAACAATTCAGGAGAACGCGAGGACAACTCTCAAGCAAAGAAGACAAGCCATGAAGAAATACTAGGACGGGCGAGCGACACCACAGCCCGAGATCGAGATAGCTGAATTGGTAATGTTAAACGCAAAAAAGGTTAAGAGCAAACGACCAACAGGAAAGTTCACCCCACGATGGTACTGCCCTTTTAAAGTCTTACAGAAAAGAGGGAAGAGGGCGTTCAAACTCGATATCCCGCCTCGCTGGAAGATCCACCCAGTATTTGACCTCTGACTACTCGAATCCTATAAAGTCTCTGACAGACCCAACAGCGAACAAACCCCACGAAAACCAGGGGACGATGAAGGTGACCTGGAATGGAAGGTGGAAAGAATCGTCAAAAGTGAGATAATCACCTACACGAGAAAGGTCAGAAGGGTAAACAAGGAGTTCAAAGAACTCCAATACTTTGTAAAATGGGCAGGATGCTCAGAGGATGAAAATACCGGGGAACCACCGGAGGGGTTGGAAAACGCCAGGGAAGAGGTGGAATAATTTCATAGGGAAAACCCCGAAATGCTGGGCCAAACTTGGCTGAGTAGTATGAGAAAGGTTTTCCACAAGTGGACAAGTAAACGCTTCGGGTTTTAACCCTTACCATACGGAGCTCATAAAGGATTGAGAATGTATTATAGTTAGACAAAAGGTATTTGGGACGAAACTTAAGAGGAGGGAGCTCGTGTTAGGCACAGAGCTCCCAGAAGGATAAGGGGGTCAAGTTACCCTACCTCCGCGCACGAACCTCTAAAACAAGACTTAGGAACACCCATCTCCAGCCCCGCCGTTGGCACAGTAGGTCACCATACACCACCTGGGAAATTGCGTCCCCTCACCAAAGACATGAGTAAAAAAGACCCTACTGGCAACACCGTATACGTTGCGGCCTTCTGTCCGACCGGTTCCTGTTTGCAGGATATATGCGAGGAGACCTCAAACCACCTGATGCAGGTGCAAACATCACGATCGGACGACATCGCACCGAGTTACAAGCACTACAACATTGGGTAACGAAAAGTGGATAAAAACTCACTGGACAGATCTACCTTAGTTAGGCTTCCTCGGTCTGGAAAGTCACCCAGTAACCAGTAGGAATGCACTATGCTCGGAACAGGAGTCGGGGAACTCCCAAAGGGATTGTTGGTATGAGACTGATAACCCTAGTCTTAACCATTGGTTCGATCGATAGAAAAGAGTCGTGTAATACCGGTTAAGACTAGTGAATGCCTCCTGCATACCATGTCAAAACGGAGCCAACAATATGAAGATTGGCGATCTGCTATCCCAGCGAATAATTGTCTGACATGTGAACACATGGAGATTCTTCGTAAATATATTTAGCAACCATACATCTTCGTATAATCATCTAGGGGGATGGGCACTACACCCTCCCCATGAGAGAAGCATACGTGGCAATAAGTTGCGCAAACGAGAGTACAACGATAACGGATGTTCAGGGTCAAGTCGGGCTCCCACTTCAAAGAAGTCGAGCTAGGTGCAAGAACCATACTTAGTTATAGGAAGAGATTATCTAGCCCGCGAATACCCAGACACGGAATATAAATATCGCGATGTCTTCGTAGCTGCTATCGATTATCAAGCATTGGAGAAAAGACCTTAACAATATATACACGTTAAACAAATATTTATCGCTTCCCATACTTTTTAATTTCACCTTGCCCTTCATCTCCCGAGACTTATTCTCCGAAGTACCAAAAACCGGGCCTAGTATATTCGCTTGTCCTTAGAATATTACTACCCCCATAAGACAACTCATACTTCGACGAAGAAGACATCCAGACACACATTCGCCTACAGGTAGAAATAATAATGCTATCAACTGCCATGATTGCCGCAGTCCAAGTGCAAACCATGGACGACTCATTCCTGGACAAAATAAGGCTCTGAGGAAAAGAGGACGATAGCTGGACAGCCTAAAAGGAAGAACTAAGCTGATTAAGAGAACAACAGGAAACAATACTGAAGAATTGGGAGTTCGAAGATGGATTACTATACCATAAGAATCAACTATTCGTCTAGTCAACTGAAGAACTCTTAACGGAAATCACAAAGGGATGCCACAACTCTATAGTGGCCCGGACATTTTGGACAAGAAAAAACAATTGAGTTTGTAACAAGAAACTTTCACTGGCAAAAGCTCTCTGAATTAATCAATGACTATCTCCGGTCTTGCGACGAATGTCAGCATAATGAGTCCCCCGGACGCGCGAAAGACCACTTACTTCAACCCTGGGAAGTACGCTACACAGCATGGACGTCAATCTCAATGGATTTTATCACTCTGTTACCCCAGTCCCAGGGGCAAACCCAAATCATGGTAGTTGTCGACTGTTTTACAAAAATGTCACATTATCTCGGTTTACCAACAAACATGACTGGAAAAGACGTGGCAGACATCTTCCTCAACGAAGTTTGGAAACTTCACAGCCTCCCCTCCAAAATTGTTTCAGACATGGACGGCAAGTTCTCTTCTGAGTTTTGGGAGTCATTGTGCAAATCTCTAGCAATTAAGAGACGAATGTCAACAGCATATCAGCCTCAGACAGATGGCCAAACTGAAAGAACCAACAAAATGCTAGAAGGTTACCTTCGTAACTTCCTCAACTACAATCAAAAGCTATTGGTACCAACTATTACCATTAGCCAAATACGCCTACCATAATTCCAAGGCGAGTGCACATAAATTGACTCCTTTCTTCATCAACTACAGTTTGCACCCACAAACAGAATGGATGAGGGAAAGACAGGCCCAAAATCCAGGGGCAATAATGTATATGCACTGGATGAAGACGGTAGAGGAGAAGGCAAGAATGACTCCCGAACAGACACCGTGACAAGAAGTGATAAAGCAATACTACGACCAGTGAGCGAGACCGTAACCAGAAAATGCAATAAGTAATTTGGTTACATGAAATACCAAAAACATTTGAAACAAGCGACCGACAAAGAAATTGACCCACGGTTATATGGTCCCTTTAAGGTATTAGAAAGAAGGGAAAGTATGGCTTTCAAACTCAAGATCTCACCAAACTGGAAAATCCACCCAGTATTTCAGATCTCACTCGTTGAACCATATAAAGTCTGTGATCGCCCTAACCGAGAACAACCCCGGGGAGAACCCGAAGATATCGCAGGTGACATGGAATGAAAGGTTGAGCAAATCATAAAAAGTGAGATAAACACCTACAAGATGAAGATTAGACGTGTAAACAAGGAGTTTTTATGAACTCTGATACTTTGTAAAATGGTCAGGATGCTCAGAAAAATGAGAATAGCGGGGAAGCAAGGGAGGGGTTGGAACAAGCCAGGGCAGAGGGAGAAAGAATTCAAAGGGAAAACCCGGAGATGCCTGGACCGAACTTGGACGAGTAATATGAGAAACATTTTCCAGGAACTGGACAAGCAAACCCTTCTGGTTTTTAGCCCTACAATCTGGAGCTCGTAGAGGAAATGTATAAGAGTTAGATGAAAAGTATTCGGGATGAAAGTTAGGAAAAGGGAGCTCGTGTTAGGCACAAATGTCCTGGGGTGTTGATATGGTCAGTTTACCCTACCTTCATGCACAAACCTCTAGTAAAGACTTAGCAACACACCGCTCGAGCCCTAATGTTGGGATGGTAGGTCACCACAGGTCGACTGGAAAGCTGTGTCCCCTGACCAAAGACACAAGTAGAGAGCACACTACTTGTAAGACCATATATGTCGAGGCCATCGGTCCGACCAGTTCCTGTTCGCAGGATATATGAGAGGAGACATCAGAGCACCTTATACAAGAGGAAGAATGTCACAAACGGTGACTAAGCAAGGAAGATTTCCTCGTGACCAATAACTATTAGTTATTGGTTTGTTATCTTTCACGCTATGAGATCAAATAACGCAGAGGTTTGCACATGACAAGGCAATAGCGTGTCATTGGTTGATTGTTATTCAACATGACTCATGATTGTGGTCATGTGGAATATGTATCTCGCACATGAGTCATAGTTATGAGTCATGGGTTCCACACATGTGACCCTGTTAGGGCACAGGACTTGTTTTGTGGGTTTTGATTGGTTGTGAGATATGGCGTAGCTGACTCAGACGAGTCAGCTGGTGGATTTCACAGTATGACTCAGTATGAGTCATGAGTCGCATGACGCGAGAGTAGAAGTCACGCACGGTTAGGGTTAAGGGAAGAACCCCCTAGATAAGGGAACCCTCAGGGCATGGGATTTGGGTCACGAACCATCTCCCTTACACACCCGGCGATTGAAATCTCAATACCATGAGAATACATTGTCAACATCCACCACCACCGCACTCTCAGTAAACTGCACCCGCACTCTCTGTGAGCTGCACCCCCCCTCTCCCACCTTACTTCCCTTATCATGTCCTTGGGCCCTGGCGTCCTTGCTTCTAGGGGTCGTTTGGCTCTAGTCCTCCCCCTCTCCGCTCGCGTTTCCCTGCCTCGCTTAGCGCACGCACGGTCGGCAACACCCGCTCGCCCATGTTACAGACAGCTGGGACTACAGTTCACAGTAGGAGAAAACTTTTCAACAGGCTACGGTCGATTTCTCCGTTCTCTTCACTTCCACTAGAGGCTGCCTAGTCAGACATGAACACGGTTACCGATAGTGTCCACAGTTATTGGGTCTACCCCTCCTCTCCCCCTTCAGGCTTCGCCCCTTTGCTCGGTTACAGCTACAGTCCACTCACTCGGCTGGCTCCCTACTGCTTTCGCCGCCCCAGCGATTGCCATTGTCGTGCCCCTCGGTTACGCTCAGCCGTCGTATTACACTACCTCGGTGGCGGAGGTCACCGGCTTGGGTTCTTGAGTAATGGTTGCAAAGTCACAAGGGTTTTAGTGGCCCCCGCACCACCTTTGTTCTTCTTTTATTGTCGGTTACTTGGGGTTTCACAAGCGGTCTATCAATTATTTCATTTTGTCAGTTGTCTACGGCGAGGGTTGTCCTGTTGATTCCTCCCCATGTATATATTTGATGTTTCTTATTCCGCACTGTTAGTCGGAGTTTCATTTCTTATTTTGTGTGCCTGGTGTGCGGTTGGTCTCGGACAAGAGAGACTTGAGTTGATGGCTTTTTCCCTGGCGCCGGTGGGTTCACCGACCTTTTTCTTTACCTAGCTAGCGCTGCACCTAGTCTTTGTACCTAGAGGATGAATAAAACAAAGCACATGAAAGAAAAAGAAAAGAAAAAAAAAAGGCGCGGGATTTGGGTGACGAACCATCTCCCTTACACACCCGGCGATTGAAATCTCAACACCACGAGAATTCATCGTCAACATCCACCACCCCCGCACTCTCAGTGAGCTCCACCAGCACTCTCAGTGAGCTGCACCCCCCCCCACCCGCATTACTGCCCTCATCATGTCCTTGGGCCCTGGGGTCCTTGTTTCTAGGTGTCGTTTGGCTCTATCACCCCCTCTTTTCGCTGGGGCTTCGCTGTCTCGCTAGTCTTTGCACGGTCGGCAACACCCTCTCGCCCATGTTACAGACGGCTGGGACTACAGTTCGCAGTAGGAGAAAAGTCTTCAACAGACTACGGTCGATTTCTCCATTCACTTCACCCCCGTTAGAGGCTGCCTAGTCAGATACGCACACGGTTACCGATAGTTTCCCTCGTGGTTGGGTCCACCCCTCCTCTCCGCGCTTCAGCTTTCCTCCCGTTGCTCGGTTACACCTACAGTCCACTCAGTCGGCTGGCACCTTACTGCCCCTTGACCTTACGCCGCCCTCGGGACTTCTCCACGGTCGCACCTCTCAGTTACGCTCAGTGGTCGTATTGGACTACCTCGCTGGCAGATGTCAACGCCTTGTGTTCTCGAGTAATGTAGGCAACGCTGCAACGGTTTATAGTGGCCCCCGCTCCCCCATTGTTCTTCTTTCATCGTCGGTTACTTTGGGTTTCGTTAGCGGTTATCACAATAACTTATTTTGCTGCCGTGTAGGGCAAGGCTTTTCCCGTTGATTCCTCCCCTTGTATTTATTTGTATTTTTCTTTTCGACCCCTTAGTGGGAGGGGCATTTCTCATTTTGCGTGGCGGGTGTCGAGTTGGCCTCATACCAGAGAGACTTGGGTTGATGGCTTTGTCCCTGGTACCGGGGTCGAGAAAAAATAGGGGATGGGGTTCTTTCTTTACCATCGCTTACGCTGCACGTAGTCTTTGTTCCCAGTAGTTGATTAATACAAAGCACATGATAAAAAAATAAAAAGTAAAAAAAAAGACAAAAAAAAGGCATGGGATTTGGGTCACGAAAGATCTCCTCTACACCTCTGGCGATTGAAAACTCAACACCATGAGTTTTCATTGTCAACATCCGCCGCCCTCTCTCCTCTTCTGATGGCTCTTTTGCCTAGGAGGGTGACGCTGCCACCACGCCCCTCCCCTCTGATTCCCTTCTGATCTTCCTGTAGCTTGGGGAGCCTGGTTGTACGGGGTTTCACAGTTACTTTCCCCCGCTTTCTCGGCACTTGTTTCACTGCCTCACTTAGCATTTGCACAGGCGGCAACCCCTTTCTTTCGTCAATGGGTCGGTCATAGTCTCGGGTTATCGTCGAAGTAGTGGCCCCGGTGGCTCTGCTCCCTGGTCTTGCACTATCTCTTTGGATCACTGTTCGGTAGGGTCGGCATCGTCGAAAAGTCGTGATCTCGTTTCAGTCCTCCCTCCCTCGTACTTCTACTTGATTGGGCACACCCCTCCCTCCCCTCACCTGGTCTTCGTCCCGTGGCTCGGTTACAGCCAAACACCCCCCCACCCGGTCCGGTCGCCATGGTGTCCGGCCAGGATCCACCTCGCCTCCTCTAAGGACTCGTGGACTCCCCCATCCTAACCTGGCACAGGTTCTAGCATTAGTACCGCCGGATGGTCTATACGGCCCAGGTACTATTACCCTCGAAGAGTGGTCGTGTTCGGTGAATACCTGCAGTTGGGGATCGTTAAAGGCCTTCGCAGCGGATAGGTTTTCCCCGGTGCTTCTTCTACGGATTTTGGTTTATTTGGTTTTTCTCACTGTGGGGCTTTTTCTTGGGTTTTTGGAAGATGCTTTCCTTTGGTAGCGAGTTTCTTGAATATTTTGTCGTACTTTTTAGCGCCCGGGCGCTTGGTGCGGGTTTTAGACCAGGGTTTTTTCTCCCACGGTTTCCACTGCCTCGACGATGGTTGGACTTGGTGGAAGTTTCTTGCGGCCATATCCTTAGTGATGCATGCTATTTTTGACCTGTTTACTTCGGCCTTCGGCCTCAGCTAGAACCCAAATTTAAAGTATTAAAAGAAGAAAAAACAAAAAACAAGGCATGGGATTTGGGTCACGAACCATCTCCCCTACACACCCGGAGATTGAAAACTCAACATCATGAGAATTGATCGTCAACATCCACCACCCCCGCACTCTGAGTGAGCTGGACAAGCACGCTCCGTGAGCTGCACCCCCCCCTCCCGCCTTCCTTCCCTTATCATGTCCTTGGGCCCTTGCGTCCTTGTTTCTTGGGGTCGTTTGGCTCTGGCACCCCCTCTTTCCGCTTGCCCTTCGCTGCCGCGCTTAGTGTTCGCACGGTCGGCAACACCCTTTCGCCCATGTTACAGACGGCTCGGACTACAGTTTGCAGTAGGAGAAAACCTTTCAACAGGCTATGGTCGATTTCTCCATACTCTTCACTACCTTTAGAGGCTGCCTAGTCAGACACGCACACAATTACCAATAGTTTCCATGGTTATTGGGTCTACCCCTCCTCCCCCCTTCAGGTTTCGTCCCCTTGCTCGGTTACCGCTACAGTCCATTCACTCCGCTGGCACCCTACTGCCTTCGCCCCACTAGCGCTTGCCACAGTTGCTCCACACAGTTACTCTCAGTCGTCGTATTGCACTGCCTCGGTGGCGGATGTCAACACCTTGGGTTCTGGAGTAATATTTTGCACCAGCACAAGGGTTTTTAGTGCCCCCCGTACCCCCTTTGTTCATCTTTCATTCTCGGTTACTTAGGGTTTCGCAAGTGGTTTATCAATTATTTACTTTGTTGGTGTCTACGGCAAGGGTTTTCCTGTTGATTCCTTTCCATGTATTTATTTGTATTTTGCTTTTCGACCACTTAGTCGGAGGGGGATTTCTTATTTTGCGTTGCTGGTGTGAGGTTGGTCGCGTACCAGAGAGACTTAGGTTGATGGCTTTTGCCTTGGCCCCGTGTTCCAGAAAAACAGGGGATAGGCTTCTTTCTTTACCATAGCTAGCCCTGCACGCCTTCGTTGTTCCCAGTAGTTGATTAATACAAAGCACATGATAATTAAAAAAATAAGAACAAAGGCATGGGATTTGGGTCACGAACCATCTCCTCTACACACCCGGCTATTGAAAACTCAACATCATGAGAATTTATTGTCAACATCCACCTGCGCACTCTCAGCGAGGTGCACCCCCCCCCTCCCGCCTTACTTCTCTTATCATGGTCTTGGGCCCCGCCGTCCTTGTTTCTAGGGGTTGTTTGGCTCTTCTCCCTCCTGGCTCCGCCCTTGCTTCCCTGCCTCTCTTAGCATTTGCACGGTCGGCAACCCCTTCCTTTCATCAATGCGTCGCTCGCTGTCCTGGGTTATCGTCGAAGTAGTGGCCCCGGTGGCTCTGCTCCCTGGTATTACACTATCTACTTGGATTACTGCTCGTCACAGTTGGCATCATTGAAAACTTGTGATGTCTTTTCGGGCCTCCCTCCCTCGTACTTCTACTTGATTGGGCACAGCCCTCCCTCCCCTCACTTGGTCTTCATCCCGTGGCTCGGTTACAGCCAACACCCCCCACCCAGCTCGGTCGCTTTGGCGTCCGGCCACCATTCACCTCTTTTCCTCCCAGGACGCGTGGACTCCCTCAGCCTAACCGGCCACACGTCCTACCATTAGCCCCGCGATCCGGTCTATCTGGCCCTGGTACTATTACCCTCGAGTATGGTTGTGTTAGACGATGTTTGCAGTTGGGGATCGTTAAAGTCATTCCCGGCGGATCGGCTTTCTCAGGTGCTTCTTCTACGGATCTGGGTTTTTTTAGTTTTTCTCACTATTGGGTATATCTTGGGTTTTCGCTAAATGCTTTCTTTTGGTCACGAGGTTCTTGTATATTTTGTTGTAGTTTTCAGCGCCCGGCCGCTTGGTGCGGGTTTTACACCAGTGGTTTTTCTCCCATGGTTTCCACCGCCTCGACGATGGGTTGGACTGGGTGGGAGTTTGTTGCTGCCTTAACCATCGCTGTTACATGCTATTTTTGTACTTATTGCTTCGGCCTTTGGCCTCCGCTAGAAACAATATTTAATATATGATCAGAAACAAAAAAGGGCCTGGGATTTGCGTCACGAACCATCTCCACTACACCTCCGGCGATTGAAATCTCAACACCATCATAATTCATTGTTAACATCCACCACCCCCACACTCTTAGTGAGCTGCACCCCCACTCTCCATGAGCTGCACCCCCCCCCTCCGGGGTTACTTCCCTCTTCATCTCCTTGGACCCTTGCCTCCTTGTTTCTAGGGGTCGCTTGGCTCAGCTCCCCCCTGTTTTCCCTTGTATTTCGCTACCTCGCTTAGCGCTCGCATGGTCCGCAACAACCTCTAGCCCCTGTTACCGACGGCTGGAACTACAGTTCACAGTAGGATAAAATCTTCCAACAGGCTACAGTCGATTTCTCTGCTTTCTTCAATTCCTTTAAAGGCTGCCTATTCGGACACGCACACGGTTACCAATAGTTTCCACAGTCATTGGGTCTACCCCTCCTCTCCCCTCTCAAGGGTTCGTCCCATTGCTCAGTTACAGCTACAATCCACCCACTCGGCTGGCATCCTACTGCCCCTTCACCTTACCCCACTCTCAAGACCTCAATACAGTCGCACCCCTTGGTTACGCTCAGTCGTCCTATTGCACCATCTTGGTGCCGGATGCCAACGCCTTGGGTTCTTGAGTACTGTTTGCAATGCTGCAATAGTTTTTATACAAGTCCCCGCACCCCCATTGTTTTTCTTTCATTATCATTTACTTTGAGTTACATTAGTGGTTAAAACCATTAGTTATTTTGTTGGTGTCTACTGCAATGGTTTTCCACTAGATTCCTCCCCATGTATTTATTTGATTTGCTTATTCCGCCCCTTTAGTCAGAGTTTGATTTCCTATTTTGCGTGTCTGGTGTGAGTTTGGTCTCGTACCATCGGGACCTGGGTTGATCTTTTTTTCCCTAGTGCCAGGGTGGATAAAACGTTAGAGGATCAGGTTTTTTCTTTGCCATAGCTAGCGCTCCATGCTGTCTTTGTTCCCAGTAGTTGATAATACAAGGCACTTGATATAAAAATAAAAATTAAAAAATTAAAAAATTAAAAAAAAAAGGCATGGGATTTGGGTTCTTCACACAACCATCTAAGGGGGTGTTTGGAGCGTCCCTGATTCTGATTTCAGATCAGGTCTTGGCAATTTGAAATCAGATTTTCTAAAACGAGATCAGATTGACTTGAAATCTTGATTTGAGATCAGGACACGCCAAACACTACCTGATTTGATTTTGATTACCTCTCAATCTTGGTAACTAGCATAACTACCAGATTTAAAAAATGTATATATCAAGTGAAGGTTAACTTATATAATATATAATAATATATTTATAAAAAACACATTAATAAATTCGATTGAATATTCATACTTGATAATCTATATAGTACATTTGTGATTTGATCTTTATATCCTAATCTCTAGTAGAATAAATACAACTAATCTTCAGTGATCTCTGTATATCTTTAAGTACTGCAAACCCTTCACATTACAAGAAACAAGTAAGTCAGATTAAATATTTGTATGAAAGGTGAAAGATATTATCCTCCCCTGATCCTGTTTACATCAAATATTAGCTTTGAATGCTTTGAGAGTCTACTCATAGACAATTATATAGGGAATTTGATGAAATGGAGGGTAGAAGCGAAAATCATCTTACTAACAATGAGCTATCCAGGATGATGTCATCGGCAGCTCGAGCATCAGCAATCGCGCGAGCCTCAACAGTAAATCTCTTTCTTGAGGTAAAAGAAAAGAGGTTACAATCCGTCAATGTGCTACACTATGGCCAAGCCTACCCCAATGAGCTCTTAAGCTCCAAGATTCCTCCAAGAATAAAGAAATGTTTGAGAATGAAGCTTGATGTCTTCGAAGAGCTCTGTGAACAGTTACGGGAAAACAGCTGCCTTCGAGATTCCCAGAAGTCAACAGTCGAGCAGTAAGTACATGTCTCCTTATAAATTATCTCTACCGCTGCCTCAAAGCGAACAGTCCAAGAGGGTTTCCGACACTCAGGAGGAACAATCTCACTGTTACAATCCTCTCCTTTTCCGGGTAATACTTGCAGCGTGTAACCTATAGTTCACTAACGATCACTTCTCTTAGCCCAATAGCTGTTGCGATAGCTAAGTCCATTGACTCCTATCTGGCAACGCTGATCGCGAGACTCATATAAGACAGTCATGTCTTGATTCCCGAAATCGTGATAGATAAAGATCTTTGTATGGAAAGTATAGTGTATGAAAGAACTTAGATGGTTGCGTGAAGAACCCAAATCCCATGTGTTTTTTTTTTTTTTTTTTTTTTTTTATCATGTGCTTTGTATTAATCAACTACTGGGAACAAAGACTAGGTGCAGCGCTAGCTGTAGTAAAGGAAAAACCCCATACCCTGTGTTTTATCCACCTCGGCACAAGGGAAAAAGCCACCAACCCAAGTCTCTCTGGTTCGAGACCAACCGCACACCAGCCATGCAAAATAAGAAATCCCCCTCCGACTAAGCAGTCGAAAAGAAAAATACAAATAGATACATGGGGAGGAATCAACAGGAAAACCCTTGCCCTAGACACCAACAAAATAAATAATTGTTATAACCACTAACGAAACCCAAAGTAAGCGACAATAAAAGAAGGACAATGGGGGTGCGGGGGCCACATAAAACCTTGCGGCGTTGCAAGAATTACTCATGAACCCAAGGCGATGACATCCGCCACCGAGGTAGTGCTATACAATGACTTAGTGTAACCAAGGGGCGTGACCATGGAGAAATCGCAGGGGGGGCCTGAGGTAAAGGGGCAGTAGGGTGCCAGCCCAGTGAGTGGATTGTAGCTGTAACCGAGCAACAGGACGAGATCTTGAGGGGGGAGAGGAAGGGTAGACCAAATAACCGTGGAAACTATTGGTAACCGTGTGCATGTCTGACTAGGCAGCCTCTAAACATAGGGAAGAGAATGGAGAAATCGACCGTAGCCTGTTGAATAGTTTTCTCCTACTGCGAACTGTAGTCCCAGCCGTCTGTAACATGGGGGGGAGGGTGTTGCCGACTGTGCGAACGCTAAGCGAGGCAGCAAAGCGCGAGCGGACACCGGAGGCGATAGTGCCTAACGACCCCTAGAAACAAGGACCCCTGGGCCCAAGGACATGATAAGGGAAGTGAGGCGGGAGGGGGGGAGGTGCAGCTCACAGAGAGTGCGGGTGCAGCTCACTGAGACTGCGGGGGTGGTGGATGTTGACGATGAATTCTCATGGTGTTGAGATTTCTATTGCCGGGTGTGTAGGGGAGATGGTTTGTGACCCAAATCCCATGTCTTTTTTTATTTTTATTTTTACTTTTTTTTATTATGCGTTCATTGTTATTAGTTACAAGAAGATTCATGCAGCGCTAGCGATGGAAAGAAAAAAACCGCTAAATCAAAACAAACAACAAAGGAAACCTAATATCCTAAGTCCTCTACGGTAACTGAAAGTAGACTAGGCTGAAAAACCGTTTGCCTACTTAATTCAAACATGAAAACATTACAAAAGGAAGCATAAACCTGAGCCAATTCTCACGTTTTTTACAAGGAAGAATATACGTAAGGAGGTACACAAACTAATCGCGACTGTCAAAAGCTAAACTCCTCCAGGGGCAAAGTCTGTTGTCTTGGTCGGGGACGGGGGGGCGGGGTGGGGTGTGGGGAAATATCAAAGGTCATTTCCGGTGGGAAGCCGGTCTTCGTGTCGGGGATTTACTCGCCTAAGGCTCATATGAGGTTGGGTTGGGTCCAGAGTGCGGTGTCGTGTCCGAGGGAAGAGACCTCTTTCAGTAAAAGGACTCTCGCTCCCGACCGGACGGGGCAGGTGAGGATGGCGTGCTGGAAGGACTCTGGTCTGGTTCCGCATCGGGGGCAGGTGGTGTCGGGGTTGTTGTCGAACTAGGAGGGGTGTACGCCCCTGTAGCTTTTTCCTGCTCGCATCTGGTGGATTCTCCCTGCGACAAACTTCCCCAAACCCATGAAGGGGTGTGGGGAAAGGGAGGGGGGGTGATCGTAGTACGGGGGGGTGGTGCATCGGCAGCCCAA
>Ga0307507_10004731_pt1 | contig 23545 bp, 26 predicted proteins | sample 7_EM_MG_FD_207223 | JGI IMG/M metagenome (GOLD analysis project Ga0307507, IMG submission 207223) | Populus trichocarpa ectomycorrhiza microbial communities from riparian zone in the Pacific Northwest, United States - 7_EM | ecosystem: Host-associated > Plants > Roots > Unclassified | place...
GCACAAATGTTAGAACAACTGAATCAACGTGCCAAGTTGAAAAAACCATTGATAGGAGACCTTTCGGCAACTTTGCACTTATTCCACGCCAGGAAGGATTGTACGGATATTGAGGAATTTTTTAATTCAACAGTTCTTCCACTACCTGTCAGGGATTCTACCGTTCGCTCACTGGAAGTGCCCCCCAGTGATCCTTCCATTCTCCCGGTCCTCTCTAGCGATTCTACCATTCTCTCAGAACCTTCCAGCCATTCTACCGCTCCCGCAGTACCTGCCAGTACTTCTACTGGTCCCCCAGAACCCGCCAGCGAATCTACCGTTCTTTCCAGTGTTCGCAACGGGGCAGTCCGTCCGTCCTGAGCTAGGACGAGGACGGACGGCAGTTGTCGTCCCGTCCGGTCATTTTCTAAAGTTGCCCGGTAAGTAGGATTGGAAGACGAGGACGGACGGCATTCTGTCGTCCCGTCCGGTCTTTTCCGGAACTTGCCCCACACATCCGAGTGAAGGGCCGTCCCCCACCGTCCCATGCCGTCCCCCGCCGTCTTCCGCCGTCTTCCGCTGTTTTCCGTTGTTTCCCGCTGTTTTCCGCCGTCCCCGGCCATCCCGTACCTTCTCCTACCGGAATATGTCTCAGATCGTGGGGCTTGTCGTCCTTCCTAATGACGGCCGTCCTGGAAATTCAAGGACGAGAACGGACGGCATTTTGTCGTCCCGTCCAGTCATTTCCTCAAGTTGCCCGACAAGTAGGAATGAAAGACGAGGACGGACTACGTTTTGCCGTCCCGTCCCGTCCAGGGCTCTTGTCAGTCCCCCCGCCGGGCCCTACGGGGGCCCCGGACGGCTGCGAACACTGGTTCTTTCAGTACCTCCCAGTGATCCTACCATTCTCTCGGTCCTCGCTAGCGATTCTACTGTTCTCTCTTTTCCCCCCAGCGATTCTACCGTTCTCCCAGTCCTCGCTAGCATTTCTACCCGAATCCGGGAATTTCAGATCCCGTTAGAGGATATCTTCGGCAACGATCTGCCCGAAGTGCTCGATCCCAAAGATTCAATCATCTTCTCTTTGCGCGAGCTAGAAGCACATGTTATCGGGTCTCTCCAAGAAACTACTTGGTCCAGAGCCCTTCAACGTGCAAAAAAGCATATGAAAGAGAAGGGGGTATGGAAGGAAAGGGAGACTTTCACACAGTCTAAACGCCGGAGGCGCTATTGATGGGGGGATCGGGGCTTCCTATGTGTACTGTAGCACTGTAGCGCAAAACATGGCTTTCTAGATTTCTTAAAGATACCCACATTCTCGAGTCTCTCAATAAAGAACAATAAACCCAAACCAAATACCACCGCCTTCCCCGGCCCTTCAACCATATCATGGAACTTACCAATCCATTTCTCCACCCCCCTCACCAATGCTTTCGCCATCGCCGCTCTTTTCTGCCTCTGGATCAATCGCTATAGTAGGCCACTCACTGAATAGTGCATTCTCACTTGGCCCCTCTGTATTCTCTCCAAGCCCTGGCGGCCAAGCGCTCCATCAGGCCCTAACCCAACACTCCAATGAAAAGTCTATAGCAGCACAAGCATACCCTGCTGGCCCGCCACGCTCCGCAACACCTCCATGCATCCCAACAGAAGATGCAAAAGCTCGCAAGGATGCGATAAGGGAGGGAAATTTGGGGGAGGAGGCGATGAAGAAAGGGAAGGGAAGTTTAAAGCCAGTCAGGTATTTTACCACTGTATTTGATCTAAAAATTTACAAAGGAATAGCCTCAAAATCACATCCCCCAAGAAAAAGCGAGAGAACTGGAGGGGGTAGGTACAACTTCAAACTGAAGGCTGTCCACAAATTCCAGCAGATGGTTCGGATCATTTTTTGATAGGCTGGTTAGTCGATTTGTTCGCCGTTCCGTTGAGTCGGTAGTTTCTATATAAATATTTTGCCTTACCTTAGTACATGAAAGGGGAGGTTAGAAGGGACGTAGCCGGGGTGAAGGAGGAGCCTCAGAAGAGAGAGGCGGGTAGAGGGTTTGGGAGAGAGTGCGAGGCGTATCCCTCGCGTTCTGCAAAAATGCCGCCTTACCGCCGTGGCGGAGCGGACTCACGCAGGGCCAGTGCCCGCTCAGGTGGCCCCGGCACCAGGCGTAGTGCTGAATTCGTGATTTTGCGTTCACCAGAGAATATTACTGATGTTGATCCCGATATCAAAGATGATTGGGACCGGGAATGCCGCCCCGGGATTAAGAAAATTGGTGAACCCTCCAAGAAAGTAACGAGATCGATGGGCTGACTGATGATGTTGAGTCCCTGGTTGACCTAGAGGACTATTCCCCCGTGGCCCGAATAGAAAATGAAGCGGGGTGAAGCATGGCTCGAACTCTAACACGTCCACCGTCGGCGATCATATATCCTTTCTCAAGAGCGCTGTGAGTGGTGGAGATGGACCGCCTGAAGAAGATTCTAAGGATGATAATGCCCCTCCAGGACTTCCAAGATCGCAGAGAGGTCTCCCGCTGACAAAGAAGCCATAATGGCTAGGGCAAGGGCTAGCACGATTGTTTGGGCTTCATCCACCAGCCGAAGATCTGCTACGGAGACCAAATCTGTCCAGCAGAAAAAGAATAGACGAACTATGTCCTATGAAGGAAAAACAGCAAAACGAGTGGCCGAGATCACCGCTAAAAAGGCTCCACATCTTGTTGCAATTGCGAGAATTAATGCTGAAGTGGAACAACTTCGTGTACAGTTAAGCCTGAAGAAACAAGAGCGTGAGATTATGGAAAAGGTTTTGGGAGTGGTTCATTCCAGGGAAAGGGGGAATTCGGGTTGGAGAGAAAAACAGGGAAGCCTAAAACTACTGGATGGGTTGAGGACAGTGGAAATGAGGGGCCTTTGGAGATGTCTAGTAGTAACGAGGTTACGAGACAAATATCGTTGGGAAGAGCTATAAGAAGAATCCGCGGGGTCGAATACTCTCATTGACGAGTCCGAGAAACTGTCGGGAGTTGACTCGATAACAGGGAATGAATCTACAATCCCCCAATCAAAGAAAAAGGTGCCCGGAAAGTCTCAAGGAAACATTTTAAGCAGGGGAGAAGGGACAAAACAAAGGTCAGAAGAGCAAGTGGTGGTTTGAAGAAAACAGTGATGGGGAACTTGCCGAACGAACTGGTTTGAGACCACAGGCTAGATACTCAGCATCGGACAGCGATTCACTCTTCAGCGACTTAGGCGAGGTACAAGTGCTAGGAGGAAGGCGGCTACTCGGTGAAACCAAAAAGACCCTGGAAAAGCCTAAAATATCTTAGCAGGAGAAAAAGCGATCAATGAAAGCGATTTAGTGGCTTGTAGTTAATCCATGAAACAGAGAAGACGCAAACCCATGGGTAGAAGAGAAAGTATCAGTTAGAGGCAAATACTGATGGAAAACTTGCAGGGCAGAAGAGCCCCCAGAAACCATTCAGATTCCCTGTTTCGGACAGAGATTCACTTTCCCACGGCTCAGGAACGCGCCCAGGGCAAGCAAGCAGGAAGAAGTTCAAAAAAAGTACGGGGGGTTCTACAAAGAAAGCTAAAGAAAGGGCTTGCGATCCACTCTAAGAGTAGGTTGCCTTATGAGGAGCACTTGGGACTTCATGATGAGAAAGTGGCTAGCAAGAAGAAAGTGGAGTATGACAAGGGTGGTGACGTTACTGAGACGAGAAATCACCCTTGGGAAGAGCCACCAAGAATTGGCTATGAGCAAACGTGATGCAATCGATGGGGTGGGACCGGGGGAAATCGGCACTAAACATTTACGTCTTCAAGAAGTAGTCGAGGGCTGAGATTCAGTTCGGGTGGCTTCGCAGGTTCTAGAGGAGCCGTCGGCCAAAAATTTAGCCAAGGTACCCCAGTTGGCTTGGCTAAATTTTGGCCGACCGGTGGGCTATAAATAGGCACCTCCATGCCCCCTCTTTGCTTCTGTTCCTTCCTTACCTTTTTTGGTCACTCTTTCCTCGACCCCAAACTCCCGCTTCCGGCTCCTGTTTTTTTTTCTTTTTTTTTTCCTTTTCTTTTTCCTTTTCTCTTTCCCCCTCTCATCACGACAAGCATGTTCTGCACAAGGGGGGCAACTCGCATGGTGCGCACGCGACCTCTCACAAGCATTGTGGGCAGCCCCAGGCGTTGGGGCGGTTCTAGAGGCGTCAACCTCCTATCGAAAGAACCGACTGGTCAACCTGTTGAGCCGACCAAGACGACTAAGGACAGTCTTGTGCGTTCCCCTTTCCTTTGTTTTTTACTTTTTTTTACTTTTTTATTTTCTCAGGCCCTGTTTGGCACGCAAGAAAAATGGCACTTTTTCTCACTTCTATGCCATTTTTCCTTCATTTATTTTTTTAAAAAAGAGGCCCCTGTTTGGCATGCAGGAAAAAATGCAGGAACAGTAACCTATTACTTGGAGACTAACCCTGAATAATGACATTTTAATATACATGCCAAACCAGATTCTTTCTGAAAAATGGGCATTTTATTTTATGATTGCCTGCCAAACAGTGCCTTAACTTTTCTATAGTGGGACAGGCTTTCTGCAGTTGAAAGTTTTTTGGCAGGCTGCTCACAGCCGCTGAGAATTGTTTTAGCGGGCTGGTCACAGCCGCTAAGAATTGTTTTAGTGGGCTGCTCAAGGCCTTTTTTTTGATTCAGCTTTTTTTTTCATTCTTTTTTGTTTTTTCCTTCTTAACCCAGTAGTGCTTGCTGATACCGGTGGTAGGACATGAACAATTGGGATGTGGAGCTCAGAAGGAACTTTACCTCTCTCAGGAGGGGTTCTGACTTATGAGCTGGCAGCTCTCCTCACTAGGGGTATTCAAAGTTGAAAAACTTGGGAAAACCTAGCTTACTTTTGTGTTTCATCTAAGCTAGGCACAAGTAAAAACAGTTAATTTACTATTACTTCACCTTACTATACAGTACTATTTTTGTGTTGGGACTGTGGGTAAAAGGTCTGTAAGATGAGTAAGTGCTAGAAATAGGGTAAAGTATATGTCTTGTACACTCTCTGAGCTACTAGCACACAACCACAGGCAGGGCCTCTGTTCTGCTTGCCGAATCTGCTTTTGGTTGCCCTGAGGTGGTTGCTCCCTCTTATAATTCCAATATTTTCTATATATGGTTGCCTTTAACTTTTATGCTAAAGACTAGAAAGTTCCTTGATTTAAGAAACCATGAGTGATGGGCCACATGTGCTGAGGAGTCAGTAACAGATTCGCTTGAGGAAGAGATCATTTACTAAAAACAAAGCTCGAAAGATGTCTCTATGACAAGAGTTTAATATTACAAGATCTGTTGTGTAAATTTTATTTGGAGGAACTCATCTTAAAGCAAAGGGATTCCTCAAGGTCCTCCGGCTAGGCGAATATGTAACTGAACCATTAGTATGAGTGGTTGATTACTCGCAATATTCATACAAAAAAATTGATGCCAGCCAGTTTGGGGGAATTTCCACCTTAGATTGGCTTCAACTTAGGTGGATGGGTACTACACTGATTCTTACCATTAGTTACCTCCATTTTGTCATGAGGTGCCCAAATATATTACTGAACAACCTGTGATTACAATTGGCTATTTGGATCAAGTACCCTAATGCAAGATCCGGAGGTTACTTTTACTGAAAATTCCATTTTTCCCTTTGAATACCGCAACTGACCACTGTTGTCCTGTTGATGTGTAGTGTAAGTCTTCATGAAGTTTATTCTTCTTTTACCCCATCTGGCACTCCGAGTACTAATCTAAGCTGCTAGGCAATATTCTACTTTATTGACAAAGTTGAGAAGTACTTCCTGGCCACTGTTATGGCAGTTCTTATTGAGAAAAATGTGAGAGCCCCTTTTCTTTCTTTCTTTTTTCTTTCTTTTTTCTTTTTGTATTTATTTTTTTTATTTTTTATTAAAATCTTAGTACTCAATTGCTAACCTAACTGAAAGCACCTGCCCCGGCCTCCACTCTCAAGCATGGAAACCTGGGCTTCGACCCCGCCTCAAAAGACAGGAAAGTAAATCTTCTGGCCCTGTGGGGCACACCAAGAAAAAGTCGGATAGCATAATGGTTTTCGGTGGTTAGCATGGGTTTAAGCCTTGGGTATTTGTTTCTGCTGTTTAAAAGAGTTTTCCGCTAATGGGAAGGGTTCCCACCTGTTGGGATTGGTTTCGCCCATGGGATAATTGTTTGGCTGTTCCGTTTGTTTTTGGACTGTTTTAATGCATTTTCGGCATTGCCGCTATGTTTTCTCTTTTTTATAGAAAAAATATAAGAATATAATCGTTTTACCATTTGATTCAGTTCATCTGATACAAGAATTATTATCTCACTGAGGGGTTAAAAAGTGTGGAGTATGATACCAGCAATACTGCTATAACAAGTCTTTGATAAGGGCTATTGACTCAGTAGTTATAAAATTTGTAAGCGGTACAGGTTACTGGTTGGTTTCGAGTATCGTTTGATGCTCAGTATGTTTTACGTTTGAGTTTGATACTCATGATGTTTTATGTTTGGTTTCGAGTATCGTTTGATACTCAGTATATTTTAGTTATTGTGTCAAAGTATCGTTTGATACTTGATATGTTTTATGTAACGTTTCAAGGCTACCGTTTTGGCAGTCTTTATGGTTATTGTTTACAAGGCTTCGGTTAGCCTGACAAGTGTATTTAAAGACCTGCTATTCTCCGTTCTTAGAGAAAGCAGACGTCGACAGACAGAGTTTTCAATATACTTGGTTGAACAGTTACTTCTTCGGTTCACTTCGAGAATCCAATAAGACCCAAACATACTTAGCTATTAAGAACTACTTGGTAGTTGCGATAGAGTAAGAAGTTTGTTACAACAACTTAGTCTAAGCCTCCGGTAGTTAGTCTCGTTATATACCGCACTTTGGTATAGAGATAGTATCATTACCCTATCGATTCCCACCACCACCCAGGAGGTGGTTACAGAATTACATTCCGGTAAGGCTGTCTAGAACCTATTATTTCCCGCAAGACCAGGGTTCTGAATAGTGCGACAGGACAAGTCCGAAAGAGAGGACTGAGTTCTCAGTCAAGAATCGAAGACAAGGGGAGACTTAACCAAAATATTTGGTCTCGTCAAGTCCGGTCCAGTCTGCGACCAGTCTAAAATGGGATACCTTTTTAATCCAAGTGGCCGTTGCTATTAACAAATTATCAGATGTGTTGCATCGTGGCGGAGGGTGGTGCTTGCTTGTGGGAACAAAAGAAGATATATATGAAAAGACAGAGTTAAATTATAACCTATAGCTGTTCCAGGTAGGTGCAAACACGTCCCTTAAATTTACAAAACTGAAGGAGACTCTACCGGAAGTCTCCCAACTTTGATCAAAGCATTTGCCCTATTTTCACAGATATCTTCTACCCTCTCTGCAATTCCCCACTTTGCATCGCCGCTTCCTTCACCGAGTCTTTCCCCGCTTTCTCCCTCAATAAAGCAGCAGCCGACTCCTTGCATTTTTGTCTGCGAGGTTGACACTACAGGGAACCCTCCGACTTCATACTTGAATAGTCTACGTGGTATGATGCCTAGTAATGACGGAATGAGTGCTGGTAATTGATAATCGCTATGGCATACGGCATTTTACTTCATGTCATAAGTCATACTCCTTCAAGTTGCAGTTGGAATTAAGGATGGTCTGCTTAATCACTGTTGGAGGAAGGTTCAACAAGCAAGAGGTAGGGATTGGATTTGAAGGAGAGGTACAATCAATGATTACAGAATGTTTTTAATGGTTTCATTTGTTCTGAAGTTGAAAGGTGATGAAAGGATCAATGGAGAATGGGGGCTTGTCTTTCCTTTATCATCAGTCAGAAGGAACCCATAGGGATGGAGTTATGCCTGGAGCGAGCCGGAGCAAAACGGACAACCGCGGGAAAATATAGAATGGTTAGGATGGTTTCCCTATACTCTATATAAGTTTATATTCTGTTTGGTTAGTTTAGAGATGGTGAGAGGGAACAAAATTTCTGCTTTACCTCCACCAAAGTTTAGCCCTACTGTAGGGCTTGTGTTCGTGTGTTTGACTATCGCGCCTTTAGTCCGTTAGCCTACGAGAGCCTTATTCTTAGTGGACGATGAAAGAACGAGTAAACACGTGTCCGACGCGTCGATTCCATGAACAACAAGAGTTAGGATCTTGTTTTCCTTAGTTCTATTGTTAGAATGGACTTGGAAGTTCGTGAAAGGGGGAGGTTGACACAGGTAGAAGAGAAAAAGGGCCTGTGTCGCGAACAATGCTTTGTTCGGTACTATTGGTACATTAGTTGGTAGAGGATCATCAGTAGTGAGACAAAGTGAAGCTGTGTGAGTGATCAAAGTCTCATGTGCTTCTTCTTTTCTCAGCCGCGCTTTTAGTCAGTTGGCAAGTGCCGTTAAGAGGATAAGCTTCAAGCCGATGCACCTTCTATCACTCGGTTTTTGCCTAGTCCGCCTAGTCCGACTGAGCCCGGTCTAGTCAGTTCCAACCACCACGACTGTTCGGTCGATCTAATTTCCACCATTGGACTAGACTTGACTTTAGACTGGACTAGCTGGTCCTGACCAGTCTTCCGCAGACCATTCGGAACCCTGCGCAAGACCAGCTTGTGGTGATCAAGGCTATTCGCCAGACCCCCCACAAAGGAGCCCACTTTCACTACTTCAACCGCGAAAGAGACATTGATTCTCAAAATATTTGCTGGCCCAGTTCAAGCATTGGTGGGCTGTGGATTCGGAACCAGGTTGGATGGGAAGATAGGTAGGAAAGAAATACATTTTCAGCAGTGGGAATTGGTCACCGTTCCTGACTCACATGTTTCTCCGGGCCAACCTACAGCCACCAGAACTGTTCCAACAATTATGCGCAAATTCAACCTCGTCCCAGGCGTACCAAACAAAGAGTCCTTGATGTTCAACTTCGAGAAAGTCTTCCTTCGCCCACCTGTCCAGGGCAAGGGCCAGCCCGAAGGGGATATTACCTTCTCTCCAGAAGAGCCTGAAGAGTACGCTAATCATGTGTGGGCTCATGCCAATGATGCAAAGATTCGATCCAAACATTGCAAGTCAACCTTGCCCTACTACAGCTGGAAACTGCGTTCACTACTCACTGCCTGAGCTGTAGAAGGGGTAGAGAGTGGAGGTAGCACCCAGGTAAATAGTTGATACAATATATCATAGATCCAAGGTAGCTTTGTTAGCTAGTGGGTGGTGGCGGAGGCACTAACCTAGGCAGCGTTTCAAAAAGCGGACTTTTGATTTGCGTCTTTTCTGTACAGCAGTCGCATATTAGGGTGGCCTTGCTACGACGGTCGTTTCTAGAATTTTCCTTGTTGCCAGAACAACGCCACTGACATACCGAATTTTGTAGGTATATCATGTCTTACAAGACGGGAATTGTTTCCGATTTAGCGGGTTTGTGCAATTTTGCAGTAGAAATAGGTAGAGAGTTTGCGCACGGAGACCTAGGTGGCGGTTAGCAGAAAATAGACCTAGGTGTAAGAATGAGTTTGCGCAGCAGGTGTAGGTCGCTAGGCGGGTGGGTGATAATTGAATGAGTAGGCTAATATCCCGGATCTTGGGCCAGGCTAGTTGGGTATCCGAGTTTGGGGAGGCTACAAATTGAAGGATGTCATGATAGCACCCCGATCATGAAGGAAGTATCTTCCTAGGCTCTGTCACAATATTAGAAAACATCTAAATGGTCATAATGTATTGTATCGCTGGTGATTTATTGTTTTGCAGCAATCAAATTTCTCCGGGTCTGAAAAGCTCTATTTTACACTTCTCCCAGGTGTCGCCATCCACCTAGGTGTCCAAGACTTTTAGGTTAAAAGAAATTAACCTGTTTTCCGGCCACCTAGGTTTCCTTGCGCAAACTCTCTAATACTTGTTTCTTCCCTTTCTATTATGATATATCTTAAAGCCCAGCTCAATAATAGAGGGTTTGCACAAGAAGACCTAGGTGGTAGGAAAACAGGTTAATTTATGTTAACCTAAAAGCCTTGGACACCTAGGTGGGCAGCAAGACCTGGGCAAAGTGTAAAATCAGGTTTTTGAGGCCTAGAGGTATTTGGTGCATGTGAGTCCGGAGTGGTGTGCATAAAAAAAGAGATAAAGGGTGTAGAAACTCTACTTGAACAATTTCTACCACCACGATCAATTACAGCCTCAGATCCTAGAAAGACCCTATCAACACAAAGCAATAACATGAGCAAATTTTCACCCCCATTGAATATCCCCGATGAACCCGGGAGTCAAAGGCAAGGAAAGGGGAGGGGAACAAAGTGGAATCGGTGGATGGAACGGGCGCTGGTACGCCAAGTATTAGCCACTGAACCGATCACTTGTGGAAGAGGACAAACGGCAACTAAGTGGAAGGAAGTTGCGGAGATTTTACCCGACTTGGAACCTCAACCCATCCTCCGAAGTGCTGAGTCTTGTCGGCAGAGAGTTAAAAAGTTAATTGAAATCTATAAGGTAGGTAGAAGTTCAATAGAAGGTAATAATTGTTCAAGCAGAATTAGGAACTTACAAAAAGAATAGAAAGCAGAACTCTCTTCGCTTCGCAAAACAGGCACTGATGAAGAATTCGGCGAGTTTGAACTCAATATGATTGAGTTGACGGCAAGGTGGGATCAGTGCAGTACTGATCGTGATACGAGAAAGCTTGCCTGGGAGAAGGCAGCCGAGCTCGAACTGGACGGAAAGCGAGTACGAGACGATTCCATGAGGGGATTGGTATGGCAATGGGAAGAGGAGGAAGGAGAAGGGAGTAATATTGGAGCAGGCAGGCAAAGGAAAAGGACGAAGAAACAAAGCTTGGGAAAAAGTGTTGATAAAATTTTAGCAGAGTGTACAGAGGGTATGGAAAAGGATGAGAAGAATTTGAGGGAAATTGAGGAGAGGCAGGAGGAGAAGCATGAGGATCTGATGCATGCATTTTTAGCTCTTACTGATGAAATTCGGGAGTCGAGTGCGCGCCAGGCTCATGATGCATACTTGGAAAGAGAGGCACGGAAAGATGAGTTGGTTTTAATTTTGCAAGCTCTAAGGAAAGATAATGAAATTTGAAAAAGATTGAAATACTAAAGCGGATAGAAAGTTCCTATATGTACGGCGGACTATAGCGACCGAAACCGCCACTGTGCACAAATCTTGAAATATCCCTCAACCACCAGAATCTTGTAAGCAATAAATCTAATTATCATTGCGCTGTATTAGGTACTGATACATAGCATACCCCCCCCCAAAAAAAAAAACGCCCCCATTGATGAATTTAAAGTTGAAAAAAATGACAAAGAAAAAAACCTCTCCCGTTTAACACCAAAATTCTCTCGGAACTCAACAAACCCTAATCCCTTTCAACCATCCTGATATATCATGGTCCTCTGTTTTCCCTGAAGCCTATGCCCTCTGAGTTTCAATATAAATTTAATAATAAGGAGACACCACCCATCCGGGTATACGGCCACCCAACGGCATTACAATCCCGAGTGTGCTAGTTTCTGTATTCCTAGTGTGAAAGAGATATCGTGAAAACTCATACTCAATATCTAATACCCATGACCACTATTCCCAAGTCTGGAGTTCCTCTGCCTTCGGGTTAGAACAGGACTGACTACGGCTAATAGTCTGTCTTTTTTCCTGGCCCGAGGACAGACCACTCCAGGGAAGGTGAAAGTGGGATAGACTGTTGGGGACCAAATTCATCAGCCATGTCGGGACTGACATCCTCCTTTTCCAATAGTACCCTCACGACTCCTCGTTCCCATTCTCTGCGGCCCACGAAAGCGGTGTTCAGCCATCTTGGTCACTTCTGCTGGGATCGACGTCGTCCCGTTCCAGTAGAATTCTCACAATCCCCTCATGCCCATATCCCGCAGCCCGAGCGAGCGCTGTCCGGCCAACTTGGTCAGCTGTGTCGGGATTGACCCGTTCCATCCAAGTAGCACTCTCACGATCCCCTCACGCCCGAACCGTACAGCCCGAGAGAACAGCGTTAGGCCAAATATATTAGCTCTATCGAGATTAACATCATCCCGTTTTAGTAGTATCCTCACGACCATCTCATGCACACTCTGAGCTGCCTCAGAGAGTGGTGTTTCACCATCTTCGTCAGCTGTGTCAGGATTGACGTCCTCTCTTTCAAGTAGAATCCTCACGAGACCCTCATGCCCATACTGTGCAGGAAACCAGAGCGGCCTTTTGCCATGTACGTCAATTATTCCAGGATTAACTCCGGCCCGACCCAGCAGCATATTCACGATCCCCTCATACTCATACATCACAACCTACAAAAACAGCGTTCGACCATACTCATCACGTGTGTCAGGGTCAGGGTTGACTTCTTTCTATTCTAGCAGTTGCCTCACAACCATCTCATGCCCATTCTGCGCAGCCCACCAATGGGGCGTTAGGCCATGTACAGTACATCAGTTGCGCCAGGACTGACCCGTCCTGTTTCAGTAGTATCCTCACAGCTCCCTCATGCCTATTATCTGCGGCCCACAAGAGCAGTGTTCGGCCACGGTTGACAGCACTGTTGGAGTTGACGTCGTCCCGATCCAGCAGTAGCATCACGACCCCCTCATTCCCATTCACCGTGGCCTGTGAGAGCTGTGTTCGGCCAAATGTGTCAGCTTTGTCGGGGTCGACGTCTTCCCGGTCCAGTTGTATTCTCACGACTCCCTCATACTCATTGTAGGCAGCCCGCAAGAGTAGTGCTCCGTTAATTAAAGGCCCAAATTTGTCAGCTGTGTCGGGATTGACGTATTTAGTGTTTTACTGCTTCTTTTTCCACTTTGTTTTTGTCGAGTTCGCTTCAATTCCTCTTTTTCCATTATTTTACAAATAGCATCGGCCTAACCCAATGATCCCAATGATAATTTTAAATAAACTTATCGCTTGTGAAATTCTGATGGCTGAGGGACTTTTTAAGTTTTAAGATTTTTAAGTTTTAAGATTTGTGGGTGGTGGCGGTTTCGGTCGCTATAGTCCGCCGTATATATGCACTTAAGAGAATCTGAGAGTAGAGACAGCTAACTCCCATATCCAATCGGTCTAGCTTGCCTTCTTATAGGATCTACCATACCTCTTCACCTCCCATCTGACCTCTCCTAATATTTCAGATTCTATTTCTCTCCCCGTATTGTATTCTGCCACCAACTCCAAGCCGCCTCCCACATGCCTTCCCTTCCAACCTAAATGATACCTTCTTCTCACACGCTGCCAGTGTCCACAACGGTCTGACGGCCCAGACCGTGACAACCCCACAGAAAACTGCCATGAAGACTCAACCGGACCAGAAAACAATTTTCACTCCGTCGTGTCCTAGGACGTTTTAAGACTCCAGGTTTGAGCGAGGACCACAGGCCTGACAAGGTCAGACACTAGTATGCTATCCTAATAGAAAGACGATGGGGAATGGTGGTGGTAGGCTGCGGACTCGGATCCTCTGCCAAGGATGGTGGGAAATAGTAGGGAGGTGTGGGGATTGGCGGGGATGAACGGGGATCGGTACAGAACTATATGGATCTGTCGTGACTTGCCAGTATTTGTAGGGATCTGTGGGGATCTGTCTGGCCTCACACCTTGAGACATTCTGAACACTAGTTGTGGGGCCCACCGTCCTTCCCATTCAACAGCCATTAATCCTGAGCAAAGTTCGAGTGGCCAGGATATTGCTGGAACAGAAAATGGTCGATCCTAGTATAGCTGACACAGGGTAAGGTTAAACACTGCTATGGTGAGCTTCTGAGTATGGTTATGAGGCGGTTGTGAGGGTACTGCTTGAACGGAATGATGTCAGCCCCAACATAGGTGACACCAAATACAGCTGAATGCCACCCTCATGTGCGGCCGGGAATGGTCACAGGGTGGTGGTGAAGATACTGCCAGAACTGAATGAGGTCAACCCCAACACAGCTGATACCAAAAATGCTCAAACACCGCTATTGTGGGCTGCCGCAAGTGGGCATATGGAGGTGGTGGAGAAGCTGCGGGAATAGAATAGCATCAATCCCAACTAGGCTGCCAGTCAATATGGTCAAAGACCTCTATCGTGGGCTGCCAAGAATGAGCGCCAGAGGGTGGTGAGGATGGTGACGCAATAGAATTACCTCGATCCCAATATAGCTGACATCCAAGATGGCCAAACACTGCTATCATGGGCTGCCGAGAATGGCTATAAGGGGCTGGTGGAGATACTGCTTGGATGGAAAGATATCGATCCCAACATAGCGGACACCGAATATGGCTAAACCCCGCTATTGTGGGCTGCCGAGAATGGGCACGAGAGGGTGGTGAGGATGGTGCAGGAACGGAAAGACCTCGATCTCGATAGATTTCATAGTCTGTCTCATCCCAGTTGGGGGGAAGGGAATAGAACTGGAGGATCGTTCAAGGTCCCAATATACGGCTCTCGAGTTTTTGCGGTATCACAATTGTGATCGTAGTGATAGTAGTGATAATAGGGAAATGGGCCGGGGTGAAAGAAGATGGGAAATTGTAGAGAGAAAATAATTAAACATTGTATTAGCAGTCTGATATCTGTAGTTCAGAATATGAGAGAAAGTAGAAAGATATGACTTGCGATTAGTGATGAAAATACTCAAATAAGTTCGGAGGTTCAAGTAGTCCCTCTTCGATGAAGCCCTTCTCTGTAATCTGCTCCTGAGTATCTCGAGATTCCCAGAGGGAGATCTGGCGATACTGTAAGGACACTTAATGCCTTGATTTTTTGCGAAAAGACATAGCAAAAAAAGATCAGCCCAGGTTAACAGGGAGGAGAAGCGTCGATGGCAATCACTACAAGAGATATAACAAAGGTTAGGGACTAGTAGAGTGATCGTTCAACTTAGTATATTAAAGTGAGGGTTCCTGTGAGGCTTGAGAGTTCGAGTCCTTAAGGGATCTCGAGCTCTTTAAATACAAATAAATCCTAACCAATATCCTCTCCAAACGAGAATGCTAAGCTACGCTAATGTAGAAGCGAAAACAACTAAGTCCTAAAAGAAAGATGTGGATGCGAGAGGATATAACTAACAAAAGAAGTAATGGAATCAAACAAGTAAGGGATCACTACTAATGTGCTAAACCAGTAATACATAGTAGGAAGCATAGGGTTTCCCAATAGGGTACAAGAGACGAAAGGTAGTAATAAGCGAACTAGGGCAAGTACCACCTGAGAGGAATCTGGAACAATAGGGAAGGTTCAAGGTAAGAAATGATTGGTTACTGGGAAAATCTTAATAGGCAATATCCAATGTCAGGGTAATGAGTACTAGCGACAATAGTAGATTCTGTTACATTCTCCCTTCCCAGGCCAACAGCATTTTCTCCCCGGATTTCAAAATATTGCGTAACCTGAGATTTATGTAGGCAAATATGAGCATTATTGAGAAGTGCTGCAGCCCTGAACTGGACTCCTAAAGGCTGTAACAAGAGCTTCTGGTTTTTCACATAGTCTAAAAAGCCAAAAGTGTTTACAATTTACTTAAAAGCCCATTGGGCTATTATTCGCAGGCGTGACATTGTACGATTCCAAGTTCGCTGATTTTGGGTAAATTGGGCACCCTGGTAGGGTCAAAGGAAGAAGCGGCCAATACTAGAGGCAGGATCACCATATACTTGAAGAGGGGTCCCATTTGGTCCTATTGCATGCTGTTGCAAAATGCTAGGCAAGTTTGACTCGTGCCACAGAAAAGCATCATTTCTTCTCCCATCAACTGGGCCAAAGAGATGGCTAATCAAGCCATCTGGAGTGACAATGGCATGATACTTCAGGCAATGCTTTCGCTTCCACAGATTATCGCATGTTGGCTGGCGGCGTGATGGTCGTGCGATACCCCGAATGGTTGCATCAATAAATCCCTAGACAGTAGCTATCGGGGCTCTCTTCCTCCTCACTGCATTCGCATATTGGAATAGTTTTGCTGGTGTCAAGCATAGCACATCCCACTGAAGAAGATGCTTCTACCGGGAATGCAGAAAAGATTGGACTCTGGTACTGATACAGGATATTCGCTCGTCAGACCAGCCAAACTGCATTGCTAAATCGGAAAGGCGGTTGGGATATGCTAAGCGGGCAAGTAACATCCATAGCCCTGTACGAGAATCCTCTACTATGCGATTATCTGCCTTGATAACTGCTGGAAGCTGTAGGGCAATGACCAATTCCTCAACTTCGCTTCTAGTAAATCTTCTCATTTAAGCTTTATCCCTCTTCTCAATTGATCACTCACCGACATAGATTCCGCCACTCTTCTTCCTCCATCATATCTAAATCAATGTGGCCATGTTGTCTCCATGCACCCCGCTTTCGCATATTCCCTTGCTCTACTGCCTCCCGCGGATCGTGCAAGGTTCTCATACGTCGCAGTCGTCCCCCACGGAAAGCCCTGGCAGAGAGCATAATCGATCATTGTTGAAAGAACGCGATATTGTGGTGATTTGGTTTTGCTATCGCTCTTGCAGACCACTATTTCTAAGTCACTTTGTCACTTTTTCTTCCTAATCATTTTTCATACAAATTCGCCAACAATGTCATCATACTACTGTCATCCCGCTTTTATGCCACCTACACCTATTGCCCAAGCTGATTCGGCCACCTAGGTCTATTTCTCGTTAACTGCCACCTAGGTCTTCATGCGCAAACCCTCTAATATCTCATATTCGCTTAAGTTGCTACGATACCTATGCCGGGACACAATACGGGTAGACCCTGAAACTAAGTCCTAGCGCCATTTCGGATACTCAGAATTTGCGGCGGTATTTAGCGCGCTTTAGCTCCATTCCGGCTTCCATGATATTCTACGGTATTAGTAATCCTCCACTCACCAAATTGATTCTTGATCGTCTCCTCCCCAGCACCTCACCTTTTCTATTACCTATTTCCCCCATCATTCTCTCATTCTCAAGCCATCCTCAATCAACTCCGTGGCTTGGCCGTACCCTAGAGTTCTTTCTTATTTATTATGAATTTTTCTTTCTTGGTTTATCTGCCATTGTCCTTTTTACCCCCATCGCCGTTCCTTACGAAATGGTAATACGGTTGGCGGTAACTTCAGGCATCTCAATCGTGAGTTTCCCATTGGAGCTATTTTTTTTCGTTCCTCCCACCACTGCGTTTATCTTACCCCGCTGTTTACTGTCTCTGGGCTGCCTCCTCCCTACTCTATTCATAATGATTTGTGCTGATTACGGATTATAAAGACTCTCCATTGAGCTCAACCGATTCCCTTTTGTCGGACAACCCCCATCATATACGGCGCACCAGGAACCGCCACGACGGTCTCTACCCCTTATCCTGCATCGTCCTAAGCTAGATAATAATCCTCCTGAAGAGCTGATCGTCACCGGTGCCGGCCCTTTAATTGTCTCTACTCCTCCGGATAACCCGACGGCTCCACCGACTCGCCAGGTCCCCGAGCCCATAAGCTCCGCTAACGGGTGGCTACACCTCCGGGTTTACAAAATGTTGTCAATACTGAACCGCAACCCCCACAGGCTATGAATTGGCTTTGGGACAGGCTTTTGGAACCGCCACCGAATCAGGGGGAATTATCAATATCAGGTTTTGGTGATGGTACTACGAATTTTGCAACACCTATGCGGGGATACCGACCCCCGGCTTTCTAACATCCCTTTGTAGCGCCCCAACACATTTATCCACTGTCGACTCCTCCCATTAATAATGCGAACTGTAATGGGAACGGCAGCGGCAACGGCAAAAGTGGAGGGAAAGCGTTCATGGCTGGGACTGATGTTATGGATCTTACGGGGGACAGCAACGACGTCAGAATAGCATCCAACAGAGTTGTTCCAGAGATGTTCAGATTGTTCATCTGAATGTCTCGGAAGTGTGCTTTACATTGATGGAAAAAATGTATGTCACGGCTTATTCTCTTCCCGCACCAGTTCCATTGGACGACCGGTTTTCAACCCATTGGCCCAGAATACCAGTCTCGTTGAAATGCCACGGCGGCGCTTTGTCGTTGTGTGTGGGAGTTATAGACCCCTTCAAAAAGGAATTCAGTTCTCTCGAGAGCAATAGTGCGGGAGTTTTGGTTCCGTTGCTAGAGAGGAACTTGGTACGGCTTCAGGCGAGTGTTCTTCCGAGAAAGAAGCAACCAGGCCACCCCCCCGGGCCCGAAACCGACGGGAAATGTAAAACTCCGCTCGAAATGCAGGTCAATGTGTATGGGCCCGTGATGAATATGGGTGCAATAGCAAAAGCTTTGGCAGACAAGAATAGACGTCCAACTTGTGTGTGACGCGAACGAGGACGTTTTCTCTCTCTGTGAAGCCAAAGTTGGTACCCACAGTGCAGCCGGTAGCGCCGGCGATGGGGACTCACCTTCTAACAAGAAGGCCGTTGTCATAGGCTATCTTACCGCATGTGTTCACCTACTCTGAAAAGCCTGCGGGCCGAAATTCGCTAAAGAATTCGGTGGCGCTTCAGCGAGCCTTGGACATGGCAAACCTTTGCGTGGGAATTGTCCCCTCTGTGGAGAGTACGTCAAGCCCGCTCTAGTGGATATCAAGAGCGGCTACAGTGATGATTCGGCCCAAGATTTCCCGAGGAGGAAGAAGCTATGGGGGAGGTACAGCGGGGCGAGCACGCAGGTCAAAGCCCTTTTTCATCTCTCCTCGAGAATAAGAAGGCGAGCACGACTGGTAATCGGATCAAGAGGTTCGTCTACACTCTTCCTTCCTTCCCTCTCTAAAATTACATAATGGATTATAGCTAATTGTCCCATAGCGTTTTCTCATGCTAGACCGCCCACATGGACCTTATTGTAATCGCGTTCAAGGATAACGGCATCACCTTCGCCCGCCTGGACGGCACAATGACCCGAACCCAGAGAAATCGCATGATGGAGGACTTTGAATAATCTCCGGAAATTTCGATCATCTTGATAGATGGGGGGCCTCGGGTATATCTAACCCCTACTGTCATTATCATCCCTCTCAGTCGCTGACAAGAGCTATTGTATAGATTGAACCTGACAGCAGCTTGCAAGGCCTACATCACGGAGCCTCAATTCAACCCTGCTGCGGAATCCCAGGCAATCGACCGCATACACCGTCTCGGACAGACTCGTCTTGTCACTACCACTAGGTTTATTATGCGTGATTCCTTCGAGATGAAGATTGTTGAGCTTTAGAAAAAGAAGACCGAGTTTGCCAATCTTTCCATGTCATCTGGGAGGCTTAGCGGGAAGGATGCTATGGAGAAGTTGGAGGTATGATACGATTTATTCCCCCCTGGCTTGGAATATGGTTATGGCTGACTGGGGTTTGGGCACATGATATCAGGATACTGTTTAGATAACCTTTTCTAACCCTTTGTCCTCGCTCCTTTCCTTCCTTGCTACTCTTGCTTACTTTCTTTTCATTTTTCTCTTGCTTGCTTTTCGGCATAGGTACGAACGAATCACTTTAGCGGGTTTGTCTAAATGCATACACTTACTTAACCTCTTCTCTCTTTCCCCTCTCTCTCTTTTCCTCTTTTTTCCTCTTTCTTTCTCTCCGAGAGGTGCTCTTTCCTTTCCATTCCCCATCTCTAATACCTTTTTCCCACCACTACCACCTCTTGTTTATTATCGCTTTATACGGTATGCCATATGACTGCGGTGCCCCTGCTTCCCAATTTCGACTTTTTTGCTCTTGTTGTCCTCTCTTGCTTTTCTTTGTTACTGTGGATATAGTTGGAGACGGGTCTTATTATCACTCATCATCTACAGGGGATTTCACGAGCATTTTCTTGTTTGCCCATTAGCTAATTTTGCGGTTGGGTTTGGGTTGGGAATACGGTAGTCTAATTTAGTAGCGAATGAAGAAACGGAGATATAGTTGAAAAGGAACTGGAGAAAGGATGGTGGCCGGGGGTAGTATTTTTCATGGCGTTGGAGTTGGGGTTTTGCTTGCTCGCCTGGGTATGGTAGAATTGCTATGGGAGTTGGGTTGTTGGGAGAGGAGGAGGAAGAGGCAGAGCGTACTGTACCCGGTTTGGAATAGGCCTCGGGGAATTACGGGAAAGGATTCACGGTGTTAATATGATATTATTCTCTGTTTTTATTTCACCGTGTCATGCGCAGTTGTACTTAGCAAGCAGCTTCACTCTACCGTGCTAGGGAGGGGGGGTTCTTTATTCCCCAACCATTAGTCCCTCATGCCCCCTTCTCACTTCCCCCCCTAGATCAAACCTGTTTTGTATCGGAAGAATCAATCATTTACCCATCTGTGATAAATCCCGAAGTATAAAGAGGACCACTCCCTTTAACCCTACTTTATCCACACATCATGATACCCGGGAGTCCTTGAATTACGGTGCCGTATCACAGCTACCATAGGTTATTTTTCTTCTTATCATATTATATCTGCAGATTGTATTATACCAGGGAAACGGTATGTATGTATACGAGTGATAATTAGTATCCCGATGGGTTTTCTTCCCTTAGTAACGGCTTTAGCGAGATCGGGCTATGGTATGAAAGAACTATTTTATTGTGCTGTCGTATTGTATAGGTGGTGAGGTAAAGTCCCAAAGCACACAGCAGAAAAAGAGGGGGAGAGGTAGATGATGGGGAAAGAGCATTCAATATCGTTAGTTAGGATCCCCTACTCTGATCTATGCGCAGATTTTTCAGCTCTTTTTTTTTTAGCACCGCTAATCGCATACGGTGGGTTAACTTCAGATCTGTATTCTTATAATACAGTTGTGTTATCAGGGAGCTGACCTGACCGGCTGGAAAAAAATGGAAAAAACATCTCTTAGATAGCGACATGCTCACTTAAAACTATTATATTCGTATAATAATAATCTTGGAAAGTATTCTACAGTAGGGAAAAACCAATAAGCAAGCGACAAATACAGAAGAAAGAAGAAGGGATATCATAATAATGATATTATTACGCAAAAATTGAATTAGCCTTTCCATTCCGAGAAAGAAAAAAGTGTTAGTTTGTGATGATATCATATCATACTCTCTCAAGCGAAGGGATTAGCTATCCATAATGGTATTATATTATTGGAGCAGTCATTGGTACTCACTCGGGTTTTACTCCTTTCCCTCCGTTAAGGTATTATTATAAATCTTTGTGTAAAGGGATTCGCTCTAGATTATATATTATACATACAGCGTTGTGCAGTTAGCCTTTTTTATTTTCTTTCCCACATTCGTTGTTCCTCGTTGAATTGGTTATGGTGGCACTTTGGTCGTACTGACTTTTTACTATGCTAATACTGTGCCGTACTGTACGAGTGTAGGTAGGTATATAGGAAGTACCATATCGTGGCATACCGTATCGCGTTTATTTCTTATTAAATTTTACAGGACATATGGTAGGGCCGACTTCCGGTAAAGTTTTATTTATATGTGACTTTTTTCCCCCGGTCTTTTAAACACCCATTCACGGGACTACTGACCGGCATCTGACATCTCGCGCGCACATGACATCACATCGAGACGTTTTACGGCACAGTGGTCTGCGATATCGTACCGGTCCGCTGGTACGATGCTGGTGCAGCGTGGAGTACTCTACCGACAAGGCGAGACAAGACAAGAGAAGACACCCAACGCGAACTTGTATTTTTGAAGCCTTTTCGTCCCGTCGCGCTGGGGGAGGGGTTAAAATAGGGATAAAAAAAGTCTTGGCCCCGCTAATTGACTTTGACTGTGGATGACACTGCTCGAGTAAGATTCAAGCGAAAGTGGTCAGTTTTGATGGTATCATATGCAATAGTAGCCGTTTCTCACATGCGTCGTTCAATTACGAGTGAGTTGTTGTGGGGTGGACTACAGAGGTGAGTTCTTTTCTTCTTTCCTCTTGTGGGTATGGTACGAGTAAAAAAAGTTTGGGTTGTGTTGATAGTGTTAGTGGGTATTGCGTTCGAGTGCCGGCTGATGACCATAGTATCATGGGGCAGCCAATGGTAGAGGTTATTTCACAACCCTGGTATAGGGGCACCTACATCGACTATGAAAACACGCTCCAACAAAAAGATTGAGACGCCAATGCAAGTTTAAACGGCCCTGAGCAGCGATCTTGCTGCCCCTCGCTCTACGGAGTGGCCCTAATACGGGACCTTTATGGAAGGCACTTACGTCTCTCTTGTTAAACTTTACCTAATTTACGAATGAAGACTGATTATTTCTCTGTTAACGGAGGCCTGACCATCTATAGGTATTTCTCTAATTGTGGCTCTTCTTGATTCCCCTCCCTCTTTCGCCCCTGTCTGGTCCCCTTTTGAACCCGTTGCCGCCCCACCGCGTTTGTAGCACCTCTACCAACCCCTTTATACAATAATGGATGCAGACCTGAGCCAGACGGAATACCCGTCTAAAGAGGTACGGTGGGAAGTCAGCGCCGTCGGAGATGTTACTGGTTCTGTGGATCGGTAAGGGGGTGGTTTGGTAAATCTCTGGGAAGCGGGGGGCTAGCGCATGCAGGATTTTGGTAGAGAGGGATAGTGTTAGGAAATACCACTAGCGAGAACTGAAGGCACCGGAGACATGAGACCTCTGTGATAGTCGATACTATGTACATGCGTAAAGTTCTGTGTTTGTGGTGTGGATGACGTACACACCTAAGCACCTGACTGATCTCACTGCGAGGACCGTACTAGAGCAACCGCACTATCTATTAAAAACCGCTTAATGCTTTTACCCGTCTTCAACTTCTACACATTATTCTTCTTCTTTTCTTCATCCTGTTTTTAGTTTCTCAATAAAGACTGCATTCTCATCCCAGTAAGTCTCATAGTAGCCGAACGAATCTAAACAGGTTATGAGCCCGGTATAGTCGCTACCCTACTCATCAATCATCCTACCAGATCAAGCACCGCTCAAGCAGGCTACGATGAGCTCTTACTATAGTTCCAAGTATGCCGGTGAGATTCCTCTTCTTACTGACAAAAACTATAATGTTTGGAGAAATGCGATTACCATTCATCTACAAGCAATCTGTGCCTATGGCCATGTTCTTGGGACTACAACTTGTAACCGCCTCCTGGGTGGTGGCGGGAATCGATAGGGTAACGATACTATCTCTATACCAAAGTACGGTATATAACGAGACTAAGTACCGGAGGTTTAGACTAAGTTGTTGTAACAAACTTCTTACTATATCGCAACTACCAAGTAGTTCCTAATAGCTAAGTATGTTTGGTCTTATCGGATTCTTGAAGCGAACTGAAGAAGTAACTGTTCTACCAAGTATATTGAAAACTCTGTCTGTCGAAGTCTGCTCTCTCTAAGTCTGGAGCATAGCAGGTCTTAAATACACTTGTCAGGCTTACCGGAGCCTTGTAAATAATAACCATAAAGACTCCCAAAACGGTAGCCTTGAAACGTTACATAAAACATATCAAGTATCACACGATACCTTGACACAATAACTAAAACATACTGAGTATCAAACGATACTCGAAACCAAACGTAAAACATCATGAGTATCAAACTCAATCATAAAACATACTGAGTATCAAACGATACTCGAAACCAAACAGTAACCTGTACCGGTTACA
>Ga0307507_10004732_pt1 | contig 23544 bp, 23 predicted proteins | sample 7_EM_MG_FD_207223 | JGI IMG/M metagenome (GOLD analysis project Ga0307507, IMG submission 207223) | Populus trichocarpa ectomycorrhiza microbial communities from riparian zone in the Pacific Northwest, United States - 7_EM | ecosystem: Host-associated > Plants > Roots > Unclassified | place...
GGGGGTGTTTTTCTTTTTTATTTGTCTTGGAAGGAAGGTTTTTTGGTGTGTTTTTCGCCCCTTTTCCAGAGGAGGAAATTTTGGACTCCATAGCACACCGCTCTCTTATGCGAGTTAATACGGTATTCAAGCATGGCACCTTAACCACCATCAGCTCAGTCCCGGTAAGTATCACGAGACTTTTGTTTCCCCATTAATAACTAACGGTGTAAAAGACTACTCTCAGAAGGTTACTAAAGATGCATTACTGACAGCCGAGAGAAAAGTAATACGGGAGCAAGGAAAAACGGAAAAAAACCGAAACACTATAATTAAGAAACGAAAACTAAGCTAAAGGAAATATTGTGTATTTACAAGGCTAAGCGGGGTGGTGGTTTGCAGATATACGGGCTTGGAGTAGCTTCACCACTTCCTTGTGCCGCTTCTTGGAAGCCAACGAGAGTGGAGTCAGACCGTCTTTATTGGGTATGCCGGGGTTGATGCCTTCCCATCCCAACAGTAGCTTCACTACTCCATCACGTCCATTCGCAGCGGCCCACAAGAGCGGTGTGAGGCCACGATTATCTGGCAAATTGGGGTTGAGGTCTTCGCGTCCCAACAGTAGCTTCACTACTCCATCACGCCCCCTCTCCGCAGCCCACGAGAGCGGTGTTCGGCCATCATTGTCTGGCGGGTCGGGGCTGACGTCTGCTCGCTTCAACAGCAGCTCCACTACTCGATCACGCCCATTCAGTGCAGCCCACGAGAGCGGTGTTCGGCCATCATTGTCTGGAATATCGGGGTTGATGTCTTCCTGTCCCAACAGTAGCTCCAAAACTCCCTCACGCCCATCCCCGGCAACTAACGAGAGCGGTGTTCGGCCATCATTATTTGGCATATTGGGGTTGACGTCGTCTCGTCCCAGCAGCAGCTTCATTGCTCCATCGCGCCAATACGAGGAAGCCCACGAGAGCGGTGTTCGACCATCATTATCTGGCAGATTGGGGTTGACATCTTTTCTCGCCAACAGTAGTTTCACTACTCCATCATGTCCATTCTCGGCAGCCCACAAGAGTGGTGTTCGGCCATCATTGTCTGGAATATTGGGGCCGACATCTCCCCGCTCCAAAAGTAGTTTCGCCACACCATCACACCCCTTCGCAGCAGCCAACGCGAGCGGTGTTCGGCCACTAATGTCCGGTGCATTGGGGTTGACGTCTTCCCGTTCCAACAGCAGCTTTACTGCTCCATCACGCCCATTCGCGGCAGCCAACCAGAGGGGTGTCCAACCAAGATAGGCTCGCACATTGGGGTTGACATCTTCCCTCGTCAACAGCAGCTTCACTACTCCATCATACCCGTTTTCAGCAGCCCACAATAGCGGTGGACTGCTACTCTTGCTGGGCATGTTGGGGTTGACGTCTTCCCGTCCCAACAGTAGCTTCACTACTCTGTCGTACTCCCGCAGGGCTGCCTCCGAGAGCGGTGTTTGGCCACGATAGTCTGGTATATCAGGCTTGATGTCTTTTCTTCCCAATAGTAGCTTCATCACACCTTCGTGTCCCTCTTTGGCAGCCAACAGGACGGGTGTTTGACCGTATTCATCAGGCCTGTTGGGGTTGACATAGCTCCTTCCACGGACCATATTTACTAAGCGAGGCGTCTTACCCCACCAACCATCAGTGCCATCAGGGTTAGCAGATGCCCGCTCAAGAAGTAGCCTCACAATTCCCTCATGCCCCATCACAGCAGCCCATGAGAGTGGCGCTCGTCGAAGGTCTCTATCAGATTTGTCGAGATTGACACTCTGCCGTTCTAACAGCAGCCTTGCTACCCCCTCATGCCCACATACAGCGGCCCATATGAGCGGTGTAAAGCCCAGCGAGTCTCTTTTATTGAGATTATGATTTGGCTGATCCATGAGAGAAGTTGCAATTCTAGTAATGCCGAAAACTGATGAGCAATGCAGTCCCGTAAACCCAATCGGGGGACAGTCGATGGGGACACGACGATAACCTAGGCAAGGCCTCCCTTTGAGATCTTCTAGAAGTAAATTAGTAGAGATATGGCGTTCAATTTGACCGAAAAACTGGAGCGCAAGAGATATCACGCCCCTTGATATCCCTTTCCTAGCATGAACACCCCAATATAAAGAAGAATATTTAAGGAAAGGAGTGGACTGGGGCGGGAAGATGAGTGTGGGTGAAATATCCCTAATCGTCTGGGAGTTAAGGTATGTCAGGCAGGTTTCCGCCATTATCGAGTGAGTGGGTCCAAAAATGTCAGGGCAGGTGCAGAGGTACTCCTAGAGAGTAAAGTGGATTAAACGAACAGTTGAAGCCTCCCTATCGACCACCACAAGCCCCAAGCAACAGCCCAAAAATGTCTCTACCGAAGGAATATTTTCCAGATTAAGATCCGTAGATCCTATCTCCACAAAAGTTCGTCAAGTTGTAATAACCGCTCCGAATGTGAGATCCACAGCAGAGCTGCCATCCCCAGCCTTCTTTTCTCCCCGCCCTGCTCTTTTATCCGTTCCAGGCTTGCACCATAGACATCCTTCAAATCCAAAGCCGTTGTCAGTGTTCTTAGCTTCTGTCGCCTGCCATAGGCCGTGGTCTGGCCAAGGATAGCATCCATGGTTAAGGAAATCAGTAGAAACCTAGATGTTTCTGTCAGCGACAACTATAACACCGATTTCTCCACCTTGCTCGCTTACGTTTGGGGAATATTCTCGCTAATGCTCTTGACGATTTCATCCTCTAGACCACTGTCCATCCTGTCCAAAGATGTATTTTTACTCAATCTCATCCGGACATATCCCACGATATCATCAGGGTTGGGCTGTATCAATAAGAATATCACTCCCTCGCCAAGATGCCTGTCAATCTCGCCCCGGATGTGCGGTCTTCCGGTTAGGAATATTCGCGTGTTTGGGGACTTCTCGAGGATTTGACTCAATGAACCTAGAATCTCAGGTCGATGCTTTTCCACACATTCGTCAAGAGCATCGACACATATAAATGTCGGTTGTAAAGATGTGGCAATCCGCGACATTTTGACAATTTCCGGCAACCGTAGTCCCCTCCCACCAATCACCTTCTTGTAGTTTTTGAAAAGCCTGACTTATCTCATCCGGGATCCTTTCCAATCCACCGACAATCTGTTTCAGTAGTGAACCAAGTATGCTTGTCGGAGACTGCTCTTCCTGGGCCGCAAAATCAATGTAGAAACATGAAACAGCAATATTTCGCTCTCCAGCCATATCGCACAACTCGTCCACCACCAATGAGCTAGTATCGCCGCTCGTCAGTACCACCACACTTCAACCTCCCACTATAGATTATCTCTCACCTCAAATAGGTCTTGCCGACACCCGGATCACCGCAGCAAAATAAAATCTGATCAGCTCCCTCATGTTGAGCACCGTCACACCTCCGAAATTCATCCGTTTCCAGCAGCCATTCCCCAACGTTGTCGGCCCGGCGGGTTCGAACATCTTGATTTCGGGTGCAGGGCTCAAGCGGAGAGAGCCATTTTAGGATTTCCGACCGATCATCGGCAAGGGTATAGTGATTCGACACATTCGACACACTTGACACATTGAAAGAGTTAATATTATCTGTGATAGATATTGTCATTTTCCTTCTCACTTCTTGTAACGCTAAGGTGGACAAATTCCTTGGTTCGCAGTGTTGAAATCCCCTGAGGCTGAGAGAAGCAGGGGCGCACCATGCAAATCGAGAGCTTCCATCGCAGCGGTTGCACAGTGCTTACATATTATCACAGGGCGGCTCAAATAATCCTTATCACCGATGCAACCACTTTAACTTTTATCTGTTTGTACTGTACCTGTGGCAGTGTTGTGGCAAGTGAAAACGTATCACCCCCAGCAATCTTAGCCCATCTAGTACGGTACACCCTCACCCGCTACAACACTGCCACAAGCTCACGCCAGGGTATGAGAGCAAAGTGAACAGTAGGGGTTTTCAAAGTTAAAAAAGTTGACAAAAAGTAGCTTACTGTGGCGTTTCAAGTAAGCTTGGCGTACACAGAAAGAGTTAATTTACTTTAACTTTACCTTACCACACATTTTTCTTGCGTAGAGACTGAGGTCTTGAGGTCGGTAACAAGCCGTGAATAGAGTCTCAGCTTCGATAAAGTGAAAATACTTGGATGCCAATCAAGTACCCGAGCCCTATCATCAACCATCAACAAATGACACTTATCGCAGCCTTTTGCTAAAAAATAAAAATATCTAGTCAGAAAGATAATCTCTAAGTACAGGAATTCTAAAAAAAGGAAATTTAAAAAGGTTTCATGTAGTGATTCTTATAGGGGCATTTGCAGAGTCTCATGATTCATTGACCTCCTTCTATGTTATGAAAAATTTCCTACTTTACTGGTACTATACTCGTACTTGAGTATTACCCAGACCCATCTTTGGGGGCCTCAAATATGTCACTTGAAATGTTTTGATACAATTGGCTACTGTTGATATGTGCCCTAAGGCACACTAATGCATGGCTGAGTGCCGATCATTTTACCATGATCACTCTTCTGAATTTTGAAAACCCCTAGTAGTGTACAAGTACAACACAATACAGTACGAGTACGGTAACTTACCATAAGCCTCCCAAGCGCCATTTGCCTAGCCAGTACTATATAAATCACACTTTAGATCTCAACCCCTTTTTTTGTTTTTTTTGTTAAATCCTCAGATATATTTGTAACTAAGTACAGGGAAAATCCATGGCATGAACCTAAGTTATGGCCTAAAAACCCTAAATAATAAAAGAAACTACCCCAAGCAAACAATAAATGATAACAAATTATCAAATCACTCCAAAACATTCATTGTAAACAATTTAATTCCTCATGAAGCCAACATGGCATATCTCGTAAAAGGAAACACCTCCATCTTCATCTGAAAGTGTATCCTGTTCTTTATTATGAAAGAAGAAAATCCTCTGATCAACCTCATTCCTTTCTCACTGTTCTTCCATAGGTCCAAGCGCAGACCTATATCAAATATCCTTGGTTTCAAGTCGTGTTCCCTTTCAGCTATCGCGGGGCATTGGACCACATGTTTGAAGATTTCTGACTCCCATCCGCACCTTGGGCAGGTTGGGTCACGGTCCCAGGAGGACCAGTCGCTCTGGGTGTTTAGGTAGCTTTTATTGGCTCTCATTTGGTATATATGTCCTGCTACGAATTTAGGAAGGGTCATAAAGTTCCAGCATTCCCTATATGGCGGCCTGTATTCGTAATATGGAGGATACAGAGCCTCCATCCATATCTGGTACATTGCCTCTCTTACAGCTTCCTTAGCCTCCCAGTACCTTGCGGCATCTTATCGCAGGACCTATAATCAGCGCGTTGGTTGTAATAGAATCTGCCCACCTAGTATAACCTTGCTGGCGCAATTCGCTATCTCGTCCATAGGTAGTCTGACCTGCATCGTTGTGGTGCTCTCTAGCCTCCACACTTTTGGTCTCCTGCCTCCTTTGTTTGTATCAAACCCTTTCCTGCGGTTTGTTTCGAACCTGTAGTCTCTTCTAAGAGGGAAGCTTTAGGGTAGCATTGCGGTAGCAATGTTATTTTCTGGGATGGCTGCTGCCAGCCGTATCGCGGACATGGTCCTGATTTGTTCAGTATACACTGATATTGGGGCTAGACAGGCTTCCGAGACCAGTACAGTAATGTTCGTGGCATAAATTAAAACCGGTTGGTGATCCAGCATATAACGCCATTCCAAAAGGTTTGCATCTTTCTCAGTATTGTCCTCAATGGGTTCATGACTTCAGCACCATACAGTAAGGTAGGTAACAATATCCCTTTGACTAGTCTCCTAGCCCCATACAGGGAAAGTCCTTTGCCAGATAGAGAGAGTCTTTAAAATCTCCAAAAAGCTCCTTGTACTAGGGTCAATCTCCTGGTGAAGTGTGTTGTTGTTTCTCCATTGTCCGCCAGGCAACAGCCCAACTACCGGACTACCGTGCCTGCTGGCTTGACGACATGTGCTTGAATCGTGACACTGGCCTCAGAGTGGGGACCGCCTTTCCTCTTCTTCCACCAGTGCATGGGCTCTGTCTTTGCTCTGCTGAAGCCAAGTCCAAGTGAGTGGGCTATGGCCACCATCTCCGCTGCTTTATGCTCCAGTCTTCTTGCATTCCTCTCCCAAGGGTTGCTGGCTACCATTATCTGGAAGTCATCAACATATGATGTGGTGAAAGGTTTGTTTGAGTTCACTACTTAGTGTAAGGGTTGGACATATATTACAAATAAGAGTGGAGACCAGGATGAGCCTTGGGGAATCCCTTTGTCCACCTTATATTCCCTCCTTGGGCTACCAGGATATGCTAGGGATATCATCCTAGTAACTATAAAATTTCAGATCCAGTCGGTCAGGTATGTGGGAACCCCTTGAGCGCCCTCCAATCTGTACAGTAGTTTCCGGTGGTCCAAGTTATCGAACCTGTCTTTCACATCCAGGAAGATGAAAGACACCTTCTTTTTGCCGAATTGTCATTCCTTTATCCAGTGTTGTAGGGAGATGGTTGTATCGACCATCGACCTATATGGCAGGCTTCCAGTCTGGTTGATTGAGTACAGTCCCTCCTTGTATGCTATATCCGTTAGGCGGCTGGCTACAACCCTTTCGGCAATCTTGGAAAATGTCTGCATTAAAGCTATCACCCTGAAGCTAGCGCAGTCTGTATAGTGGTCTTTATTGGGTTTTGGTAGTTTCACTCCAATCTATTCTTTTAGCATTGGTGGGTGGATCCCCCACTTGAGCATCTCGTCCACCAAGGTCGGTATGATTCTCTTGTTGACCGAATGTATGCCTTTCCAAACCCTGTATGGTATTTAATCAAACCCTGCTACTGACCCTTTATTACCTTTTGCCAGAACTGTCGAGATTTCAGCTATCGCCGTCAGATCATCTCTCTGTCCTGTGTCGTGTCTTCTCGCTGGTGTCACTCTGGCTGGGTTATCCCCGGGGGGGAAGAAATGTGACATTATCATTTCTTCTGTCGCTTCAGGCGTACTTTTGCCTCTACTTGGTACTCTGCTTGGTACCCTAATCTTCGTGAATTGGTGGGCTGTCCATACGTCATTCTTCTTTGCTGATGCCAGGAACTCGTCCCAGTATGCCTTCTTCCATTTCAATGGGGCTTTCCTGTACATCCTCCGGCTCTCATCTCTTTCCTTTACCCCAGTCCCATCACATCTCACACGCGGGGCAGCTGTGGTGTATACTCTTCTCATTTCCATCAGTTCAGGTGTCCACCACGCCTTGGACCACCTTGTCGGTCTCTTCATTGGTACCCAGTTTAGATCTCAACCGAGCCATTGCAGCGGTTGTACCCTAGGGAGTGCTAGTCATGTACCTAAAATCATACCATGGATTTAACAAAAAAATCTCAACCGAGCGATAAGGGGAAGAAAGCAGGGTTTACATACGGCATGTAGAGGGGGAAAAGAAACCCCAATCCAAGCTCTTAAACACACAACTACCCCAAGGCATTATGGATAGGAACTTCACGAATTCAACTTGCCTCATCGTGCACACAGTCCTCCTCATATCCTACTTTACCCCATTTTTAAACCTTTTGTCTAACAATCTTCTAATAGCTACAGATAGCTACCTAAAATCCACTTATTATAAGAAACTCTAACTAACCAGGACTTTCCACAACAAAACCCTATAACAAAAGACACCATTACCCACATCAAATTTCATAGTGTGGGATACCCCATTTTCCGATATTGTGCCTTACAGCCGCAATTTACCCTATTCAACAGTTGTTTTACAAATTCTAGAGAGAGGCATTGTCCAAACACTAACAAGAGCAGTAACTTACCCTGTAATTCCGAGCAATTATTGTGCAGCCCCTCCTTGTCTCGAACAGGGGGGTTACAACAGTGTCATGAATGTCACCTGCAGAGTTCTTCCACTATAATCTTCTGTGCAAAAAGCCAAACCTATAAATAATACCTTCTTTCATTGTTGGTACTGTTGCTACTACTGAATTTCTGTAATTGCGATATGCAGGGTTCTTGCCATCGGATGGAGTCACGGGCGTTCATAATTTCTCCCCTCCGGCATACGGCTATTCCCCGCCAGTCTGTACTTGAATGTTATTGAAGCCAAAGCACGGTATGGAAAGACAGAAGAGGTTGAGATTGCGACCGGAGTCGTTGTTGACGGCTTGAGGGACTGTTTTTCTCTGTTTTTTTCTTTTACCTTCGAGGGTAGGGGGAGGGGAGTACCGTACATGGCTCCCTATCATTTACTGCTCCTCCATTTACGATCTATTTTCCTATCAGCCAAACCTCTATACTACCCCTCCCTTCTCTTAATAACACAGCAGAGAACAGTCTCTAAGCTCCTGCCGACAGACTACACGATTAAGAATACCGACATCCCCACTATCCTTCAGAGATATCATATTAAAAACACAAATCGCGATATCATTTCAAGCCCCACCATGCAAGTTCTCAGACCGCATGTAATAGCACCATTATTTTGTTGGAGCGAGATTCAATAGCACACATAACCGCAGGGTCACTAGCGGGAATGCAGGTCCCATCCAAGCTGCAAGCAAAATATTTGTGAAGCAATATACTTCAATGGCAAAATAGACAAACTTCCCGCTCATCAACTAAAATATACCCCATCCAATTCAATCTCCCCTAACTTCCAAAAAAGGTTCACAGCAAAACACCTCTGAAAGGTCGATCACCAGCGGTCCCTCTGACTCTTCCCATAAGCATCTCAGCGTTCGGGGAGCCCGTTTCTACCGGCTGTCTCGGGCGGTACCTCAACACCCCGCACTCTAGCTCCCAGACGGTCGATGCAAATTTCCAGCCCGTCCGCCCTAAGGCCGAACGAGCAGACCGCTGTGCCATATAGGTGCCTGCAACGGAGGAACAAGTGGAGGGAGCGGGCTGCTGGAATCACCGCAGGTCTCAAGGAAGGTATTACCATTAATCCCGTCCTTATATTTAGACATCTCGTCCCTGGGGACACAAATTTCTGCGGTAATTCTGCTCTTTCATAGGTTCTCTAGAAACGAGGCCTTTCTCAATCGCTCCGATAGCTTCACGTTACCCCCTCCGAAGGGAACTCAAAGAAGGAAATTATCCGCAGCCTCCCGCTCCCAATCTCATGACCAGCTCATCCAGCCGCATCCGCGAGTCGTTTCCAATCCAGCAAGCATAACAAAACAAGTTGCAGAGAATGGCAACTATTAATTTCTTCTCGCTTTCCCACTACGATAGAGTTGTCCGGGAGAAATCACTACCTGTGAGGCCAGCCCGAAAAGTGAACAGGTAGTCACCTGATCTCACTCGAGAAGTGATGCACTACCTACAGTATTGTAAATATTCACCATCACCCCCTAACTCAGCATAGAAAAAAAAAGAAAACACTGTAAGGTTGTGGAGCAGCTGTATATCATATTATACCTACGATACCTCCTTCCCCCTACACCACCTCAACCACGAAACCCACCGAGACGCGCCCACTCGCCGACCGAAGGCTCAATAACCCCCCCAGCGCCTAAACCAACACCGCCGATAATAAAACCAACAAAACGTGAAAGGGTATCGTGCAATCCCCCAAGTAACGAGACAGCTTTCTAATACTCGTCGTATGAAATATATCATAGCGGACCTTCTTTCAAAGATTTATCCTATGTACCGGTCACGGCAAAGTGTCACGACCCTTCCGGTTAATGATATTACCGGTAAATTTAGGATTAAATTTTCCGTCTCTCATAACAAAAAGTGTGAAAACCCGGGAATAGAGAAATGGATGTCATAGTATCATATAGAGTACGGTGGTTGTACCATGACCCAGTGCCTAGCAATGTGGCAGCGAGTGATACCGTAGGTTTCACCAGCATACGATGATCACACAGGACTAAGTTAAACAAAGAAAAGCCTTGCGCAGAGAGCAACCCCTCTTAACGTTTTGAACCGTAAAGGACTAGATGAGACGTTATAATACCTACGGGGTATCATACATAATAAGAGGTCATCTCACAAAACCTTGCTTCCTCTGGTGGGAGAGTGATATTAGAGGTACAGTACATATTATACCCTTCACCAGCGTTCGGGGCAATCACGCAGTCATAACCCTGCATACAAAATTTCCCCTCCTCACACATTCTTCAGAGGGGAAGACCCCATTCCACCATCAAATGCCGGTATGATATCACTGCCACAAACAAATCCAAAGCACAACTCAGCAACCCGTCAAAAAATTGAAGCCGAAAGAGGCCAAATATGAAATTGAAATGAACAAATGAATAAAATCGCCTTTTTCAAACCGAATCGTCCATCGTCCAGAAAAACAAAGTAGCCAGGTCACTCAAGAAAATCAATCGAGGGGGAAGGAAAAAAGTAAAAGAAAAATTGAAAAAAAACGGAAATGAAGAGTCCCATCTCTATCCGCCCACGATATGCCATCCCGTCAGCCCGGCCAAATCCGATCACTGCGGCTACTGCAAAGTAACCCCTTCCAATTTCAGTGCTTCCCAAACAGAAGAGACGAACAAGGCAGACAGACAAACAGACAGTGTGCGCACACCGATACGACAGACGAATTAGAACACGGTAAAACTAGGTGGCTAAGGACTAACTAATCGAGCTAGGTAACTGCTAAACTAACCAAGCAACTAACCCTGAGCCCTACTTCCAGGCGGCAAGAATAATTCGTTGTTCCTGTAATAATCGTGAGCTCCTGTCTGTGGGTCTGGGGGGCCATGAGTTTGGGGCGGGGCTTCTTGGGAGTAGTACGATTGAGGCGGGACACCGCCTGGAGTGGAGGAATAGGCACCGTACGGTGCCGAAGGGTTGTTAGCTCCTCCCGGGGTGGTAGACTGGGGAGTGAGAGATGGGTATGGCCCGGTAGATTCCGGGTATGGCTGGCTTGGGTATACGGATGACGGGCCACCAGACTCTGGGTACGGTTGGCTAGGATTCGGGCCCGCTGACAAAGGCCTAGATTGGGGCTGGTAGTGATAGCCGGTGTACGGGGGCTGACCAGGGACCTTTGGAGAGTGTGGCCTATCCATAGTTTGTAACTTGGATGGCTGCGGGTTGAAACCCCCACCTGGTGGTCGACTCTCCATGGGTGAATCATACACCGAAGTCGCCAATTCCTGGGGCTGGGACGGGCCATCAGTTGGAGGCGCGCCAGACCCTGAAGACGTATGACTAGGGTGGGGCCTCTGGGGGTGGAAGTCCGCAGGGGGCATAGATGGGCTAGAAGGACCCTGACGACCGGGCAATTGTGTGCCAGGCGGGGCCTGTCCAACGACATAAAAGGGTGCACCTCCTCCGTGGGCTGGATTATCGTGACCATCACCTTGTGGGGGGTAAAAGTTATCACTTGTGCGACGTCCCCCCGGATATGGAGCTCCCGCAGGTTTCTGTTGCGGCGGGGCGAAGGCGGGATGGGCATTTGATGGTGAGGTAGTATTATGCTGGGGAGCAGGCGTGTAGTACCTACCAGGTTCTCCACCGCCGGTCGGATAGGCATCACCTCCATAGTTATATGGGTTTTGATTTGGCCGGCCATAGTGAGAGGTTGGTTGGGCCATAGATGTCTCGAGCAGAGATTCGTAGTCCTTCCTAGCCTTGATAAACTTTTCGTTCAAGGACATAAAGTCATCTAAAAGGATGGTCAGAAACCCTAGCCAATCAGGAAAAAGCAAACACTGCACAATACCTTTCTTCTGCGAGTACTTTCCGATAAGCTCGATAAGCTTCGGGCGGATGGCAAGCGTCTGGTGATACAAGGTCTAGTCCAATTAGCGCGAACATAACCTAATGACTTCGCTAAAGTGCATACCGTAATCTCCTCATTGTCCTGAACATTGGTATCCACACTGGTAGTACTCAATAGAGCCAACAGCTTCTCCACATTCTTAATCTCAGCGAAAACCTCCGCCTCCATCTGCGCCTCCCTTTGAATTTCCTCAGGAGTAGGATCCGATAATTTCTCAACATAGTTTAACGGGAAAATTCCGGTCTGGCCCCGCAAAGAACCCTTCCACCAATCCTTGTAGACAGACTCGAGCACAGCAATAATATCACCTTTCCTAAATGCAAGCTCGCCAGCTTCAGAAGGAACAAAGTCGAAAAGAGCACGGACCCGCGAGACAGTAGCAGCCGTAGTCTGTGGTGCCACCTGCGAAGGTCCAGCTTGGCCTTGAGCTTGAGACGGCTGACCAGAGCCAGCGGGTTGTTGAGTTGCCTTCGTAGCAGCTGCCCCTTGTGCGGTTCGATCTTTTAACGATATAGCCAGTGCCATTTGGAGCTCTTCCTCCTCCTTTTGCCTATCAACATCGGTGATTTCTCTCTTGTGCGGCTTCGATGGTGCTTGGATAGTAGGATCTATGAAACGTTAGCTTCAATTCACTCAAATAGGGCTCCAAAAAATCCGCCTACTTTGAGATTTAAGCTTGTTGTAAGCTTGATCCATAATGCCAAGATCTGGCTCCTTCGAAAACATTTCGGACCACTCCGCCATTCGCTCCAGAATCTTCGTCTTGACCTTCTGATGAGTATTCTATCGGAGGAAAAAGGTGATATCAGCAAGTCGCGCCCTCCCACCACTTTCAGAATGGAATAAAACGCACTCGATCACCCGCAAGCCGTAACAGCGCCTCCGTGAACGACCTCGATGCAAGCTCCCGGTGCATCTTAGGACCACAATTTTGAGAAAAGGCATTTGCGAGCTAAAACAAGCTCTCAAGAAAAATAATCAGCCCACACGTTTTCGCGAACGCTAGTTTCCAATAGCAGTTGTGAGCGGTCCCACCTCAAGTGTATAAAGTTGAACATCAGCATTTCGGTGAGCGAGCCTCTTTATTAACGCTGCGACAGCATTCTTGGGCCTGCCAACAAAGGTCACCATCAATCAGCAAGCGAGATTCCCCCCAAAAAAAAATATCACGGATGAAAAACAAAGAGACGTACCCATTCTCTCCAGACTCATTAATCTTCTCCCAAGCATCCATCATATATTCCCAGTTCTCCGAGGTCAAAGTCTCATCCGTTGCCTTAGCTATATCACCGTAAAAATAAAATCTTATGAGCAAACGTATTTCACATGGGACACCACCGTATCGCACAACTAAAACAAGAAGGAATCTTTCCTTACCGATGACATCGTCGAACTCATTCTGCTGCGCTCGAAACATGATTTCCCTTTGCGCAAAACAACTATTAGATCAGTAGTAGTAGGAAACAAACTTCCAAACAGCCGGTTCAGTCCGGCCCGTTATAAATCTTTTTTTTTTCTCGTAAAAGCTCCTCGCTCTTGGTATGCTAGAGATAGAGAGGCAATGTATGGTTGATGGTGGTGGTGATGGTGGGCAAGTAAAGTGGATGGCCCGACGGGGGGATTGGAACTTGTCTGCGTAATGCTCAAGCGCCAATGGTGGCAGTGGAGGCAAAACGCCGCGCGGGGCCTGCGGGGAGTTTTGATGACTCAGCGGGTATAAGCATCTATGATACCTTGCAATTTTCCTTTCACGGAAAAACTATATTGTTCGGGTTATACCAACATGGAAATGAACGCTTTTCCTCCCATTCCAACGGGCACCGGTAGTGATAATAGCATACCGATACATGTTAGACCGGCAATGCCTCGCCCAGGAGACTACTGAGCCCTGAGAAGAAAAGAAAAGAAACAAAAAGGTCAAGTCTACCGAGCCCGGAAGCACCCATAGGGGGGGGACCCTGACTCGTCGGGTCATCAGATACCGTTTTGTACGGCATGCATACCGCAATGCCCGTGTCACTCTTAATTCAGATGCACCAAACCGCAACCAACAACAACAAAACCACAGCCCTTCTTCCTATGCACACACGAGACCCTAGGGCCCAAAAGCACGATATCTCAAATAAAACCATCAGCCCTACGGAAATAACCTCATCTCTTAATTACATCGAGTGACATATTATGATCATCAGATAAGATACCATCATTCTAATACTCTACGGTATCAAGGAAATTTAACCTTGGCAAGAGACAATCTAGGCTGACGTGGCCCCGAACACCGTATTATGATACAATACCGGTACTCGAGTAGATAGGCGTGGCGTTCGAGGCACCTATTAGAGGAAATCACACTTTATCATCATATCCTTGATTCGGTCCAGTGACCGGTGCACAACGCGAACATATGATACTTGTAGTTATCCCATTTTTACGAAATTTCTCGTAACCGACGCGTCCATATGGTATCCACAACGTCACCGTAAAGGCTAAAAAGCGTAAAATGAAAATCTCCGACAAACACGCACAATGAGAATACCAAGGGGCACCAGTATCGTTCGCAAGTGAGAAAGAAAAGAAAGGGAAGAAAAATGGTGAGTAGCATGACCTCGAAATAGTTCCCCCCTAAAAAAGCTAGACGATAGAGGAAATAAAATGGAGGAAGGAAAAGAAGAAAAAAGCCTCGGAGTACAAATACCATAAGAGATGAAAACGAATTACCGTACCCACTCCCCATCAAATAATTCCACCCATCTTCTATGTAAAAAAATACCCAAGATTCAACCATAATAGGCCAGCAAACCAGCTAAACAGTTCCCTTCGCTAATGACACTTTTTCGTTTATTTTATTTTTCCGCATATAGTCCGCCTGACGCCGTCGAAAATGAACCCGTAGGATAAACCATTATGCATCGCTCAGCCCCTCTGGCGTTCTTGTGCTCTAGCCTGACGCGCAGCTCTAACGAGGGGTGCCAAACTAGACAGTGGATCCGCGGTTTGAAGGAACACATGCTAGATATATTCGTAAGCGACAATGGAGTAAAAAGCGATGCGGGGGTCATTATAACATACCTGAAGGAGTTCTCCGGCGGAAGCCCTACGATCTGGGCTGACTTCCAACGCAGAATGTAAGAAGTCCTTGAGTTCTGCCGACAATTGATCTGGCTCCTTGAGTCTAGGGGTACCGTTTGTCGCGATCAAGTACAACGCGCGCAAAGGCGATTCCGTCAAGTATGGTGGTTCGCCCTCGATCATCTCGATCGCCATTATCCCCAAACTCCAGATATCAACTTTGCGTCCATACTCCTTCCTAGTGACAACCTCGGGCGCCATCCAGTACGGTGTGCCAACCATTGTAGTACGTTTCATCATAGCTTCGTTTATCTGTGCGCAAAAACCAAAGTCGGCTGTTATTTCGAGTCAGGTTAGTCGTTAGAAACCTTATTAGAACGACCAGCTGCTAGATCCACTCACTCAATTTGATGTGGCCCTCAAGTGACAAGAGGATGTTATCAGACTTAATATCTCTATGGATCACGCCCTTCGAGTGAAGATGCTGCAACCCTTGCAAAGTCTACAACCCATTAGCCTGAAAAACGTCCGCGGATTCAAATACAAGTTACCAACCTCACGACAAACTGCAGCAATCTGGCCTTCCGTCATGATATTGAAGGTAACCACATCAGTCAAACTTCCACCCTCCATGTACTCCATTACAACCCAAAGATCGCCCCTGTGCAAGAAACTATCCATAAAATTGACAATGTTCTTGTGTTTGCTATCTTTCATGACCAGAATTTCGTTGATGATGAGATCTTTCTTGGGTTGCTGTTCAAGATTCATCTGTTTGATAGCAACAGACCTGTTTGAACCAACTTGATAGGCCGTGTATACACCACCGGATGCTCCCTGACCGATCTTATTCAAGCTGCGATAGAGTCTGGTAGGGTCAGCATTGGTACAGATAGCGTTCAAGCGAGTCACGATATCGATATCTTTGCTGGGCTGCTTTCTGTGTTGTTGACGTCTCTGTACAGGAACAGGTCCAACATTTCCACCAGGAGGTGCTTGAGCTTGAACAGCCTGCCCAGAGGCAGCTGTAGGAGCACGAGTAAGACCTTGCTGAATAGTCGGGGAAGCATTCTGGTGCTGGACCACAGGTTTCTGGAAGTGAGTCTGTTGCAGCGCAGGTGACTGTTTCACCTTAGGCGTAACTTGAGGGCCGTTGGATTCATAGGGTCCGTTTCTGAAGGGGTCGTTCGACCTCGGAGGCGATGGCTCTCTAGGTATCCTTGGACTCTGGTGAACGGTAACCGGGGCAGGTGCGGGTGCTACTCGAGTTTCCTCGTGCGGCTGATAAGTATCCTGCTGTAATTGTTCGACGGGAGACACTTGATACGAAGGTTGAGGAGGTGGAGGGGCAGGTTGGGTTGTCCTTGGCAAGTAGGGATTGATTTGTCCCGGCTCCCTGGGTGGAGAAGCCGGCGGACGTGGCGCCGGACGTGTGGGGACAAGTGTGTTGCTGGGTCCATCTCGGGGAAGGCCTGGGGAGATGGGGCCACTGCGGGACTTCTGACCTGCCGGAATCGGAGGAGGGGCGCGGGGGTTCTCGAAGCTGTGCTCATGATTTGGCGGGAATCGGGGACTAATAGGAGGACTCATTAAGGGAGAACTGACTAGGGGAGACGGCCCGGGAGTCATCTGCCCAGGCAGACCAAGTCCGTGCGAATCCTGTTGGGGAATCTTCTTCCAAACACCATCTTCCCCCTTCCCACCACTGACATCACTGTAAAATGCTACAATATCCATCACAGCCTGAGGATTCTGCTCCTGCTCCTTCTTTGTTATACCGCTCTCCTGTAACATCCGTTGCCATTCCTTCGGTAGTCCCTACACGCAAGAGAAAATGTGAGAAAACACTAGGAGGTGCAGTTGAAAGGGAAGAATCCAAGCTCTGGAGGGTTTGCATACTGTGAACTCTCCAGTAATAAAATTAAAGCCGACATGGGTCACATGAACCGGATTGGAGGGATTCGATATCTCGACCCTCTTTGGCGAACCCAACATACTATTCATAAATTTTGAGAAACCGGTCTTCGACTTAGCACTTGGTGGAGCCTGCATTCTGACTTCGTCGGAATTGCGCTTGGGGCTCAAAGTGCCTCCGGAGCCCGTGGTGTAAGACTTTGGTGGGCTGGGTGGGGAGGTGGCACGTTCGCCCATCGTGAAGCTGTTTGACTGTCGTAATTGTGGCCTGGAGGATGCGGTTGTCATCTCGTCGGTATTGGAGTAGGCGAGTGGAGGCGGAGGTGGTCGTCGGAGTGTGTTCCTTCTGGATGAGGTTTCAAACCCGGAGCCCTCAGATGTCGATTCCTCAGAGAGCCTCCCGGAGACGGGTCGCGAGCTTACCCCAAGTTGATTGAAGTATTGTATTGGTAGGTCGGATTGCCCTTGCTGTCGGAACCCGTCTTGTTTAAGCTGGGGTGAGGGGTTTGTTTGCTCCAACGAGGAAGAAGAGGATGAAAAGGCCTGCGGATTGGGAGATGTGGGAGTTCGCTGGTGTCCGCCAGTCGACTTCCCATGCGTTGATCTAGGGAGGACAGGAGCCGACGGAGTCCTCTGGATCGATCCGGAAGACCACGATTTTGCGGAGGGAAGGCCTGGTGATACAAAATGCGGCGCCCTAGTTGATGGGGGATTTTTAGTGAGGCGTCGACCGTGAGGTTTGTTTTCTGAACGATTCGAGGCGCTTGCCGAGTCCATTGTCAGTCAACGGAGCCAAAGAGAGCTCAATACCGTATTCGGGCAAAAGGTATGTCTATTACGGGGATGGACTACTGATTCCCTTCACTGAATCCTGACGTTTGCACTAAGTATTGGGCGATGGGGGGGGACAAGCTGATTGCGGAATAAACTGCAGCGGGCTTCTGGTTGGCGAAGGATTGGAAAAGGCAGGGGAGGTGGCGGTCGAGTTTCAGTGGTGGGGTGAAGAGAAGGGGGGGGGGTTGCCGGTAGTGGAAGCAAGCAAGTTCGAAGTAGTGAGATGATTGATGGAATGGGGGGGGAGAATAGGATTGATTGAGGGTGATTGCGGATTGATTATTTTGTATTTTGGGTGAGAGTTAGCAGATTTCGGCTGAACTGGGACAGTGTGATCGAGAAATTAGAGGATCGGGACCGTTTTCTGTCCCTCTCGTGGAGCTGCAGCTGGATCGTCGTCTGAGTTTGCGGCAGGCCTATTGTATATTCTGTCTCTCTTTCTCTGGCATTCCCCTTCTATGATACTTCTAGAGTTTACCGTGCCGACGACTGCCAGGGCAGTCAGTAGAGAGAAGACAGGAAAATGGAGGAAAGGAACTCTAGAGGCTGCGGAACCTGTAGTGCAATTGAGGTTTACTTTTCTTTACTTTTTTTATTTTATTTTTCTTTTCTTTTCTCTTCCTCAGTTATTCCTTCCTCTTTGCCGCTATTCTATTTGATGCTTTGTAGTCCATTGCACGAGTATATTATGTGGGTGAAATTTTCGTTTCAATTTTGATAACTTTCTACAAGTAGCATCACTCGATCACTCCTTGTTTTTCCTCAACCACAGTGGATGATTCGGGGGAGAGGGGCCTCCAGCATCCTGGCTTTCCTTTTCCCTCTGAGAATGACAGGGGGACACCGGTAGGCCAAATTTGTCGAGCATAAAGTTCCAACCCCGAAAGAAAAGAAAGAAAAAAACATGGCCAAAACATCAAATTCCAGGAACATTCAATGAAAACAATAAATAGAAGAAAGTTCTCAGCCTCTACCAGCGAAACACATGGGTTTTACTCTGATGTTGATAAAGGAACCCAATGACCCCCCTCCAACTCTGCAGGAGGAGAGCCACAGCAAACTTGAAGTCCCAGAAAGTGCTTGCTGTTCAACCAACAACAACAATCACCACCAACCCTAGCCCACCTGAACAGCCAGTCTGATCCGTTCACCAAATCTCCCTCCCTGCCTCCCGCTGCGCTGTTCAAACGCTAGGCAGGAGGGACATTGAAGGGACAAGGAGACGACAACAACTAACTAAACACGAAACAGATCACAACCACGGCAAGTGGGGACGAGGGACCAAAAAATGAAATAAAGGGGATACAGTACAAATATCTCGAACGTGAGAAATCACCCACCTGCAGACGGACGATCGAACAAATAAACAGCGATGTCTCCTTCCCCCCATCCTGTGGCACATGTCATGATAATAATATTATGGTATGAAATCCTTTTTTCCTTCTAACCTTTTCCTTGATATTACCGCACTGTGTCCCGCCAAGACGCCCTACGCTAGCGAAAGGGAAAGGGAAAAAACAGAACACGGTAATTCCATTCCCCAACCTTGTCATCGCGCAGCTTGCAGATTATATACACTGTACGGTACTTGCGATTGCACGAGGGAGAGAAGGATGGAAGGAGAGAAGGATGGAAGGATGGAAGGATGGAAGGAAGGGAAGAACTTATTCACCACTTGGAGCACTTCCGACAAAGTTTAGCCCGCATGAGAACCATACTACCATGGTGGGGGACTGGGAAATTAGAATTCGAGTACCGTAGCCTGGGGGATATCACATAAATGCCGGCAAAAGGCTCGACCATCATCCCGTGCTTGCGCTGTATCTTCGGGTGAGTTAGAACTTACCGCTACCGCTTTGACGGAACCTGCTCGGGTCGACGCAATTCTTTAACGTCATGAATTTTCCTGTAAGTGTGATTGTTGCCCGAGTGAGTTGAACAGGGAGGGAAGGAAGGGTTTATGTACTCGCGCAGGTACGGTACTATACGTAGGCTAAGCCCGCCCAGCTCTTCTTGTAGTTTGAGACATTTTATCTCAACGCATCAAGCCCAGTACGAGAAGAGAAAGCCACGATATGTTCGAGCGGCCCCTACTGATGGTATCCACCAAGCGCAAGAAGAGCAAGACGGTAACGATAACGGCCTGTGCTGTTGTTGGTGGGCAGTGGTAAGCCATACCGGTATGTCAAACCCACCACCCGCCCACCCGTTCCCGTTACCCGCCAAACAAAAGCGGTTACCATGGACCCTGGACCGACACAGTAAAAGTGGACGCCACAGATAATGAAACTCCAGGAAAAAACTCAAAACTTTGAGGCTTTTCAAGCAAGGTTCATAATAAAGTCCTCAATGGAGGGTACTTGTATATACGACGAAATCCGACGCGCCATGGACAAGGGTCAGTAACAAGGGTGAGTAACAGGTATTTTTTGTTACCCTACTATCCTACCGGTACTTTCGACGAATTCAATTTTTTGCCTACCTAATCCCCCTATTGGTCGCCCGCCTGGTTTCATCGCGCCCCTGCCGAAGACTGCAGCAGCCAACTGGAGCTGCTGGATCCCCAGCCTCATGTGGCGCCGAGCCTCCTCGAGAAGTTAAAGCTAACCTAACCCAGGGGAGAAGAAAGTACCGTATTGAAGGATTGGAGGAGGGGAGATTTCAACGCAGGGTCCACTGCTAGTACACCACGGTGTAGGGCACTTTTGTTAGACTATCGTCCATTCACCCGCGGTACTGGGAACATAATAAGGTCGAGTTTCCCGGAATTTTTTTTCTTCTTTCTCCTCTTCTGCTCCAAGTTGTTGATCAGCTAGATTGCTATGATAATATTCCCTTGGTCGAATTTTTAACGTGCTGAGGAGTGATAGTCTTGCTCTGTAGTTGTGGTCTGCCGTAAGGTACGATACTTTCCTTCCTAACTAACTTAACCCCCCTTTCCGTCCTCTTACTGTGTACCGGTGCTGGCAGACAAAAGTGCAACTGCCGATGCACCGCGACTTTCTCACGTATCTGAGATAACCCACAATCCCAACCAACAATCGTTCTCAATGGATACATAAGTTACCGTACACTATCACCACATCCCCCTAGCACAAACCTATGTTATCGTCGCATGCACACGATATTCCCCCCCCAAGTGCCGGGCAAGAGGCCAAGGAGAGTAACGCAGGTGCCATCGGGACCACCGTGGACTGCTGCTACTACAAGTACGGTACTTGTCTTATTGAGTTGCCCTTCCTGACTTCTCCAGGACGTGGAATAGGATGGAATGTTTTTTTTTTTCTTTTCTTCTTCCGCGTCTCGTTGAACACACTGTGCTAGGCTAGTGTCGCGGAGAACTACAAGTACTTGTAGTAAGCTAAGCAAGTCAGAGTAACCTCAGTCAGAATCTAGCAATAAGCGTCTAAAAATGCAACTATTGTTACACATCACCTAACCCAACCAGCGGAAAAAACCTTGTCTCATTTTCAGATGCTTTGCGCCAGATACAAAATAAACCAGGATATACCAGCGTCGGATTATTACCGTATTATTATTATTATTACTATCCTTTCTTTTCTCCTCATTTCCTCCATCTCCGTCGATCCTTTTAGTAGAATAGAACAACCACATCCAATCACTCGCGATGGTCGTCGTCCTTCTCAGACTTTTCATCGGGGTTTTCTCCGGTTGACGTGCATTGCAGCAATTTCGCCGATGCGGCATGTCCGTTGGGAGCCTAAATTCGGAATGGAAATGGGAATGGTGCGAGTGAGGATTTATAGATATGGTTTTAGTTGTAGGGTTCGGGGGTTGGAGCGGGTGTGTGTGCGAGTGCGTGTGTGTGTGTGTGTGGCTGCGGGCGTATGGATGGTATTTGGGGTGGCATTAGTAAATACGTTTGGGTTCTTCATAGGGTACTAGTGTATAATACAAGTAGACATGCGTGTCCTCGCGGTGTACCGGTATCATCATATAGCGCTAGACGCCTTGCGAAGGGAAGGAATCGTTCTATGTACCAGCCAACTATGCTATATGGAGCATTAGACTAATTCCTCATACTATCAGCAACGTGACTTGGAAGATGCAGATATTCTAGAATAGGCGTCCCCCTGTTTGATCGCCAATATATTTGATGCTATTGTCAACGTGGCGGCACTATTGGCTAACTTGAAGTCTTGCCTAGCTCTATACAAATAGAACTATACTTGGCCATTTAAAAATGTCTCAGGACGCTTTTGTGCCAAGATACGTACTAATAAATGCATAGCGTCCCGAGACTTTATTAACCCGCCTAGTACAGCAGTCTGCATAATCCCCACCGTTCCCCAAAACAGCCTTATGACAGCTATGCTTTTAGGAGGATACCCCCTCCCTAGTGACTTCAAGGTAATACCAACCAACAAATTGCAAGCCTTTCAAGAACGGAGCAGGAACCAGTCTGAAGACGTGGACCTCTCTGTCTGTCCCCCATTAGCATCCGTGCTCAACTACAACAAATCAATGAAATAGGTGTACAGTATCCTCACGGTGCAAATCACAGACGGACTTACTACCCTACCCAGCGGTGGGTGGCGCAGGTGAATAAGTTAGATTGGAACTATCCGTCAAATCCCGGTTTCATAGGAAGCTTAAATAAGCATTTAGCGCGGCTATGAAGGGTCATAGAGCATCACTCGAGGACGATTTCAAGTGGTGCCCCATACACTCGTACCAGTATCATAGAGGAACTTTAGGAATTGGTGTGGTACTGTAGTCAAATTTGAAAAGGGAATATCACATTACACTACCATGATTGGTCGATGCATCGTTTTTTCGTGGGGGTTGCGAACCGGACTGGCGTACCGTACCGGTACTGTACGTTACGATACCTGCGATTGCTTTGTGGCGGGTGGGCGGGGCGAAGTTTCCAGGGAATCTTGTTTCTTTTTTCATTTTTTTTTTTCACGAGTTGAAGCCAGGTTTTGAAGAAGAAGGAATTTCTGGGAATGGCCCAAGATTCCGGTACGATATCACTTTTTTTTTTTTTTTTGCCCTCTTGGAAGTGTAAGTATGATGATGATGATGATAAGTGTTCCGGAGGAACCGGGCGATCTCATTTCTAATTTTGAAACGATACCCGAGTAGTGGATTTTCGTCGACCGGGCTGAGGGTGGTGTTAACCTTAAGTAGTAGGCAGCAGGGCTGTATGATATAATAGGTTTGACTTGTGATATCTTATGTATGATAGAAAAAAAAAAACATATCAAGAGCCCCCACAGCCAGCGAGCGCATCGCAGGAGTTTGACTTGTCTGTTGCCAAGATTGGGGCTGATCGACGTGGTGGCTGCATCACGCGGTGCTTGCGGAACTACAGATAAGATGCTAGCTTCTCACCGCTGGAGGGGTTTAGGGTTGGAAGGAGGATTAGAGCAGAAGTGCCATGCAGGTATTTAGCCTGGGTTAATGATGGTTCTGGCCTTAACGGTTGGGCCTGTTATATTACTCGTAGTGGAACTTCTCCTCAAGTAGCTCTACGTCTCTGGTTTTCTAGTGAGAGGCTTCTGCCATATTCTTCGCATAATGGTCCTTTAAGTGTTATCGGACGGTATTGTTTTACTCTGACTTGGTAGAAGAGCTATGCAGTGTTGCCGCTGGACTTTCTCGGAATTATTGTGAGGAGGATGACACTCCCCTAGAGGAATTCGGGTTAATCCGTGAACACCTGGTATTAGGTAAATACCACAGATATCCCTTCTGGCAAATCAAAATCGTAAGGCATTCAGAGAACCTCTTGTCTTTCGCGATAGCTGCACATCGGAAACGACCATTCATTGACAATGTTCATGGAGCAACCCTGGTATCATATCCTAGTACAACTCCTACAAGCAGTGGAGAGTTCTTTCCTCACCGCGCAAGCCTTGTAACTCGCGGTACAGTACTCGCATCCTCGCACGAAATAGTGATTAAGAAAGGGCAAATCT
>Ga0307507_10004733_pt1 | contig 23544 bp, 23 predicted proteins | sample 7_EM_MG_FD_207223 | JGI IMG/M metagenome (GOLD analysis project Ga0307507, IMG submission 207223) | Populus trichocarpa ectomycorrhiza microbial communities from riparian zone in the Pacific Northwest, United States - 7_EM | ecosystem: Host-associated > Plants > Roots > Unclassified | place...
CAATATATACACATTAAACAATTTTATTGTTCTACCAACCTTACAATTCTATCTTGACTTTCGTCTCCCTAGACGTAATCTCCGATTTACCTACGATTGGGCCTAGTATATTCGCTTGTTCTTAGAATATTACTACCCCCATAACAATACCCCTGGGACACCTAAAGATCCCACAATTGTACGCCTACAGAGCACTCCGAGGATCCTCCAGCACCGGTCACAAAAACAAAACTCTCAACCCTATACCAATTTCCCCTTGCACCGCTTGCAAAAGGAACCTATCATTCCCCCCATCATCCGACACGAATTGCAATACCCCATATCTCCCACCTCCACCTCCTTGAGTTTCCCTAACCGACTGCACAATCCAAGCAACGCAATAAGGTATTACTTCCATACGCCTACTTGCCATATGCTGTCGCATTACACGTAGTATCATCTCCAATCAGGAAACCCTCATTTGGTGTGCCAATCACAATAAGATTTGTATCAAGACCTTAAAGAAACTTCACCTTCATCGCCGTAGCATTGGCCACTGGGCCAAACCTCCCTCTGACACCACCCAACAGAACTAGTACAGCGTTTGGGCCATCCCTCCGCCAGAGGCGCTATGGGTGGTAAAACCAAATCTTCGTCTAATCTCCAAATGGTGCCGAGGATACGGAGTGGGAATCCCGACACTACTACCCCACAAAATTCATATCAGTATTCTTACCCAGGGGAGGACCAGGCTGTCTAGACAAAACCATTATAAATGTTGTTTGCTCCTTAAGCCAAACGCTAAGCGAGCCGCCCAACTCTGGGAATCGGCTAACTTAACCGTAATTTGACCAACATGCACGGACCATCCTCTCTGGCCAATGTCAATGCTCGAGGCAGCAAAGAATACCGCCTCGCCCCACCCATGGTATTAGCACAAGCTTCGCGATATCTGCTCAGGGCCACTCGGCCTCTGCCTCAGCAAGCCGACCATGTCTAGCTCAGATTTCCCCCTGCGCTACTGCAGGCCTCGGGGCCTGCCGAACTTACCAAGCTCCTTGTCAGATTTCTCTTCACACAGGATACGACCTATAGCCAAGCCCAGGGCTGACCTGTTACATTTTCAGCAAAACACACTTATTGGCTTGACCCTGCACATGATTAATCGTATCCCGTTTACGGCTCTCTCTCTCAAGAGCAACAGGTTTGGGGCCATAATTTAATGCTACAATAAACTTTTATTTTTTGACTGCGTAAAAATTAACCAGGTGCCCAGTCCTCAGACTCCATGACTTGAACACAGTAGGGTCGCCTCTCGGGCTTCATGAACATGCCGAAAAACTATTAGTAAATTGTGGCGGACAACCAAGGGTGAAGGAATTAAACCCCCATAAGAACGCGTCGGTTGGTAATCAGGAAAAACTGAGGGCTTGATTGCCCTGTCTGTGAAAGCCATTACTAGCTTCACTGTACCCCCAGTCCTATGATACTAGTCTCTTACTCGTTTCTCTAAGCCCTCAAACATGCCCTAGCCAAATCCAGGTGGACCTGGTAGATGAAAATTGACACTTAGACAAAGATAAGAAGCCATCATGAGACGGCAACCGAGCAACCTCAATGGCCAATCCGCCCTATGCGACAAGTCACATAAGGTTAGGAGTTGGTTGTAAGAGACACCGAGGTTGTACGAAATACTTATCATATCATACCGTACTCGAGTACCCGGTACTGGTACTATACTAGTACCGTACACTCAACTTCACATGCTAATTACTGCATATGGCATCATACAAGTACCATGGATTGAATTCAACCGGGCTTAGTCAGGGCTGGAATCGGTTGCTGTGAGTGGTCGGCTTCACACCTTTGCAATGACTGTATTCTAACAAAATCGTGCTCGGAGAGCTCTCGCGAGCCAATCAAGGGCCATATTAATCACCCCTGGTCGTATCCGTTATGTGCGAGATTATACGGCATCTTACAAGTACCATCGTTGGAAGTTCAGCATGTTCGATCGTGCGGCACCGACTTGCGGGACCAAGTAGAAAACTTCGGCCCCTTCGAGTTTGACCGTTGGGCTCCATTCTGAAGGAATTTTGTCTTCTGTGATACCACTACGGATAAAACTCGCCATCATCCTTGAATCGCTCACACTCGAATAGGTTCCTTCCTAACTTACGGTATTGAATCTTGTTCGTGTTTTACTTGTCATAACCTATCAGGGTTTCTTTAGTTATGATCATTTCATACTCTATGATTGTAGCTAGATGCCAGAGTGCTAGATATCCCCATCCATTTTTAACAGCCCATGCAGTGAACTCGAAAGCATGAATAACGGAAGGACAAAAAAATAATGAAAAAATAGTATGTATAGATATCCTGTCAGTAAAACAATTCAGACAGTTACCGTTCGCTCCGCCATCCAAAAATGAGACCAGAAAATAAATAAAAAATGGAGAAAATAAGGAAAGGGGAAAAAAAACAAGGGTGGGGAGGTGGGCTATAAGAAAAAGGGGGACAAGACAGAAAGGCAGGGTTGAAAATACAGCCGGTGGGGATAGTGATAAGGGAGTGGAACAAACGACAATGAAAATCAAACAAGCAATTGACGCCCCACCCGTCTTTCCAAACTAAAAATTAATAGAGGAAAACAGAAAACCCGATAATGAGCAAACGCGAAGGCAAAGGAAGCCCCCCCCCCCGTCAAAGCCCTAGTCTAGCCGCCCCGCATATCACTTTGGGATGCTGAATCATGTCTCCATCTCACAAGATATACCATCCTCATCCATCGCCGCCTCCTGGTCTTGCTCCATGGCTCTAGATGATTCTTCTGATGTGGCTCGCGGAGCCCTATAGAATTCCCCTAGGGAGTCTGCGGGAGGGGAAAACGAGAATACCTGATCTCTGTTAGGCGACAGGCCGAGGGGAGGGGAGGAGAAAAACTTCAACATACCTCCATAATGGTCCTGGTAGCTCTGGAAGCCAAAATAACCGCTTTCTCCTCTTCGAATGCAACCCTCCATACGGCATCCGCTGGGCTCGAAAGCTCCCTCACGAGCTGACCAGTCCTCAGATCCCAGACCTTTACTCTTCCATCGGATCCCCCGCTCACAATTCGAGTCTCATCAAATTGAAGGGATGTGACACTATTATCATGGGCAGCGAGCCGGTGTACACATGCATACTTCTCCAAACTCCATACACGGACTGATCCATCTGATCCGCCTGTTACGAGAGTGTTTCCACGCATTTGGAGCTGGCCAACAAGTGATGTGTGGCCCTGGAGAACTGCCAAGCAATTTCTAGAAGACCGGAAACAAGGATCAGAACATGCCTGCATCGGGGAAGTAGATATCACAAACCCAGTATGAGGATCCCAAATTCTAACAGAGGTATCAAGCGATCCAGTAGCAATACGGTTACCATCGAAAGCTATAGCGTAGATTTGACTGAAATGACCAGAAAGCGTTCTCAGGCATGTACCCTTTGATATGCTCCAAACCTTTGCCGTAGTGTCATAACTTCCGCTAACAACCAAATCACCGTGGATCTCCAAGCACCGGACACTAGCCTGATGTCCCACTAAGACATTCAAACAAACTCCCTTCTCAATATCCCATATCCGCAAGGTAGTATCGCGGGACCCGGATATCGCGGTCTTGTGATCACTCATCTTCAAACACCTGACTGTCGATGTATGACCACGCAGAATGGCTTTACAGTCACTGTAATCACAGTGGTTAGCTCGATTAGCTCAATTACACAATAAATAAAAATAACAAAAGACGCCTACCCCTTCTCCATATCCCACACTCTAACATCCCTGTCGCAGCCACCACTTACTAATGTGTTGCCCCAAGGGACCATTGCCCAAACGCCCATTACATGTCCAGTCAAGGTTCGAAGGAGCTGCCCATCTGCATCAAATACATGAATCTTGGCGTTGTCCAAGGCAATGACAATGTATTCGGGTGTTAAATGAAGTGATGTCACAACGCCCTGATCAGGTGTAATATGTCTCGCTATCGCCTTTCCACCAGTCCTCCACGCGGTCTCTACCATGTATCTCTGCTTGAAGTGAGATTTGTAAGAAGTAACCTTTGGTCGCCCCCTCTTTGCCCTCATGCTCTGGGGAGATATTTCGGACGTGAATCCGGAGGTAGATGGGAGGGCATGCGCAAAGGTTGCTTCCTTAGGAGATATTGGATTGGCTGAAAACAGAGCAGAATCGTGATGATGCGTTTGGTTAGACATGCTATACCCGGCAGCACCGCTGAGACGTCTGTAGCTATGCTTCTCACAAAGTTTTTTCCATGTAAGATCATCACTTAGAAGACCATGCCAATGTTTGGATACTTGTGATGCTCTTGCTAGTGTTTTCGGGTCATCGATGAATGAGATTACCTAGAAATGATTTCAGCTTATATTCAATTCAAATCGTTGACTAAGTGTTAGACCCTACTCTTAAACATAACTCATTCGGCAAAGACTTGAAAGGATCCTTCTTCAGCCGAGGCGAGACATAATTAAGCACGAAACTGAGTTGCTGCGAGTCGCAAAGATTCAAAATTTCGGCTAAAAATCTTTGTCGTTCCTGGGAATCCAGTCTACTAAAGTGAGGTCTAGCATCCCTTAAAAAGGCATCTTCATTCTCACTCGCAGTGGACCATGTCGGTAAACGATGGATTTGTGGTGTTGGTGATGGCGCTGGGGTTGGTGGACTTGCAGGTGCAGATGGAAGAAGATTTTGTAAGGGCGACACAATAGGACGTGTCGGTGTAGGTAAAGGCCGGGGATGTGAATGTGTTATTGCCTCTGGTCTCCTTGATGTCCCGGACAGGCGGCCCGGACGTGAACTCATACCGGATATTCCACTGCCGTCCATATCACCAGTATCCGAGTCCAACGTTCGACGTGCGCTAAAACTCAGGGGTCTCCTACTATAGTCACCCCCTTCCATTTTCCAATGATAAATAAAGGCAGTAACTTTTTGAATAGGGCCACCACAGTTCCCTCAATGTCGTATCTACCTAAGGTTGGATTTTGTTAGGGTTTAAGGCGTAAAGGGCTGCGGAATTCAAAGCTTGCTAGGTCAAGCGACGAGGGTATCTAAATGTGGACTGGTAACCACAACTTTATAAAGGAGAATAAACAGCCGAGGGTGTATTTTAAACCAAGGGTACGGAATTGAACGGTTTTGTACCAGATTCTAGTTATCTGCAGCTAGCAAAAATGAACGGATGATGGTGATGATGATGAATGAACGGACGGGGGCGCGGTCGCGACAATAGGGCGTTAGGCAGGAATTGGACAAGGCAGCAAAGGGAAGGATTTTAAAACAAATTTGCACTCAAAACTGACGGAAACCTTGAGCGAAGTAAAAACCGAGCAGAATACAGAGACAGCGACTAAGGTTAAATCTCGAGCATAAGCGGGGGACAATAGATGAGTGTGTAGATGTAAAGATGGAAGGAGTGGATGTGGTGGATGAAATAGATGGAGGAATGCTGCTGCGTTGCAACGTGCTGGCTTCGAGTGTGCAGGTGAGGATGGAGGGGTGGGGGAAGTTGAGGAGAGAAGGCGTGAAGATGCCCGTGAGTATGATATGTATTGTATGCGATGTGAAGTTTGTGTGCTTGAGTTTGTCTGTAGGCAGGTTCAGAAGGAGTTTGATGGGGGAGTTCTGGATTTTGGCGGCAGAGGCAAGGCGAGACGACTGGGGGCGAGAAGTTCAAGGAGTAGAGGTGATAGGAAGGGGTCTGACTGAAAGCGAAAGAATAGGGAATTAGGAAGACCCTTTCTCAGGTTTATTTCGTTTTATTTTTTCCTTCTCAATGAAAAGGAGAGGGGGGGTTTAGAGTGAAAGTGAGGAAAGAAAGAAAAAGAAAAAGAGGAGAGAATAGTAGGGTGCGTGTCTCCTCCTGTCTGCAAGCGGTATGTGGGGTGGAGGTTGAAGTGATAGAGGAGAGCGAGTGACACTCTATTTCTCCTCTTCCTACATGGTATCGTGCCTCAAAATCTACCCAACTAAGCGCAAGGGGCGACCGTGCTTGCCAAATACAGTACCGGCAGTCGAGCAGAAATGCTCACAGAATTATATTGGCAAATGGAATAGAACGAAGGAAAAAAACTGATGTGCTGACAGGTACAGTACAATTTTGTCTTGAAAATTCTATGCAAATTCCAAAGAGGGAAGAAAAGAGGCGAAAAAGAAAAAGAAAAAGAAAGAAAGAAAACTTCAACCTGAAAGGTCTGACAGGAAACGTACCCCAACTCCGGGCAGTATGATACTGGAGGGAGTGAGGGTAGGAGGAAGGAGGAAGGAGGGGTGATTACCGGCGCTGGCATGCGGAGAAGGTGGGAAGGCCCACTGACCACCGCTTCACCAGCCAGCAAGGATGATCTGCAGAACGTAAAATAGATTTATGATACCTGACCTGTCTGACGAACCTATTAAGGGCGGCTCGCCATGTCCACCCTAAACGCCTACTGTGCAAAACAGAAGCTGCGATGGAGCAAAAGGGCGTTAGGACCGCCGGTGAGCTTCTCCATTTCACACTGGCTGATGGCCGATCAGCGCAGAATACGGAAGAAACCAACTACTCGAGTACTAACGTGAGAGAAGTGCAGGGGCTTTGAACCCTTTCTCCTGACCTTAAGCTCTCGCTCCATCAGTCGATATCGCCACAGGTGGCAGCGTAAGACTGAACCCCAGAAAAAAAGTAACTAGATGAGGGTGAGGGGCGCCAGACGAGGTCGAGGGGAAGAGGGGTTAAATGGCGACAGAGAAATACGGTACCCAGCCTACCTTATGTCTGCAAGAGTAATAGGACTTAAACCTATCGTACTCGAGTATGATATATCTAATACTCCAAACGCCACGCACTCCTGACCCTGATATTGAGATCTGAAATAAAGGAGTGCTCTTGTATCCTTACCACTGAAGGGGGCTGAGACTGGCAGGAGCTGAACATTCTGCTAAAAGAACTTTTGATCAATGATGTACGGGTATGACCCATGCTTACTTCCAAACCCAACTTAATCAAAGCTCTGCCCCCGGACGGATCATTCCGCCATTGTAATTAGTTTTTGGGGTGTAGCGACCTATGGGCGCATCAAATTCTAGCACTATTCTTTCCCCAAGCGGCGCCGGCTCGGCTTGCCGCTACGGCAACGATACCGGTAGCCCTAAACCAAACACCCGGCAATAAACGATACCAGTACCGGCATATCTGGGTACTGCTTCAATGGTCCAAGAGAGTTAATCTAATATGATACCTTAAAGTTCGGTGCCATAATATTTCCTAGTCCTCTCCCTTTTCGTTGTAATCTTGCAGCAGGTGGGCTGGGGATCAACACATCATAGGTGGTCACTCGTTGGTATCACTTTCTGCGGACTTACACCCCTCGGGGTCGAGTAATTTGATTTGAAGGAGGTTTTGTATGAGATATACTATTATCATCGTGATCGCGTTCCAATATCACCGCCCAAAACCAATAGGAAAAGGCTCTGCACGTGCTCATGCCATCGTATCAACTTTTTATCTTCGGGGTGAATCATGAATGCCGAGCTTGTGCAATTATGCGTATCCCGAAACGGCAGAGACTAAACAAAAGGTATGAAGAAAGAGGGAAAGTGAGGGGAGGGGAGAAAAATGGGGAAGAAAAAGCTAGAAGAAAGTACAATCCGAAATGAAAAACTAACTACATAGCCAACCCTGGTTGGAATGGCCTCGTTAATAGCGTCTAGCGAAAATGCTTTCATTGAGGCCGGGTATCCGATCTCACACTCTTCATTTCCCCATATTTGCCTCTCTCTTTGGTGGTGTCATATGCCTGGAGGAGCCGTGACTGCCCTTCGTCCGCCTGAGAAAAGGCATATCCTCTCTGTTTCCGCATTCGTTGTACTTGGCGTACCTTACGAATAGCCTTCTGAAATTGTTCCATTCTATCAAATCATCAGCATTTGAGTGTTAAAAACTAGACTCTGGCTTTACCTTGGCCTATAATCCTGAATGTTGTACTTTTGGATCTCCTGAATGTGGTGATAAGTTTGTGGGAAGTACATGCGCTTGGCGCTGCGCGAGTGTTAGCTTATCCTGCGCAAGGGATATCGACTACCCATCAACTTACTATTTCCAGGCAAAATCTCGGATTAAGCATAGGCAGGGGAGAATGACAATCATGGCCCAAAATACTGGTGAAGTAATAAGCCTGCCAAGGATACCGTGATATTCCTCAGAGAAACCAAGCATAGGAGCTACTGTAGCGTATGCGGGCATAAACCCCATCCATATTAGCATAGAGCCGGGAATAGCCATGACGGCATATTTGGTCCACATACTAAACTCGCGTCAGCAAATCAAGAGGGTTTGGTGGGTAACAGATATCGATACGCACTTGGTTACAAGCGCCGCCTTTCCTAGGACGGTAGCTAGAACGGCTGTGTACAGCGCGGTTCCCCATAGCCAATGACCGGCTGGCTTCCCGTCTGCCTGAGGATGGTCGAACAGGAAAATCAATTCCGAAACAATATACAGAACGAGCGAGTGGTAAAATCCGTTCACCAACCATGCCCAAAAACTAGTTTGTTTAAACTAAGAACAGATCAGGACCAGCGGAGTTATAAAGAGGGTGTTTGTGGTAGACGTACGAATAGGCCCTTTTGACTTAACTGATATAATTGCGGGTAACGATCGAGTAATCTTGCACTTATGAATTGATCGAAGACACCCATGACCAATGGAGGCAGGACGGTGAAGAAGACATTGTAGAATGAGAGTGTCCACGATTCATAGATGACCTGCCCGGAAAAGCCATTTTGGAAGGAGAACTACTTTATATTAGGACTGCGATAATAAAACAAGGTGGGGTGCACAAACCCAAAACTGCGTCATGTACAGGGTAATATTCTTGTAAAACGAATAAAGGATGACCTTGCTGATACGCTGGTAGCTCCAAGCTCCATGGACAAGCAACAATTTGCGGAGGAATCGGAATTGGCCAATAGCAACGTCTGCGCTACGCGCAGCCTGCAAACCTTCCACACCGCTGATGCCAACGCCGACATGGGCTGCCTGAATCATACTAACATCATTTGCACCGTCTCCGATAGCGAGCAGGATGGCTTTGAGGTGGCGTTTCACGAGCTTGACAACAAGAGCCTTTTGAAGGGGAGAGACACGACTAGAAAAAGCTCAGCAAGATTTTGTGATATAGGAGCACGGAAACACATACCAACAGATGACGGCCTTGCATAGAACAGCAAGATCAAGAAAAGTCTTTTCTAGATCCCTCTCAAGGGCAAAAGTGAGGGAGCGACCGTCAATGATTAGAGCTAGGGCCTAGACTAATAAGTACAAATTTTGTCATATCGCTGGAAGGCACCTCACCTCTGGCTCAGCACCGGAGCTCTTTTGCGCTTTGATAGCTGCCAATTTCTTACTCAAATCATTTCTTGTGCTTTCCATATCCTCTTCGTTGACAATGACCAAGTTCATATCCTCGCTGATGAGTTTACAACTCATTCCAATGTTGATAGCAGTTTCTTGTCTATCACCGGTCAAAACCCTATGCAGCGTCAGTATCATTGCCCATCGGCCTAGAGGGGCATCCGCAGGCAATTTGAGTTCATACCAAACTTTGATGCCGGCCGTTTGTAATGTGTGAATTGTATCGGGGACACCATCTTGAAGTCTGTCTTCGATAGCTGTCGCACCAAGGAGATACAGCTCCTTTTCAATGAGTTCTGCAGCTTTATCAAGTTCCTCTCCACGATTATTTATCGTCGTAGCGGCCTTGTCGTAGATAGCCGACCATTGGCGATATTCTTCATCAGGAACCTCTCGCATGGCCAAACAAAGGGTTCTTAGTCCTTCGGTAGCATAATCCTCTAAGTGCTGGAGTGTTGCCTCAACCATCGGATTGTCTCTTGATAACCTCTCCATGATAACAGTATCAGCGCCTTTGCAGTAAATTCTAACTTTCCCATCAGGGCATCTGAGAATTGCAGACATCCTTTTCCTAGTCGAATTGAATTCGCAGATGTTAAGCAGTTCATAGTCGTATTCCCGACCTTCGACTAGTACGGTGACACTCTTTGGTTTTCGAGCAAGGAAGCGATATCCTAGTTGAACAGCACCTTCAACAAGAGCACCTTCATCCGGGGAAGCAGCTTGATATTTTATTTCGTTGGGATTGTTGTCTTTGCGCTCCGGGATTACAGTGTGACAAGTGGCGAGGAGAGTAAGGAAGTGATGCATGACTTCACGGGAGGAGTGAGATTTAAGATTGTCCTTTAGTCTGGTGAAGTCATGTATTCCAACCTCCACACCATCTTGAACGGTTGCACGACGGTCTTCTGGAACCTCATCGGCATAGCATATACCAGCAATTGAGCACTGCCGAAACTCCATCATATTGCAGGTAAGGGTACCAGTTTTGTCAGAAAAAATGTACTCGATCTGCCCCAACTCCTCAACAAGGCTCGAAGTTCTGCAGACGGCGGGAGTGTCCGTATCCGGATAGTAAATGTCAAGGTCAGAATTGATGAGGAACGCGTGCGAGTATTTAACGATTTCAACAGTGACAAATAAACTGGAATGGGTTAGCGTGGCTCTTAGGGGGGGTGGGGGCAGTTAATGCACCTGATAGGAACCAAGTTAGAGTACAGGACCCAGTAAGTCAAAATATCAGCGAAAAACTGACGTACTTTGTTGTTATTTCCAAGATATAAGTAAGACATGGTAGAACTCGCAGTTGCCTAAGGCTTAGTTCAGTTTTCCGGTTCATGATCCGGGGCCAACTGAGGGCTTTGACAAACCTGTTTGATAACATCGCCAATTGAAGAGACCAGAGAGAGAAGTAGCAGAATTCCGACAAGCATGATGATGTCCACATTGAGCTGTCTCTCTACCGCTGTGCGTTTTATAGGCGTTGCGGTAGCATTTCTCATAAGTTTAGTTTCGTGGCCCGTGAATACAACAACGCCATGGACCCAGGGAGTATTTCTCAAGGTGGCTCCTCTAAGCAGCAGTTGGTCAGGACTGAGTGGTAGCTCCTTTTCCCCTCCCCCAACACCTATTGTCAGAGTAGCCTCGTATGTGTAAAGACTACTGTTTGGTTGCTCGGAACGGATTCTCCCAGAAAGACGGCTCAACTCACTCGGGCTGACTAGATTTGCGGTCTCGGGAATAGCTTGTTTGATCTTCAGATTTGTCTCCCCATCCAGATTGGCGGTTTCGATATAGCATAATCCTTCTGGTTCAGATGAAGCCATAAGTACCAAATCCGCCGGAAAGGGCTCTTCTGATTCCACTCTGACTATGTCTCCAACTCGAACATTAATCCATCTCTGTGTCTCGAATGATGTTCCCACCAGTACCCTGGCTTTTGACCTATTCAACTCCTGATCTTGGGTTTTCCGCTTCCAGTCCTCGACAAGTTCCTTTCCTGCTGACACCAGTAAAACGACAATCAAAGGGCCAATGGTGGTGTATTTGTTAGTTGGTGAAATGTTGGGAATCTGCTGTAATGCTGCTGTGAACAAGAAAAACAAGTTGGCATACTTGGAGAACTGCTCGTAAAGAAACTTCGGGATAAAGGTAGCGATGTTATATTTTGCTGTGGAAATGTGATTGTCGACATATTTTCCAGCAGCATTAGCTCGTGGATTGTTGAGGTGAATTACTCGCGGTCCTAACGTTGATGGATCCACCTTCCTTCTGCCAAAACCGAACTTAAATTTGCTCCCACTGCTCCGTCGCTCTTTTGACTTTTGACCTCCAGACGCGCCCCCTGCACCCCCGACAGCCGTACCCTTTGGTCGCGCTTCCGTCAGCGGTAAATCCATCTCACTGTATTCCGGCCCCATTCCTAGTGCAGATTTTACTCTCTCCACCACCCCCTGCTGCCGATTCCTAACGTTCCCGTGAGCAGCATCTTGTTGTTCATCACTCGCAGATGCGTAGTGATAACCACTGGCTGGACGGCCTTCGTCAGGATATAATTCTTGGTCGTCCGCATCATAGTAAGGCTGATAATTACCCAATACGGATGTTTGTGAGTAGGTTCGGTGAGCGGTTGTCAGTCCTGGACCTGGTGGAGAAAGGGACGAGCTGCCTCCTACAAAATCATCGTAAGAAGTGGAAGCTCTGTGAGCATATTCGTCCTCCGAGATCGCCGGAGGACGGCCTGGATTTCCATAGTTGCGACCCTGATCATCAAGATCAAGGAGCAAGTCCTGGTTGTTCGAGTTGCCCGCCATACGATTGGGCTACCCCGTAGGTTTCAGGCGGGATTTTGGCTTGTCGCACAGATGACGAAAAGCCTGTCTTCGTCGATTAACAGTGGTTAGTAAGAGGGGAGAGTATGTTGAAGGAAAAGGGTGAGGCGCTGTAAGGAAACTCTCTCTTGGTCGTCTCTATTTTGTGGGTGAATCGAAAGTGGGAGGTGTGAAAGTCAAACTAAAGGGTAATCTCATCGCCGCTCGGCATGCGATGAACAGAGAACAACGGGGCTAGAGTGGGAAATAGGAAGAGAGGGAAATGAAGGAATAATTGATCAAGAAATCAAACTGAAAAGGGGAAGAAAGCTTGGAGTCTTTGCCTCTGGGTGGATGGTTGACACCTAAGTTGACAGATCAGGGTCATTAGGCTAGGTACCGCACTGTAAATTTTCAGTTCTGCAAAGCTGATAGCTGATCGCAGTGGGCATGTTGAAACTTTGGGTCATAGAGCCACTTTGGGGGAAATTGTGGCGAAATAGTAATTTCGTACCATATTATCATTATAGTATTATTTTCCTTTTTAGAGTTTAAGGTTAAGAATTTGCTACAAGTATTATAGGATGGGATGATGGCTTTTTTTTTTTTTGATTGAATTTTCGGTTTTCCCTATGGCCCACTTTTTTCATGCTTTCATTGTTCCGTCAATCACTGTCATTCTTTCACTCTCATTCCATTCTGCGGATCTTGGGTTGTGGCTGGGGGGACAAAGCCCTGCCTATTTTTGGCTTTTTCTGACACAGCTAGCGAGCCCACCAAGAAAAGCTGGTGTGATATCGTAGCAACGGTGCAGGTGCTGTTCATATTGCGGACACTAGAGAGTTTGCGCAGCGAGACCTAGGTGCCGGTTAAATCTGTTAATACATGTTATGTGAAAAGTGTTGGACACCTGGGTGACAACGGACACCTGGTCAAGGTCTAAAACATGGCTTTTCGCACCTGGAGAATTGTGTAGGGTAACTCACTAAAAATAGTAAGAAAAAACAGATAGCGTAAGATTTGGGTAATGGACAAAACTACCTAAAAGTATGATCAGATCTGAACATTGTGACAAGAGTTCAAATTGCCCAGCAGCCCACCTCCAGAAACCAGCGATGGAAGCAAGAATCACAATTGTGCCTGACTCGGAGATGCCAGAAGTTCAACAAGCTCCCAGTGCTGGTATGCGAGTGGATGGAGGGCAGGGGGTTGAAAGTTTATGCGTGTGAGGTAGTGAGAGTGGTGCAGGCAGGGCTGCAAAGTGGACAGATTGGATGGATAGGGCACTGGTCCGCCAGGTGCTCGCAACTGATCCAATCAATTGTGGGCGTGGTAGGACTGTAGCCAAATGGGCTGAGGTGGCACAAGTGCTTCGCAGGTTGGAACCGCAGCCTATTCTCCGGAGTCAAGAGTCTTGCCGCCAGCGAGTGAAAAAACTTGTTGAGATATATAAGGTTAGTAAACTTCTGTCTTATGACTCTGGAGCTATCAACTGAGAGTACTTACAACTTATACAAACAGAAAGGGGAACTCCGCTCTCTCCAGAGGAGCAGAATCAATGAAGGTTTCGGTGAGTTTGAACGCAACATGGTGGAGCTCACCACCTGGTGGGATCAGAGTAGCATTGATCCTACCACTTGAAGATTAGCACAGGAAAAAGCAGCCTGGCTGGGGAGAGAGGGGCGCCAGGTACGAGACGATTCAATGCCGGGGTTAGTAAGAAGATGGGATGAAGGTAGACAGAGTGTGGATGGTAGTGGTGGTAGTTCCACAGCACCTTCAACCAAAAACCCTAAAAATGCTGCTATGAAAGTAGTTGAAAAGGTATTGGAGGAGTTTACGGCGGGGATGCTAGAGGACAAGGAAGACAGGAGAGAGTTAGAGGCCAAGCAGGATAAAAAGCATGAGGATGTCATGTGTGGCATTTTTGACCTTACAAATGAGATTCGTGAGCAAAGTGAGTTGAGATCTCACGATGTCTACCTTGAGCGTGAAGCTAGGAAAGAGGAACTGGTACTCATTTTGGAAGCCTTACGCCGTGATGGTGAAATCTAAATTGTACCTTGTCAGACTGAAACTTCATGTACATAAAATTGAAACATCTTTCCTACTTTTCCTCTCGTAACTTTTCCTCACTTTCTTTATTCCAAACCCTGGAAGTCGCCACTTCTTTTATCTTTCATGCTCCCCGAAATACTACCTTCCTTCTCTTGTCCCCCTAGTCTTATTGGTGCCACCTGCCGTTTATTGTAGGCTCCCGCAGTTCTTCCCAAAGTGTTGTCTCTTATGGCCATCGTATCCACTGCGTCTCCAATATCTATTTCAGGCAACTGCATTCTATGCAGTAGCTTGTATCTCTCCTGTGTTGTAGCTGACTTGAGGTTCTAGTACGAAAGATCGATGTGAGGTTTAGGTTTGGTAGAGTATACCTGTTTCTCTTCGGGGGGTGTCACAGGCTTCCAAATTGAAGGCTCAAGTGATAGCCCATTCATACTTCGTAGGGACACTTTGCACTCTGGGATTCTGCAGCCCCTAGGAATTCTGGAGGTTTATTTATCGAGTCGGTTGCAAATCATGTTCGTCCTGGTGAAATAGCGGTTATGCAAAATAAGTTTAAGACCTTGTAAGATAAACAAATTTTAGTTATGAAAATACTCTGACAATAAGGGAGGTTCCAAAAGCTCGCCTTCCATGACTCCTTCAACAATATTTACATTCTCAATATTAGAATATTGAGTAACTTGTGGTTTGTGTAAACATACATGGGCATTATGAAGGAGAACGGCCACTCTAAATTGTACTCCGACAGGTTGCAGTAAATGTTTTTGATTTTTTACAAAGTCCAGAAAGCCAAATGTATATACAATTTCTTTGAAAGGCCACTCAGCAAAAATCCTAAGGCGGGACATAGACTTGTTCTATTGTTGTTGATTGTTGGAAAGTTGGGCTCCTTGGTATGGTGATAGAATGAAACTGTTAATGGTATAAGCTGAATCACCATACACCTGGAGTGGAGTTCCCTCTGGTGAGCGTTCTGCTCCAAGATATTCGGTAGGTGGGATTTCTGCCAAAGAAAGACAACACTTTTCCGCCCATCAACGGGCCCGAACAAATGGCTAACTAGGCTATCAGGAGTTAAGATGCCATGGTATTTATGGCAGTGTTTCCTCCTCCAACTATTATAGCAAGTGCACTAATGAGAGGGAGGGTGAGCAATTCCACAAGTTGTCCCATCGATAAAGCCCCAAACAGATCCAATTGGTGCTCACTGTTGCTGTATGGCCTGGGTATATTTCACGAAACTTTTCTGGAGTCAATCACTCAGCATCCCAGCGAAGTAAGTACTTGCATCGATTATGAATAATTGTTTGAGTAGCAGTGCTAATGCGTGGTAGGCGCTCCACTGACTAGCCGAACTTTAGTGCTAGATCATACAAGCGATTTGGATATGCTATCTTGCTAGAAGCATATATAAAGGGGTACGACTATCTTCGGTAATTTGTCACAATCCTCTCTTTTCTGAGTGATTCTTGCAGGAAGTAACAGATAGCTTTGCTAATGATCATGTCTCTCTTGTTTTCTTACTGCGATAGCTAAGTCCTCTAACTCCTATCTAGCAGTGTCGAGCGTTAGGCTCTTGTAAGATAGTCGTGTCTTTATTCCTGAAAGTGTAATAGATAAAAGATGTTGTATTGAAAGTAAAGTATATGAGAGAACTTAGATGGTTGCGTGAAGAACCCAAATCTCACGCTTTTTGTTTAATTTTTTTTTCATATTTTTAATTTTGTTTCTAGCTGAGGCTGAAGGCTGAAGCAATAAGTACCAAAATAGCATGTAGCTGGGAAGGTTATGGCCGCAACAAACTTCCACCTAGTCCAACCCATCGTCAAGGCGGTGGAAACAGTGGGAGAAAAAGCCCGGGTCTAAAACCTGCACCAAGCGCCCAGGAGGTGAAAACTACAACAAAATGTACATGAAACCCGCGACCAAAAGAAAGTATCTACTGAAAACCCAAGAAAAAGCCGAACAGTGAGGAAAACCAATAATACCAAATCCGGAGGAGAAACACCGTGACTAGGGAAAGCCCATCTGCCGCGAAGGCCTTTAACGATCCCAGACTGACAAACACTACCGAACAGTAAATGATACTTGAGGGTAAATGTACCCGGGCCTTATAGACCAGATCGCGGGGCTGAGGGAAAACGATGTGGCAGGTTAGGCCGAGGGAGTCCACGAGTCCTAGTAGGAAGCGAGATGGGAGGTGGCTGAACGCCGAAGCGACCAAGGTAGGAGGGGGGGATTGTGGGGCTGTAACCGAGCTACGGGACGAAGAGCGAGTGAGAGAGACGAGGAGTGTGCCCAATCCACTAAATGTACGAGGGAGGGAGGACTGAAACGAGATCATCACTTTTTGACGATGCTAACTGTACCGAGGGGTGATTCAAGGAGAGATAGTGCAATACCAGGGAGCAGAGTCACCGGGGCCACTACTTTGACAATAACCTGAGACTGCAACCGATCCATTGAGGAAAGAAAGAGGTTGCTGACTGTGCAAATGCATCAGCAAAATGTAAAAACCACTCCTGGTCCACCAAGGGGGTTTATGGTCCCCCTGGTCCTCCTGGTCCACCCTGATCCACCCTGATCCACATTTTCAGTAAAATTTCCAAAAGGGTAGATCAGAGTGGATCGGGTGGACCAGGTGGACCAGAGGGACCACGACTCCCCTTGGTGGACCAGGACCGTTCAGGACCACCTTGGACCAGGCTTCGACATTTGCCTGATGGGCCGCCTGTTAAGCGAGGCAGTGAAACAAGTGCAGAGAAAAGGGGGGAAAGTAACTATAAAACTCTCTACAACCAGGCTGCCAAAGCAACAGGGAGATCAGAAGGGAATCAGAGAGGAGAGGGGGGTAGTAGCGTCACCCTCCAAGGCAAAAGAGCCATCAGAAGAGGAGAGAAGGTGGTGGATGTTGACGATGAATTCTCATGGTATTGAGATTTCAATCGCCGGGTGTGTAGAGGAGATGGTTCATGGCCCAAATCTCACATCCTTTTTTTATTTTTTTATTTCACTTTTATTTTATTTTATTCATATTTTAAATTTTGTTTCTAGCTGAGGCGGAAGGCCGAAGTAATAAGTACAAAAATAGCCTGTAACCGCGAGGATTATGGCCGCAACAAACTTCCACCCAGTCCAACCCATCGTTGGGGCGGTGGAAACCGTCAGAGAAAACCCCTGGTCTAAAACCCGCACCAAGCGCCCGGGTGCTGAAAACTACAACAAAATATACATGAAACTCACAACCAAAAGAAAGCATCTACTGAAAACCCAAGAAAAAACCCAACAGTGAGAAAAACCAAAAAAACCCAAATCTGTAGAAGAAGCAGCAGAAAGCCCATCCGCCGCGAAGGCCTTTAACGATCCCAAACTGCAAGCATCATCAAACACAACCATCCTCGAGGGTAATAGTACCAGGACCATATGGACCAGAACGCGGGATTTATGGTAGAACGTGTGGCGGGCTAGGCCGAGGGAGTCCATGAGTGCTTAGAGAAAGCGAGATGAATGGTGGCCCGATGGCAGAGCGATAGAGCCGGGTGGGGGGTGTTGGCTGTAACCGAGCCACGGGAAGAAAGCCAAGTGGGAGGAGGGAGATGTGTGCCCAATCAAGTAGAAGTACTAGGGAGGGAGGACCAAAATGAGATCACGACTTTTCGACGATGCCAACCGTACTGAACAGTGATCCATGGAGATAGTGCAACACTAGGGACCAGAGCCACTGGGGCCACTACTTCGATGATAACCCGAGACTGCAACCGACCCATTGAGGAAAGAAAGGGGTTGCCGACAGTGCAAATGCTAAGCGAGACAGCGAAGCAACTGTCGAGAAGGGAGGGGAGAGTGACCGTGAAAACCCATACAACCAGGCTGCCCAAGCAACAGGAAGATCAGAAGGGAATCAGAGGCGAGAGAGGTGGTGGTAGCGTCACCCTTCTAGGCAAAAGAGCCATCAGAAGAGAGGAGAGGGGGTGGATGTTGACCATGAATTCTCATGGTGTTGAGATTTCAATCACCCGGTGTGTAGAGGAGATGGTTTGTGAGTAGAGGAGATGGTTCATGGCACAAATCTCACACCTTTTTTTATTTTTTTTATTTTTCTGTTTTGTTTCATGTACTTTGTATTAATCAACTACTGGGAACGAAGACTACGTGCAGCGCTAGGTATGGTAAAGAAAAAACCCCATCCCCTCTTTTATCCACATCAGCAAAAATAATCCTTGGTGCCTGGTGTGCCCACTGTGTCTGGCGCACCTAGCGCACATAACGTCAACCGCGAATCAGGACGCAACCACTTAAACTCACTATCACTGGGCGCAAATTGCGCAACACCATATCTTCAGGCCGTCACCTGGCGCAACACCATATCAAACGGGCGTCACCTGGTGCAACACCATATATTCTGGGCATCACCAGGGCACCATCACTTTTGCTGGACACAGCCTGATACGCAACCTAATCTTCATGATTCACTCTGGAAACAGGTCAAGGGTCCCATCTTTGCTTTCTGACCTGGGTCACAATATATTTTACACTCATATAGTCCATTTAGATAGCCTTCTATTGAATTTCTAATTCCGCTAAATACAGGTGGCACCTCACTCATGGCTTCCTTATGGCTCCGAGTCCTCCAGGTATCCCTCCGGGTATTCCTCCAGGTATCCCTCCTAGTCAGAGTGGTAACTTCATGGTCGTTGACCGAGTAGGAATGGGCCTTATACCGGGGTGTAGCCGGCGTCATGCCCAACAACCTCCCGCAAACAGAATTGAAATCCGTCTAGCAGTTGTAGAGGAATCTGAAATCGAGTAAAATTCCGCCAGCTTGGTATCTCCACAAAAGACAGTGACTTCATGGGTTCTCATGGGACAGGGACGTAGTCTATATCGTTGCGTAGCTGGCGTCAAGCCCAACAACCTCCCGCAAACAGAATTGGAATCCGTTGAGCGGTTGTGGAGCAATTAGTCATCGAGTGAAATTCCGCCAGCATGCTACCTAAGAGCCCCTGCACAAAAGAGAGCGAAATCCTGAGTGTTGATGCCACAGGGATGGCCCTCATACCGTTGCGTAGCTGGCGTCAAGCCCAACAACCTCCGGCAAAGAGAATTGGAATCTATCAAGCGGTTGTGGAGTAATCTGCAATCGAGCAAAATTCCGCCAGGGTTACTATAGAGACCCCGTTCAGAGAAGTCAGCGAAATCCTGAATCTTGATGTGACAGGGACGTCCCTTATACCGTTGTGTAGCTGGTGTCAAGCCCAACAACCTCCCGCAAACAGGATTGGAATCCGTCAGGCGGTTGTGGAGCAATCAGCCATCGAGTAAAATTCGGCCAGCATGCTGCCTAAGACTCCCTCCACAGAAGACAGCGAAATCCTGAGTTTTGATGCGATAGGCACGTACTTCATACCGGCGTGTAGCTGGCGTTGAGCCCAATAACCTCTGGGAAACATAATTGGAATCCGTCATGCGGTTCTGGCGTAATCAGCCATCGAGCAAAATTCCGCCAGGGCCTTAAGAAGGGTCAGCAACTCAATGGGTATTGCCCGCGTAGGGATATGCCTTATACAATTGTGTAGCTGATGAAGAGCCCAACAACCTTGAAGAAACAGAACGGGAATCTGTCCAGCGGTTGTAGAGGAATCAGCCATTCAATTTTGAAATCGCCAGCCCTATAATCCTATCAATAACTGTCAGGTTGGGATGAATGCTATACCAGTGTGTAGCTGGCGACGAGCCCAGAATGATGCAGGTGTCAGAATCAGGATCGGTAGCGTGGTTGTGCTGGAGTCTTCAGGGTAGCTGTGGGAATGATGATATTGAGCAGTGAGAGTAAAGAGAGCAGTTGTCTCGCGTCAAAGGCTAAGTGCCGAGAAACCACAACAACTCCTAGTACTAGTAGTAGAGACTGTCATAGGTATCACTCGCTTTCAGAGTGGAGTAAGCTGGCATTTTCGCTCTCTGAAAGATCAAGTTGTGAAAATAGAACTCTTTGTCGCTCACTGGCAAGCTAGTGTGATTAGCGCCATATTAAGATTAGGGGTACTGTGGCTTTCTCACTTGGCGCCCATGATGACCCAATCATTTTTGCCAAGAGTACCCCCTTTCCAGATAGGAGAGATGGCTGGAAAGAGATAGGGGTCATATTCAAGAGGTACCCTGAATGTGGAGTGAATGAGTGGTGTATCTGGAGATGCGATGGTGTTGTGAGCTGCCTCAGGAAGCATGGAGTGTAAGGTTGTGTAGCCAGTAGCGTCCGGGGTAAGGCTGTATGGCTAGTGTACCTCCTAACTCACCTAGCGCAAGCGAAGGCGGCAACCCAGCTCTGGGTGCAGCTAACGTTAAGGGCGCAAAGTTGCTATACCTGGTATCCTGACGCAACAGCGGTGTGTCTGATGCAAGGTATGTTTTTGCTGATGCACCTGGCGCCAGGGAAAAAGCCATCAACCCAAGTCTCTCTGGTATCAGACCAACCGCACCCCAGCCACGCAAAATAAGAAATCAAACTCTGACTAAAGGGGCGGAAGAAGAAAATCAAATAACTACTTGGGGAGGAATCAACAGGAAAACCCTTGCTGTAGACACCAACAACAAAATAAATAATTGTTATAACCACTTATGAAACCCAAAGTAACTGACAATGAAAGAAGAACAATGGGGGTGCGGGGGCCACTTAAAACTGATTCGGCGTTGCAAGAATTACTCATCAACCCAAGGTGTTGACATCCGCCACCGAGGCAGTGCAATACGACAACGGAGCATAACGGTGGGGCGGGACAGTGGTGAAATCGCAAGGTGAGGCGAAAAGGGCAGTAGGGTGCCAGCCAAGGGAGTGGATTGTACCTGTAACTGAGTAACGGGATGAGACCTGAAGGGGGAGAGGAGGGGTAGACCCAAAAACTGTGAAAACTATCGGTAACCGTGTGCGTGTCTGACTAGGCAGCCTCTAGCAGAGGTGAAGAGAACAGAGAAATCGACCGTAGCCTTTTGAAAAGTTTTCTCCTACTGCGAAGTGTGGTCCCAGCCCTCTGTAACATGGGCAAAAGGGTGTTGCTAACCGTGTGGGCGCTAAGCGAAGCAGCGAAGCGCGGGCGGAGAAGGGGAGAGTAGAGCCAAACGACCCCTAGAAACAAGGACGCCAGGGCCCAAGGACATGATAAGAGAAGTCAGGCGGGAGGGGGGGGTGCAGCTCACTGAGAGCGCGGGGGTGGTGGATGTTGATGATGAATTCTCATGGTGTTGAGATTTCAATCGCAGTGTGTGTAGAGGAGATGGTTCGTGCGTAGAGGAGATGGTTCATGAGTAGAGAAGATGGTTCGTGGCCCAAATCTGACACTTTTTTTTTTTCATTTTTTTTTCATGTGCTTTGTATTAACAACTACTGGGAACAAAGACTACGTGCAGCGCTAGCTATGGTAAAGCAAAAACCCCATCCCCACTTATCCACCCGGCACCAGGGAAAAAGCCATCAACCCAAGTCTCTCTGGTACGAGACCAACCGCACACCAGCCGCGCAAAATAAGAAATCAAACTCCGACTGAAGGGGCGGAACAAGAAAGTCAAATAAATACACGAGGAGGAATCAACAGGAAAACCCTTGCCATAGACACCATCAACAACAAAATAACTAAATTGTTATAACCACTATGAAACCCAAAGTAACTGACAATGAAAGAAGAACAATGGGGGCGCGGGAGCCACTAAAACCGTTGTGGTGTTGCAAGCATTACTCAGAACCCAAGGCGTTGACATCCGCCACCGAGGCAGTGCAATCCGACGACTGAGAGTAACGGAGGTGCGCGACCGTGGCGAAATCGCAAGGTGAAGCGAAGGGGCAGTAGGGTGCCAGCCGAGTGAGTGGATTGTAGCTGTAACCGAGCAACGGGACGAGACCTGAAGGGTGAAAGGAGGGGTAGACCCAATAACCGTGGAAACTATCGGTAACCGTCTGCGTGTCTGACTAGGCAGCCTCTAGCAGAGGTGAAGAGAACGGAGAAATCGACCATAGCCTGTTGAAAAGTTTTCTCCTACTGCGAACTGTAGTCCCAGCCGTCTGTAACATGGGCGAGAGGGTGTTGTTGACCGTGCGAGCGCTAAGCGAGGCAGCGAAGCGCGAGCGGAGAGAGATGGCAGTAGAGCCAACCGACCCCTAGAAACAAGGACGCCAGGGCCCAAGAACATGATGAGGGAAGTAAGGTGGGAGGGGGGGGGTGCAGCTCACGGAGAGTGCGGGTGCAGCTTACTGAGAGTGCGGTGGGGGTGGATGTTGACGATGAATTCTCATGGTGTTGAGATTTGAATCGCCGGGTGTGTAGAGGAGATGGTTCGTGGCCCAAATCTCACACCTTTTTTCTTCTTTCATTTTTTTCATTTTTTTTTTTTGTTTCATGTGCTTTGTTTTATTCGTCATCTAGGTACAAAGACTACGTGCAGCGCTAGCTATGGTAAAGAAAAACCTCCGTGAACCCACCGGCGCCAGGGAAAAAGCCATCAATCCAAGTCTCTCTGGTCTGAGACCAACCGCACATCAGCCACGCAAAATAAGAAATCAAACACCTACTAGAGGGGCGGAATAAGAAACATCAAATAAATACATGGGGAGGAATCAACAGGAAAACCCTTGCCGTAGACACCTGACAAAATGAAATAATTGATAAACCGCTTGTGAAACCCTAAGTAACCGACAATGAAAGAAGAACAAAGGGGGTGCGGGGGCCACTCAAACCGTTGTGACGTTGCAACCATTACTCAAGAACCCAAGGCGTTGACATCCGCCACCGAGGCAGTGCAATACGACGACAGAGCGTAACCGAGTGGCGCGACCGTGGCAATCACTAGGGCGGCGAAGGCAGTAGGGTGCCAGCCGAGTGAGTGGACTGTAGCTGTAACCGAGCAACGGGACGAGACATCAGCACAAAATTATCATGCGTCTGGTGCGCCGATGTTGCGTCAGGATGCTAGGTGTGGGTAACTTTGCACCTGTGGCGCTAGGTGCGTTCTGTGGTGGGTTGCGGCACTCAGTTGCGGCAGGTGCGTCAGGAGGCACGGTTGCATCCACACTGACATCTGGATGCTAGTAGCTACTAAACCTTACCTCCTGTGCTTCCAGACTCTGCACACAACACCATCACACCTCCTGATTCACCATTCATTCCCCTCTCATCCCGAGTACCCCATGAAGATCTCCCCCTATCGCATTCTCATCCCTGGAAAGGGGGTAGCCTTGGCAAAAATAATTGGGTTAG
>Ga0307507_10004734_pt1 | contig 23539 bp, 10 predicted proteins | sample 7_EM_MG_FD_207223 | JGI IMG/M metagenome (GOLD analysis project Ga0307507, IMG submission 207223) | Populus trichocarpa ectomycorrhiza microbial communities from riparian zone in the Pacific Northwest, United States - 7_EM | ecosystem: Host-associated > Plants > Roots > Unclassified | place...
TTAAGAGTGTGTTTGTCTACACCGCAGTGGTTGCGTTTTGAAGAAACAATAAAAAATTGTGTTTGGTTAAAGTGTTAACCAATATTTTTAAAACATGGGACCCATAAGAAAATACGTAGAAACACAGTTTAAGGAGAAGCATCTTGCACCCGCTTCGCCGGTTCTGTTCACATTTTTTAAGTGAATAGTGTGATTCACTCTGCACACGTGAACAGTAAAAACAATTCATTTTTTTTGTGTTTTATTTGAAAAACTAGGGTTTAACATTATTCAATGACGCTACATAAATTAGAAGGAGATCGCATGATGGCGTAACATTTACAGAATTTGATTGTAATCCTAATTTTGTTCCTAATGATATTTTACCTGATTTTGTTGTACGCTCAAAAAACCATGGCAACTGTAGTCCTTGTCGGATGAATTTTGTACGTGATGAAATTATAGATAGTTTAATAAAACAATAAATTTTTTTATATATAAAATATTATTTATTTCATGATATAATAATAATAGTTAAATCTATAATATTTAAATTAAAAATTATCAATATTAATATATATTATTAAATATATTAAATTATTTTTTATTCCATCTCAATTTAAAACACAGTGTGTTTGACATTCATAAGTGTGTTTGACATATAAAAATATTAAATTGATTTTGTTTTTCCTCGTGGAGCCAGCCAGCCAGCCAGCAGAACTGCAATATATATATATATATATATATACAGACACACACACACTGTTCAACATTTTCGCTCGAGATGATGTGGAGGCCTCTGAATACCACCTTCAAGGAAGACAAATTAAGAGCCCAAATCTGTTTTTGCTTCTTTTACACGTGTGTAGAAAAGACAGCCACAGATATACAACACGTTTAGTCAAGATAAGGTTAATCATTCCCTTATGTCACACGTTGCGGCCATTAATTTCTGCAGTGTGACAACTGCACAACTGGTCATGCATGCAGCCTGAGAAAATAATGCTGCCACCTACATGAACTTCGTTTTGAAATACGACCTTCTTTTTATTTATTTATTTATTTATGCATAAAGTGAAATAAATTTCGAAGAATTCAAGCTCGATTTTTTAAAAAAAAAAGAGTGTTGCAAAAAATACAATTTTCTTGAATTTACCTTTAGCCTCTTTGACTTTTCTCCTTCCACCTACAATTATTTATCCGAATGCAAGATGAAAATAACTAAATATTAAAGTGGTTAATTAAAAAGAATTAATTAGTTAAAATGCTAATTTTCTTTTTCTTTATTTTGATAAATAAATTAAGATCCTCCTATATATGAAAACATAATTTTGTTTCGTGTTGTGTTGTCGCGTGAATATTGATGGACTTAATTGTCAACTAAATTATGCTGAATTGACGAAGCAAATGTAAAAAATTCAAACCTTTTGAAACTATATATCTCATGGGATTAATGCTCTTGAAACAGGACCACCAGGCATGTTCTTCCCGTCTTAACCACCATTTCATGTTTTCTTTTTCTCCTTTTCTATTTTTCTCCGAATATTATTTAAAATCAACTTCTCCCTCTCTTATATATCCATGCCCTCACATTCATGAATTTTTTTTTTTGTATGCAAACAATAATCTAAGAATTATTAGGAAATATCTAATTATTTAACTATCATATTCTATTTTTTGTTTAAGGAAAAACAGTTAGAAATGTTATAATTTTCATTTTTTATAATAATTATTAGAATCGATTTAAATTTTTGTGTTCAAGATTTCCTTTTTATTTTCAAAATTGTTTTATTATCATTTTACAATTAATTACAATATTAAATGGGTCCGAATTTATTTAATTTTTTACTATTTTATCTATTATATTTTTTTAATAAAATTAAATATCAAAATTAGCTATTTTTCCTCTTTAACTTCAAAATGAAACACAATAACATTAACAAAACTTAATTGGCCTTGAAAAATTATCATAGCTCCAGACATGTTAGCACTGTTCATTGAAATAGTATAATGGTGTTTTTTACCCTCCATCTAAAACATTTGCACTGATTTCCAAGGACATTGAAGTCTTTACACATGACTCATTTGTTATTTTTAGATTAACTAAGGACAAATAATTATTTTTCTATCTTGATTGCACAATGAAACTACTAGAATATCCTTGAAAGCAAAAAAAATTTAAAACTGACGTTAAATGGTATTTTTACAATGGTTTTTCATCATTGCAATTTAAATTGAGGGGCAATTTGGTATTTGATGAAATATACAAAATAAAAAATAATTAAAATGCATAGTAAAACTACAAAAACATCATTAAAATAATAAAAAAATTAGGTCAAGGGGTGCTTTTGTTTTTTTACAATGATTTGTTTATAATTAGAAAGTCAACTTAAGGGCACTTTTGTATTTAGCTAAATAAAAAATACATAAAAAAACATGCACGTGTGACATACTTGAGGGCATATGAGAAGCGCTCACCCTTCAAGTGCCGCATACGGTGCCTCCTAGCATAAAAAAATGCTCTTCCACCATGTATTTGGAAGCACTGTTGTGTTATCTTCCTATTGGTGCGATGAGGATCTTCGGTGGCGGTCTGATTTGTCGTCAGTGGTCTTTTTTTTTTCTTTTTATCTCTCTTCCCTTGAAAATTTCAACTTGTCCCTCTTGGTTGTTGGTATTTCAACTTCAGTCCCTATTATTTTGATTTCTCATTTTTTATTTTAGTCCTGCTGTATAACTTTTATTTGTTTTTAATCTCATTCTTGAATCCCAATTTACAAAATATTATATTCTTTAATCTGATTCTCATTATTTGGATTTCTAATTTTTTTTTATTTTGATCATTTTGTAAAAGTTGTATTGGTTTTTATGTTATCCTTGAATTCAAATTAATGGTATTATGTTTGTCAATTTGGTCCTCATTGTTTTGATTTTGAATTTTTTTTTCTTGGTCCTTTTGTAAAAGTTATTTTTTTTAATTTCATCCTTTAATTACAATATTTTTTTTATTTTTACATCAATTTTGAGCCCTATTCTTTTTTAAAAGTTTTTGTTCTTTCACTAAGTTGATTTTTTTTTAATCTCGCCATTCAATTAAATATAAAATGTATTTTGTATATTAACTTTGATCCTTATTTTTCTAATTGCTATTTTTTAAAGTCCTTTTGTATAATTAATTTTTTTTTCAATTTCATCATTCAATATATGATTGATTGAGAATTGGATTTTATGATTTTTTTAGATTCGGTACTTTAGATCTAATGACTTGAGTCATGGATTTGAAAAGTAAATATAATCTTTTTTAGAAAAAAAAAGCTTTATAATTTTTTTTTATTAGGTTATTCCAATCACATGATATAGATCGCAAGTTTAGCAAGATATCTCGGATCAACTCAATCCTAATTAGTGTGGTTACAATTTTGGTATGACCGACTTTTTTTTGTCTTTTCAAACTCCATTTCAAAACCTCTAAACATTATTTTTTCCAAAAAAAAAATAGTTCAGCCCTACCTAGAGCGAGCATGGAGACTAGTTAAAAACCAAATTAATATCTATGAAAATGTAACATATAAAGAAAATGGAATCTTCAGAGAAAGCCACATTTTGGATGCCACCTTTGATATATGTGTACCATATTAATATTAAAATTAATTAACAAGAAATTAAAAGAAATGGTGATTTTATTGTTCATCACCTAACAAAAAAGCTATTCATTGTACTAGTATTTTTGTTTTTTTCCTTTGATTTTTTTGTTTTATTAATTTATGTTTTTCCTCTAATTTATTCCTTCAATATTTGATTTGTTAGAGAATGAGTTTCATAATTTGTTATGATTTGTATGTGGTATCTTGGTCTCATGACTCGTGTTATTGGTTTGGCCGATTAGTCTGGATTGACTTAGATTGATTTTTTTTAATTGATTATTTTTCAATTTTATCATAAGTTAACTGGAAATTGGGTTTCATAATTTATTTCAATTTGTTTTCTATAGAGTTATATTGGTCAGATGACCAAGACCATGAATTTGACAGATTAACTAAGGTTGGCTAAAGTTATTTTTTTTGTTTTTTTAATTGATTATTTTTTTTAAAAAAAAATCCTTCAACATTAGGTTGATTGAGAATATTTAAACTTCATAATTTATTTTGATTTTTCTTTATAAGGACTTATCATGGTCTCAAAACTCGAGTCGATCCAATATATTGTCATCTTAATATTTTTTAAAAAAAATATTGTCTTGAATTTTTGTGAATCAAACTATGTTTTTACTGATCGTCCAAGTTATTTTTGGACTCGTCAGGTCGATCAAGTCATATCAAATTAATCTTTACATGATTTTTTACTAGAAAACTATTAGCAATCATGAATATTTCTTTTTACATAAAAAAAAAATAACCAAACTCACAGCGCAGCGCAGACCAACAATTTTGCTCATTCAAAAACTGCCAAAATATACTATTTTTTTTAAGATTGTTAAAAGCAAATGAGTTGTGATTCAACTAGTGTTAGTGTTTACTTCTATTTAAATTCCGAAACCATTACAAAAAGAAAAATAAAAAAGACGGATAAGATAAAGGAAGGAGATTGAGATAACTACTTGCGCGATAATGAATTTCGATTCTCTTATTGAAGTTGAGCCCACCTTAGCTGATTTATTTACATCATACAATCCCACCAATGTGAAAGAAAGAACTGAAAAGTAAAGAAACTGACAGATTACAATATATTTGCCAACTAAAGAACATAATTCCATAAATTTTAAGCATGCTGATCGATCTCCAGCTAGCCCTTACTATATATATATATATATATATGAATCCAACCTTATTAGCATACGGAAAATACACTACTTGATATATATATATATATATTATTACAAAGCATACATGATTTTGACCCTATTCGATGATCACTTCAAAAGGGAGTACTGTAAATTTGCATCTGGCTCAAGATATGTTCAAAATTATCATTTGGCTTCTCTATAGGATGGGTGTGCATTCCTTCGTAAGTCGTCACTACAACACCTTCGTCTTTGGTTAGGCGTTGGACTTGCTTCTTTACGTTACACCCTTGATACGTGCATCGGTAATAGCTCCTGAAAATGAGAAATTACAATCAGTGAGTTACTTCCTCGAAAACTCGAGGTAATGATCGAGGTAATGATCATTTGTAGCTTAACTTCGAGCCCTCTTTTAATTAGTAATCAAGAAAAACTTATATAATATTGAAGTAAAATTGTTAAAAATCCGAGTTATGCACCATTATTAATCTTATTCTCTTGATACTTAAAATTTCAAATCATGATATATCAAGGCATATGTATGTACTCCTTAGACCTAAAAAGGTAAGCATCAGTTGTTGCTGCAACTCCTCGATTAGACCTAAAAGGAAGGAGAAAGAAAGAAATATGCATCTCTTTAACCACTCAACCTCACCGTTTAAGTTTCTTTGATGCAGTAATTAAATGATAAATGTAAATGGCCTTCACTTGAGGCTGGGTCTAGGGTATAGCCATCAAAATGCAAGTGCCTGAACTTACCTGATCATCAAATAAAGTGCTACTATTTTAGTTACTTTATGCATCCATATGATTTATACAGAATATACTGGAGGAACTAAGTGCTACTTTACTCTTCAATGTGCTAGCGTTTCAATTCAAGTTTAGGTAAGGAATAAATGTAAGCTTATGTTAATTAATACAAGATTTGGTTATGTTTTTTCTTTTTTCTTTTTTCTTTTTGATCATAGATTTGATTGTGTTTGACAGACGAGCTTCTATATGAAGTATTTATAATTGATCAAAGCTCTCCTGGGATCTACTCTTGTACAAGATTCATAGCACAAAACATCTTTCTCTTGATCTACTATACAATGCATGTAGAGAGACACTTCAAAGGAGGGCATTCTTCTATTGAAGTTATTATATATCAATAAATATCCCTACATAGGTTTAAACAAAAGAAATCTGCAATCCTTCTTTTTTTTTTAAATAAGAAATCTGTAATCCTTGAAAATTCATTTTGATGGTTGAATTCCTTAATTTAATTTTACAATAAGAGTAGAGGGACAAGGGCCTCGGCAAACGGAAGGAGAAACCCTAAACCAAACTAATTGTTAAAAGGATCAGAAGATATCAACATATTTGCACTTCGAAGGATTATTAGAGGATACTCACATCAATGCAAAAGGATTCATGCATGCGTGCATCAAAGTCTCTCATCCATAACCCTATCTGAAAGGAAGATTTTCCCTAAACACTTTCTCATATCTAGTGGGAGATCCAGCAGGATCTTGCTTACGGCCAAGCCGCAGGATAAAATTGCTAGTGGGGTCTGTCTGGTGAGAATTTAATTGCATAATCATAGTCTTAACAAAAAAATGACAAGAAAAAGCAAATGTAATTATCAAACAGAAGTTAGACATAGCTAGAGAAATCAATATATATAGAGTACCTAGGAAATTTGTTGTTCTTCACTGCCTTTTGTCCATACTTCCTCCATCTATAACCATCATCAAGTATATCAACTTGACTCCTAGTTTGAAAAGCATACTTGGGCTTTCTAATCTTCTTCTCCCCTTTCTTCTTGGCTGCTTGAGGCTCAGTTTCAGACCCGATTGCACAGCTTGCACTTTGAGAATTTAGGTCTTTATTAATTTCGGGTGATGTTCTTGGTACTGGGTGTTGAGTTTCTGTCTTCAATCCCAAGAACCCACCTGAACTATCTGCTTGAAAATTATGAAAAACATGAGAACTATTTGTCATGCTTGAAGAGACAGGGTAGTTTGGTGATCCTGTCGACGAAAAAGGAAATAACATTTGGAACTTTTCCATGGAAAAACCAGCTCTTATAAAAGAAGAGGAGGAGCGGAAGAAGGAAAAAGGGAAGGTCTCAAGGGGTAGAGAGCACACACAATATATAAAAGGAAGGGGCGGCTTGGTGGCTAAAAGCCACGAAATAATAATAATAATAAAAAACAAAATCCAATAAGATATTCAGTGTTTATTTTTCTAAAAAAAAAAAGTGTCGTAAACGGCACGAAAATTCTTCCAAGGAGAAAAGAAATTAAGCTGCTTCATTAGCGGGTTGATTTGGAAAAGTAAGGTGGAAAATAAAGGCGGCTTCATCATTATGATTAAGACAATAATTTGTACGGTGATTCATATTAAATACATTACTTAAAAGAATATTTTGACCTACCCATTTGAATTTGTATTGATAGTTTGAGTTTTAGAGTGGCTAACGAATGAATTAATATTAAAATTTTTAATGGTTACTAATTTTTTAAAAAACAAAATTAAAAAAATTACCCTGTCATCTTACAATTTAGATAAAAATAAACTTCCTTACTAATTTGTTAAAAATTACACTTTATAATCAATCTGAATTTTATTGTTTACATGTCAATTTATATCCTAAAATATCTTATAGTTTAATTTATTTGACAATTCTTAAGAATATAAACTATAAATTTTCAAGAGTCCATAGATAAATATAATTTCGATCAAATTGTAAGATGCTAGAGGTATTTTTTCTAATTTTTTTAAAAATTAAATATGAAAATAAACATTTATAAGAATTAATTATTTTTTAAAAATAACAAATCAATATGAAAAAATACATATCTAAAATTATTAAAAAAAAGACATTAGTGTCAACTAATATTTAAATTGATTTCGAGAAGATGCGAATAAGTGTTTTTTTTTTAAATAAAAAAAGGCTAAAACTAGAGGCAGTTGGGATTGGACTGGCTATTGCTAGACGACTCACGTGTAATAACTCTCTTGGGCATTTGTGTGGTGGGAGCAAAATGCTGCTATGGTGCATGTCTGCGTCTGACGCCTCCCGTAGTTTCCATGAAAGTGCTTCAATATCCCTCGTGGTGAATGTATTTGCCTCCATTATTTTCTATCGTCCACCACAAAAGTAACATGAAATCTTTCTGAGTAGATCAGTTTTGATACTGAACAGTTTACCATTAATGACTCGAAAGGTTTTCTAGCTAGGGAGCTGGCATGGTTGATTTGCTGAAAGAAACACGAAATCTTGTGATGTTATATCTAAATATGTTTTCCTTTATTTAAATAAAGTTTGATTGATGTAGGGATTTAGATTGGTTTGTTCTTGTCTGTTCATATATTAGATTTATATTTGCTTAAACTAACTCGCCTGTGATGCAAGAACTTACTATATAAATATTCAAGATTTTCAAAAGAAACTCGCCTGTCATCCATGTCATGATTAAAGGGCCAATTGCTGTCCAAAGGGTCATCTTCTCGCATTGGTTTTGTTGGAAGATTTTTCAAATAGCTAGCAAGCATTTTGATTGTTACATGTTCTTGTGAATACCGTGTGAGAATAGCAACCATCTATTTATACTTATTCAATATTAATAAAATTATTATTTTCTTTTCTAAAATAGCTGATGTATATATATGCTAGAGAAAAAAGATTGTATAGTTTTAACATGTATAAAAAAGATAATGCTAGAGATTGCAAGATAATTTTTAATATAATATTTTTGGTGTTAACAGTAAATATATTCTTAGGTTTTCTGAGTCTAAATACTATATTCTAAAATTTTTCTTCCTTAGTTTCTTTTCTGACAAAATATTACAAGTTATGAATATATTAATAAATTATTGATTATAAAATGTCTATTGTGATTTTAAAAAATCACTATACAATATACCATAAAAAAAACAATTTTGATTTCCAAAAGCCTAAAAAAATTCAAAAATACTTTATTGCATTAGGTTGTTGCTTTTATTCATCGAACTTCTTTAAAAATCCTAACTGAATTTTGTCTTGTACCTTTTTATTGATCAAGACTCACATTAATTATATTTCTTGTTTTTTTATTTTTCAAGAAAATTGGCTCCCAAACTCAAATTTTGTAAATATATCCTTGAAATAAATAATACGAGAAATTTATTAGGGAGCTAATTGATAATTATTCTTAAAAAATATTTAGTGAAGTTGAATTTTTATTTTTTATTGAATTTCAAGGTAATTATTTTTTTATTTAAAGTGAATTTGCTTCATAATCAAATTACACATAAATAATTTAAATGTTTCATAAGAAAAGATATTCAGAGAATTAATCGATAAACGATCAAAACTTTTAGGGGAAATTGAAGTTTATAAAATATTGTTGACCAAAATTACATAATTAATTAAACAAGTGAGCTTAAAATTTTAGTTAATAATCAACCAAAATAATAAGAACATGGTAAACCTAGAATTCACAAAACTAGCATGCTTGCTAAAAAAATATATAAACTTGCATAAAAAATTGAAACATAATCCTAACATGTATATTGACATACATATAATTATGCATAAGAGAATGAAACTAACTCTTAATGTATATTCTAAGAATATATTGAAAATATATTTAAACAAAGCCAATAAATTATATTTTCTTGTTGAAGTACTTAGTATATAACCAATCTGAAAATTCATTGTTGTTTTCAAGGATTAATTCTTTGTTTTTATGGTTTTATTAATCCTTACTTGATGCAAAAGGACTTGCTTCGATAAATCTTCTAGGATTTCAACAACTTCTTCTTATTTAGGTGCGCTCCTAAACAAGATCCAACGAATCAAGAAAATAAAACTTAGAAATCTCTCTACAATGACTGAATCTATACTCTAAATTAAGAGGTAAATAAAAAGGAAAACCAAAACTTAAAACAAAGAGACTATAGTGGAAAACTAAATGAAGAAGAGTGTCAAAGAGTGCAGAATTTGTAGATGATTTAGGAACCAAAACTTATATAGAATTAATTCTGATAATTAAAAGAATAAGTTCCATTCATTATCAGCTTTGATTATATACCTACCATAAAACAAGAATTAAACCGGAATGTTTTGACTCTAAATATGATTTAAGCTCAAAGCTCACTTCGCTTATGTCATCTCCCCTCTAAAAGCTTATAAGGTGTCATTTGGGTCCAATTTAACTTTTCACATTCGCATTATATAAACAACAAGCAAAGCTTGTTTCTTTCCTACATGAAATGAAAGTTTTTAAAGGGTTTGGGTTTCTTCAAAATATGTCAACCAAGAATTATTTAAAATCAATTTCTCATTCATCCATAATTTATTTAAATCATGTTAATGTTCCATGTTAAAAAAATTATGTTGAAGATTAAATTCCAACAAAGTTTTAACCTAAAAAATGTGTTGACCTCACTTTGAATTTAATCTCAAATGTGTATATTAATCATGTTTTAAACAAATGTTTTAACAAATATAAATGTGTTTAATTTTCATTAGTTTTTCTAAGAGAGATGAATGAAAGAAATAATTAATTAATAAACAGATAAAATGTTAAAGAGGTAATTGATAAAGCACAAACTTTGAGAAACTCATCTAATGTCTCGTGCAAGACGTGGAATGAGATGAACAAGTGAGTTTTGGATCGCAAGAACATGTGGGTTTGAATTGGACAAAGAAGATGAATAATTAGAGGCTGTCTCTCTCTCTCTCTCTCTCTCTGGTCCGCGCAGCCCTTCTTCACATGTTTGCAAAGTAAAGCATTTGTTGAATATCTAATAAAGAAGGGGAAAGAAAAAACCTTAAAACTTGGATTATTCAAACTCATTTTGAAATGTCAAATACTCACATCCCTCTGGATCGATTGTCTTGGAATGTCAAATCCAATTTACCCAAATGTCTCCCATCGTGCATCATAGTATAGAAATTAAATTGTTTACCTTAGGGCAGGGCAGGGCACCACCAAGTTATATTAAAGTGATTTGAAGGCTTCAGAGAGAAAGGGAATTTTAATTTCTACACAACTTATGCAAGTTTCTTACAACAACCCTCGGATCGGTGTTGAAAGATTAATTGCTGATACATACATAGTTATTAATTAGTAGCTAAACATTGCAATAATCGGACGTTCGTTTTCTTTTCTTTTTTTAATTTCAACATTACTTTTATCCAATCACATTAATTATAAATTATAAATTCGAAAAAGATACATATATAGTTATTAATTAGTAATTTTGAAATTCGTTTTTTCTAATTATTACATCATTTAACGATCATTAATTATCTCTCAAGAGATCTATTTACTGTTTGCGAAAAAAAAGAAGAAAGAAGAAAATATTGAAAATTGCCAAATCCAAAAAAAAAAAAAGACCAAATAAATGAGATTTTGCTGGTTTAGCTTGGACTCAAACCATATATTCTTAAGCAGACTTAATTTACATTTTTTTTTTTATTTTTTTTAAACAAAAAGTCCAATTGATGTTGAGCTACAAAATGAATGTAGTCCTCTTCCAATCATATAACCGTTCCGACATCATCTTGAGGAGGACTCTTCAACAAAATTTACGAACATACTAACCTCGTTAGAAACTTCAACCGTGATGAAAACAAGAATCCAAATCTAAGTACTGTAGGATCTCTTCAACTCAACTGGGACCATAGAAGTTATGCTGAAGAAATTAGTGACAGAAGCAGTTACGTCATAAAAGAGACGAAGACAAATTCAACAACAAAGTGTTTTCTCACAAATTCCAAACAAAGAAAAAAAAAACTGAAAACAAGACTAACAGTGGGATTCTGGCTCAAATTAATTGCGTGTTTGTTTAATGCTTCGGGAGAAAATATACATGTATAGAAATGGATAAACAAATATTTAATTAAATTGATAGAAATAAAAACATAAAATAAATCTATCAACATAAAAAATATATATGGACATATCCTCCCTCTTTATTCTCTCTGTCTCTACTGTTTTAAGATAATAATTAAACATGCAATTCCCTAAAACTCAGCCAATCTTTTAACTTAATTAAATACCTCGTCAAGTTCTTCTTCCCGTTGAATTGATGAAAATTCGCCCTTTCCTTTCCTTTTTGTGTTTTTGGTCTGTCACAATATTGGTTTAATGTTTTCAAATTGCATCTTAGGCCATGGGGTTGTTTTTGGATTGGAATTTTAATAAACTTTTCTAAATTGTTTTGATGAGTTAATATTAAAAATAATTTTTTAAAAAATAAAATAATATATATTATTTTAATATATTTTTAAACAAACAATAATTACACTCTCTGAGATGTCCATAGATAGCTATAGGGTATGAAACGCGTTCTTTCATCACGAGAAATTGTGTACAACTTTATGGCTGCAACGTTAAAATTTAAAATATCTAATTTGACTGTAAATAGTTTTTCTATATTTAAATAAACATACTTATTTTTTCGATGACAAAACTAGTAGATCGAAGTGGATTAATTGCACAATATCAAGTAAAATACTGTATCTACTGGTCTCATTTTATTATACAGTTATATTTAAAGAAAACATTCTTTTACTGTGCGTTAATGTCGATGGCGTTGTTCAATTAACAGTGCTATTTTTTTTTTCTGTCACCAAACTTTATTTTTCATTAATTCCATCCTTCCATGTGCTTTTTATGATATTTCAGATATTTTTTTGTTTGTATATTCTTGAGAATTTAAGGTGTTTGATCAGACTTTATAATTTAATTAGAGGGTAATTTATATTTATATCTTAAACTTTATTTTATTTATATTTCAACTCCTGGGTTACAGAAACAAGAGAGAAAAAAAAAAATTGGTTGGCCGCATTCTAGCAAAAAAAAAATCAATATTAATTTTAATTAATTTTATGTGACAAGAAAAATGCAATTGTGGTGTTTTGAAACTCTTATATTGCTAAAAAAAAATAGATTGATATGCTCATTGATATTTTAAGATTAGCAATGAATTTATTAAGGTTTTTAGAGTGTTTTATTTAGAAAAAAAATTGAAAATAGATTCTAGAATCCTAGAACTCAGACCTCGACATTTTAACCACCTTCAATGGTTGAAATCCGTATTCCACTTGGAGATTCAAGCCCAAAGTTTGAAAAGTCATAAAAAAAATCATATTTGCAGGTTGTAATAAACACATATGAATCTAATATTAGAGGACAACAACCACTATCTACACCAAATAAAAATAAAATCATATATGTATAAATCTAATTAAGAATGTAATTTGGAAATTAAACATGTTGTACAAAACAGAATTATAATTGAAAGGACCATGTTAATTGTCTAATCCAAATATATTAGAAATAAATACAAGAACAAGAAAATCTCAAATCATATTTGTATATTTTAATTTTTAACATGTATGAAGTTTTATTTTTTTTCCAGTAGAAAGATCCTCAAGTTCAGGGGAAAACTAAATGATCTCAGCCAGGATCACCATTTTGGAGATAGGAAAATGGGTTTGGTTTGGCTATTGTGAAGTGAGATTGAGAGAAGTTGCATACAATAGAGAGAGATGGTTTGGTTTTTTTTTGTTGTGGTTGGTGACTATACGGTGAAATGGAGAATTATTTTAGGGTTAGGTTAACAGGTAAAGATTTAATATTTATATATTTTTTTTGAGATATTAGGTTGTTTTTGTAAGGTTTGGTTCGGTTTAACGGTTTTAGTTTTTTGAAATCAAAACCAAACTAAACCAAGTCTATTTAATGATTTTTAAAATTAGTTTAATCAATTTTTTCTTTTAGTTCAATGTTTTTAATTGATTTTTTTTGTTTACTCGTCGTTCGTTTTTTTCGTTCATCAATTTTTTTTTGAACATCCTATTGTTAGCAAATGTTCTCAAAGTTTTTAATGGTTTGCAAGGAGTTTTTCATCAATGGGTCTGGTAGTGCGGCCTGCTTGCCCATTACTTCATGGTAACCTCAGCTCATCTATGAGCGTGCAATGCTATAAGTTCTAGCAAAGAAAATCAACATTTGGAAATTTCATTTAAATTGAAGTATTCTCAAGTGCTTGACATCTCAAATTCCCATCATTTTATAAGAAGAACTACATTTCCATCTCTGTGTCCAGATAACTTTTTCAAGATAAATCTTGACCCGGCAATTGTCTTCTAATCTTAACCATTTATAAACCCTCTCGAGAACTCTTCGGCAGGATTTACAAGCATGCTCTACTTAGCTAAGAACTTCAATTGTGATGAGAAAAATCTCAAGGGAAACGATACATTCACATACACACAAACGTACAAGTACATTTTGGTCCTAATGTTTTATAATTTTCAAACAAGTCCTTTAGAATTATGACATATACTATCTTTTATATATATATATATATATATATATATATATAGTTTTCTCAGGTATTAATTATTACCCGCACACATAGTACTCTAGCTCCCCTACTGGTTCCATGGAACAGCTGCCATTGTTGAAAAACAACCGTGGCGTAATTGGTTCTGCGATAAATTTTACAGCACGAAGTGACAAGGACGTAGGGATTAGGTTTGGAATTTTTCCACTCTGTACAGTACAACGCTGTTGTCTGGGTTGCGATATCCAATGGTATCATGAGATCTGAGTGATAGCCAGAAAGACTTGCACATGCATTTCGTTAGAGCTTGATTGATGCAGCAGCAATTAACCTGTAATGGTGAAATGGACTGGTGCTTACCTCATTCGCTGCCTCTAAATTTCAGAGATGATCATCATTGTCATCTTGTATATACAAAAGATGTTCTTTGTTCATTTTGATCTTAATGATTATGTACAGTACTGCCTATTCAAAGGGCGGTTGATATTTCACGAGGGTGGTACAAATTAGTCTACTTTAATCATTCCCTGATCTGAAAGTAGACAGAATATCGACATCAGATAGCCGATTGGCCTTTTCACCAGACCGTCTTTTGAAAATTTGAAGATGATAAAGATTATGAGCTGTTCTACCAAGAAAGTATGGATCATGGAGCCTTGAGTGTATTATTATCTCGCACACTAACTGTTATGCCAGGATTCCAAGGCATGACCTCGAAGTCCAATCGATTAGAGGCAACCAAAATTAAGATTAAATTCAAACTCCAAAGGTCAAAAGTGATTTGCTCCTACATTTATCATCTCATGTCGGGATCCAATACAGAAGATTACAAGAATTGTTAGTGCAGCAACCTGGATTAGGATGGTCTGCCTAAGAACCAGCCCAAAATTTAGTTTTGATGTGCATAAACTAGTTCAAGATTACTTTCATGTATCAATAATGTGATGCAGCGACACTGATTGGCTTGTAGTGCAAAACAGAAAACCTGGAAGTCGAGTCTGGGTCCCAACTCAAGCTATCTGTCAATGATCCATAGAGAAAATTCTTGATGGTCGAATTAGTCATTACCAGAATTTGTCCATTGTTTCTGAGCCTAGCTGTGGTACAGTTTCTAGCCAGTTAAGGCATCCGTGGGGACAGAACCAAAAGAAAATCACTTTGTCATTGATTCCTTTTACGTCATTCACTTCAAGTTTACAAGGTGGCCTTGAGAGGAGAGTAAGAGATGTAATGAAAATGGGAATTACTAATGAATTAATGTTAAGAATGACAGCTAGTTCAGAATATACTTAGAAGACTAGTCTTTTTTGCCTGGTGATCAAAGTCACTCGGACAAGAAACATAAATAATCAGCTGCTTCACTGGCATACTTTTGACAGGCCGCTGACGATAGTAAACGACCAAGCATTCACAAATCCCTGAGGACATGTCTTTCCCTTCGAAAAATTGATTGATTGGATCACCCCATGATTCCCTTCTTGCTCCAGGTTTTGCACCAGAAATAACTCCTACATGTATGAGCGCATCCTAGGCCTTGTCAAGGACTGCCCCCCGTCAAGAAATATGGTTGTCCCAGTCATGTATCTTGAACCATCACTGATTAAGTAGATGACAGTTGATGCTACATCCTTCTTGGCATCAAGCCATCTCTGCATCGGCACTACCTCTTTCACCAACTTCTCTGCCCTCTCCTTCCCTTCTGAAACAGGATATGCATCTTCTAGGTGCAAACCACGAGCGATTCCATTAACCCTGATCTTGTATGTTCCTATCTCCATAGCTGAATGCTGGAAACAATAACCAGAAATGCTGGTGTAAAACAATTATGTTCTTTCATGATATGACAAAAATAACATTGCATCAATAGTGTGATGAAATGCAAACCATTTATGTTCCATGTCATTGCTCAAGATTGAACTCAAAAGATGCTCGAAAGCAGAACCTTGAGTGTCCATTCAATGTAGCTGTAACCCGACTTCGCATGACTTGCATACATATGACGTATCAGAAGAAGACAGATGATGTTATATTCATTATCTTGATCCTAGACTGACAAAATGGATTCAATTATTCTAATTAGTTGTGTCCCACTTGAATTCTGTTTTGCCATTCAAAAGTTATTATTTAGGAAAGCCAGCCAAATAAACCAATTTTGCTATCCAGAACAATGTTACAGAAAACTAAACCAATCCATCTGTATTGACAGGAGGCTTCTTTGATAGATTATTCATTGAAGAAAACAATCTAATTCCTAATAGTGTAATGAAACCAATCTTATCCAGAAACATTGTATGATATTAGCCATTATTATCATCCAACACAAAGTACACCGTGGAATTTATTTTCATTATCCCTTTCCTTACCACCTCAACCAGCATTCCTGGTCTTGATCATCCTAACACAGGAACACCTTCCTCTTCACACCAGACCACTTCTCACCATGCATTAATTTCTTTATATCGCAGATGCAAAAAGAGAATAAGGCATGACATGAACACAAACAAAAACAACCAGAAATTCCATCATTACTGCTAAATGCAGATGTGTAGCAAATGCAAAGGCGGGTCAAGACACAGGCTTCAGGAATTCAAGGTGTTTGCTAGGGTTTATCTCACTTGTATCCTTAAGATAGTGAGCATGCATGGCCCAGGACCCTAACAGAACTGTGAACACACAAAAATAAATATGATTAAATACTAATCGATTCACTTACTCTAACTAATTGCTGTATTCCTGCTGAACATGAACCATATGCAGCAGCCCCTGGATACAGTCCTCTCTCAGCACCAATTATTGAGGTCAAGAATATAATGGAGCCTCCTGAATTATAGTCCCGCATTTTTTTTCCAACAGCCTTCAGCAGAAACCATGGAGCCATAAAATTTATTTTCACTATTTTTTTGAACTCATGTTCTGTTACTTGCAGAGGTTCTTGAATCTTTCCTGTAGCACAAAATTAGAAGTAATAAATTCACTTTCTTGCTTCCAAGTTCCAACTTCATTTCACAAACCTCAGTATAACAAATATATCAAACTGATAATGTTGAAGGGAAACAAGAAATTGAAAAAAAAAACAAAAATGTGACTTTAAGTCTTTCCCATTTTCTATCCCATCATCTCCACAGTCCACTCCAAGAAAGAAGAGCTATTTATTTAGCGTTGAAATAGCAAAGAAGAGAGTCCCAGGTGAACAGGCCAGAGGTTAAGCTTCCTACCTCTAACAAATTACAGGATGGATATAAAGGGATTCAAGAGCAGGCCTTCTACTGAACCAAGAAGAAAAACATGCTACGAAGGAGAATAATGGTTTTGATAATTTCAGATTCCACATTTCTTAGAAGATGCTAACATACGTTCCCAGTATAACCTAACCAAGCTACAACAGAACAGTATGTGTACAGCATATATGATACTATTCTTTCTGTTGAGAAACACAAGGGCGGAGGGGAAAAAAAGAATAAAGCACATGTTTATAATACTACAACACAATACAAAGATCATACACAAAATGCTCACAAATACATAAGGCATTATCTACTCTTACTGCCTATAACTCTTATATGGAAAGTGGAGCCCTCTCATCTTATAAACACACATAGAGCACACCTCTCAACTCAACTCCCATAAATGTAGCTCTCACATTTTAGACCCCACACACAAATGAACCAAGCATTTTATACTAACATAAGTCAGTGACATAAATCCGGTTCCTAAGGCACAGCTGGATGTGGAGATAATGTACAACTTTGTTCGAAGCGGCTCTCAATCCATTGTCTGCAACTTTGTTTCATTGTTGAATTTACAAACTATCACAGCTGGCCATTGCAACCAAGTTCAACCGATACCTGTCTTTAATTCGTAGAGTTGGTGTCTCCACCAATGACATTAGAGACTGAGCCAACCATGAAGCACAATGCAACCAATAGTACAAGAGACCAATTAGACTAGAAGTGTACAATTTCTCTACCAGCTGTCTCGCAACTGATATCTCTTTTTATATTAGAAATGGCTGACAGAGGGATGGATTCGAACTCAAGACCTCACCCATTATTACTTTGTAAGAATACTGTTGAGCTATAATTGGTATAACCAACATTATAAGGGAGCACTTTAACAACAATTATTCAGTCCTCCTGGAGTACTCCTCCACTCACCAGAAAGTGGGTTCCACAAATAGGTATCATGGTGGGGTTCCACAATGGGAATATCTAATACTTCCTTTCACTTTAGACATTATATGCTAGTATACATAGGGAACCTGGGTTCAGTTTTTGTGGGGTGCTAAAAATATGAATGCTACATTACATATGTGAGTGTGTTCCTTCTGTGCGTGATGGATGGTGAGTGAACAGAAAATTAAGCAAGCTTGTGTTTTGTACGAGTTGCTGATAGAATTTCTGAGCAATTTTTCATTTCTATATTTTCAATGTGCAAAGTGCCTGTGTTTGCCCAAATATAACAAGAGTGTTTAATTTCTTATTCTTCCACCCTTGTATTTCTCAACACTTCCAACTCATAGTAATTTTTGTTGCCACCACCCTGAATCACAACTATCCTACTTATGCAATGTTACTATTCTAGATACCAAAACTACTGCCAGCACCATAGCTCTATGCATTAATCCTGCATGCACAAAGTCAAGAATCTCACGTCTATCTTCCAGTTGAAAGAGTAACCTGTGTAGGAGGTCTGATCAAATTAATGGCAGAGGAAAAGGGCAAGCACTGCTCCAATTCAATTGTAGCAATGCTTGTTCCTTTCTAAACATTATGACTCATGTGCGTCTATTCCTTGTCAACTTCTTAATAAATAAATTGAATGATTATTATGGCACGAAATACAATATTTGATTGTAATAACTCTACTAATGTCCTTTCTTGTATTGCCATTAAGCTTTGCCAATTCCTTCAATACTCCAGTGGTAACTTGAAGTTCAAAATGAACAGGACACGAGTTTCAATATGGTTTCATCGGTACTTTTAGAATTCATTAGGTATTGGGTTGCAGTTACATTAAAAGTGAATGCGCAAGAAAGGGTCCAAAATCTGCTGACTTCTGGTGAAGTATCAACACTAAAATCTATTTTCAGATGCAGGTTTAACCAAAACAGATGCAGTTCACAAAACAAAGTTCAACACAAAGTCAAATACCAAATATTGCCTTAGTGTTTTAGCTATGATCCATTACAATATAAGTTCCAAATCGTAGTCAATCAGTCACTATCATCCAAGAAAAGAAAAAAAATTGAATCACTCATGAATGATGACAGAACAAAAGATCGAACTTATGACCTGACTTTCCTAGTCTCTCTAATTCTACTTCAAATTAAAAACTCGAAGTAACACCCAGAAACTAGGAAGTTATGGTTCAAATTCCACCTAGTGGAACAGGAAATTCAATGGAAGCAAAGAATAGAATAGACGAAGACACAATACCCAGATAATCAACCAAACAAGATAAAAGTATTATCTACACCGTGGAGAAAGATGTAAAGAGAGACAAAATTACCTTCATATGTATAGCAATGCACAAAAGCATCTAAATTCCCCAAAATCCCACATGCCTTGTCCACTGCCTCTTCAAAACTTGCCTCCCTTTCCTCTCCCATATCCATTTCCACTACCTCCACTGGCAAAGCACCTTTGATTGCACCTGTTATCTTCTCACCGATACTCCTTAAACCCTTTTCATTTCCCATCAAAACCAACCTGATCATACATCACCAAATAACATATTATTCAATAAACCAACCAATCTAGTTGGATTGTTATCTGAATATAAAATTGAACAAAGAAAAGTATATTAACTGTCTTTTATTTTTTTTTTTAAAAAAAAAGTCTTTGCTCTGTTTTTCTAAGCATAATAAAAAATCAACTGTCAATTGTAGACGGCCAGGATTCCATTTTTGTTTATAGAACACGCGGGAATATTACTTGAAAGGTACTATTCAAACTGTGGATTTCATTAACCAAAAAACAAGTGAAACTGATTAGAAAATTATAAAGAATCCAAAACATATCCAGCTTTCCCCGCCTGAAAATAAAAAACCCATTTCCTTCTTTTCCTTCTCTTTTCTCAGAAACCAAACACAATTGAAAAGCAGTATTCAATATCTGAAACCTTTTTTCTGCCATTTCCTTCCCTTTTCTCAGAAACCAAACAACAAATCAATGAAACTATAAAATTCATAAAACTGAACCTTAAACTACATCCTTGGCCAACCAAAAACCCAAAGAAACTTGTAGAAATTTTTTTTAAAAAAAAATATCATTTGTATTAAAAAGAAAAAAGAAAAAAGAAAAAAAAACCTTTCATTTCAAAACCAGTAAAAAAGAAGGAAAGAACAATTCCATTTTCTGTCATTTCCTTTGAAAGACTGAAACTATAATTTGGTGGCATTTCCTTTCGTTTTCCTTGTCTAGCTTCGCTCCCAGAAAAAAAAATTGATACTAAGAAATTCAATTAAAAAAAGAAGAACAGAAACTCAACCTGCATCCTTGTTTAACCAAATGAAACGCGATATTCTGCGAAATCTCATCTCCATTTGAAGTAAGCAACACTTTCTTCACGCCACTTCCCATTCTCCAATTTTCCAACTTCAAATTTCAATACAAACCCTGTCAATAACAAAAACAAAGAACAAATTCATGAACCTAAACACACACAATTCACGTAAAAAAAGAAGAAATGAATTATCTATCACAGACGGTACCTGACAAAAAAAAACTAATTGACTGAAGGTAAGAAAAAAGAAAGACGTCTCGTCAACTGAATGTTATGTGCTTTGGGCCTCAGATATCTTTCGGCCACGAGATGTCATTTATATATTTATATATCTGTGCTGCTGTGCTCGAGCAAAATTTTGCAATTGCAGTGTCTGTCACTGTTTACACAGAAAAAATGGAGGTAGTTAAGATAAGAAAAAAATTACTAAAATTGTATAGATTTATTTTATTTTATTTTTCATTTCTTTTTTTAATTAGAAAAAAAGGGGAAAAAATCTGTTGTCAAATAAATAGAAATAGAAACAGAAACTGAAGTGTCTTTTGCAGTACAGTGAAAGAAATAAAGGTGTCCTATTTGCACGTGCAATGGATGAGTGTCACGTGACATGGCACCGCCTCAACAACCGCTAGTGTGGCGGTATTAAGAATGCTAGGAAATCCAAGTTGTGAAAATTGTGAAGAATGTGCGACGTGATTAATTAATTTTTCCGTGTTTGGTAATACGATGTTTTTTTTTATTTTTAAAATCAAGATATTAAAATTATTAAAAAAATTATTAAAAATGAAATTAAAAAATTTAAAAAAACATTTTGAAAAATAAATTCAACTGAAAAGTTGAGATTCGTTAAATCGTGGAGCTAGGTTTGTTTTCCACTGTTGGGATTTTTCAAATTGTTGACCAAAACCTCTGTTTGTCGTAGAGTCGTGGAGCTCTGGAAAACGATTGTTTTTTACCCTTTTTTTCTTTTTCTAGTAATTACTAAATTGGTATCCTGTGCGGAGCCCGCGTGCCAAATCATGTTTTTTTAACCTCAAAAAATAAATTAAGAGGCAATTATATTTTTGATTAATTTGTTAATAAAATAAATTTGGTAATTAAATTAAATTTTGATTAATTTGATAATAAAATAAAAAATAAACAACAAAAAAAAATAAAAAAACAAATATTACCTTAGGTGAAGTTGGGTTAACACGTGAAGTCCATGACTTGGACACGAGATATGTCCAGATTACGTGTCTATCATGCGTCCTAAATCATAAGATCGAGATAATTGGATAAAAAAATTGATGATAAATAAAAATAAAAATAAAAAAATTAAGAGACAAATTTAAATCAAGATATTTAAAAGCCCAACACGAGTCATTTAGCAAATTGTGTATAATAAATTTATTTATTAAAATAATTTTTTAATAAAAATTGACAGACACATAAAATTTATTAAATAAAAGGAAAGGAAAACAATATTATCTAAGGTTGCAGACATTAAAAATATCATAAAAATAAAAGTTTTTAATTTAAAAAAATAAATTTAATCTATGTGAAATATATATAAAAAAATACAAATAAATTATATTAATCTTGTGAAAAATTAAAGACACCGGATATAATTAAAAAATAATTATTATTTAAAAAATCTAAAAAAATGACGTATGAGGGGCATTAACTAAAAACATTAAAAATATATAAAAAAATATTAAAAAAAAAAGTTCAGGCACGTGGATTTTGAAGCCCAGACCCATGTGTCTGGGCCTACTGTTTTTTCTTTTATTAAAAGGGGTGAACGACAAAAATAGGTAAATGACATGTCATCCTTTGTTGTATATGACAAGTCGTATGCCAGTCTAGATTCAGGCGCCACTATGATGCCTAAAAAATCAAGCCTAGGAGTTTTTTACTTGAAAAACTCGTTTTTCAACCACAAAACACCCTACAAACACCCATAGAATACCAAGAAACCAACATGTCAACCTAACAAACCTAAAAAACAATCTAAACCACAAAATTAAACTGGAAAAAATATTTCAATCTTGACTTAAATATGATTTTTAGGCTACATTGAGGTTTAACATAACAACAATAGAATTTTTCTCACCTAGCAGAACCCTTTAATACCAATTTTAACTTGTTTGGTGGTTGAAATCGTCACCAATTAAGAGCTTTCTCTCTCTTCATTGGAATCCGATGACTCCTCTCTCTCTTTCCATGAAAAATAACGACAATAAAGTTTTATATTAAAATATAATTTTCTAAAATTAAAAAGACTAGTATCCTAATAGAAAAAAAAATTAAGGGACTAAAATTTACTTTCCAAACAAATTGCAAAGCTGCCACCCATGTTACTTGTATTTTTATCTTCTGTCCTTTGTCTTAAATTCAACCATTCTTTAAAAAAAATATGCAATTGGGTGCTAATTTGATATCAAAAAGATTTAATTATTTAAAATAAAAGTTTAAAAACCAAATTAATTTTTTTAAAAAAACATCACCACTTCAATTATTGCGACTTATAAAAGGATTAACAAAGTTTTGTGCTACAGTAAAAGCACAACTCTTTCTAGCTTCTTTTAATATCATGGGTAAACCAAAAAAAAAATCCATCAATTATAGAGGTAGTTTTCTTTGAATTCCTAAGAAAATCTTTTTATCTAAATTGAATTTTTCATCAATACTCTTACATGTTTTTGAAAAATTTACTTTTAAAAAAAAATGATGCTATTTTGTTTTATGAAATGCTAGACAACGTGGACACAAATCAATAGGTGGTAAGCAATTGGGCCCACTTAGTGGAATTTCATGGTGATTTCTTGAAGTGGAATCCCAATAAACTAGTAGTGAAATTTTTCTACCTTTTTAAATACTCATAATTGCGTTTGTTGGGGCACTCAAAGAAAAAAGAAATAACGTACTATAATACAATACAATATAATATAATATAATATAATA
>Ga0307507_10004735_pt1 | contig 23537 bp, 24 predicted proteins | sample 7_EM_MG_FD_207223 | JGI IMG/M metagenome (GOLD analysis project Ga0307507, IMG submission 207223) | Populus trichocarpa ectomycorrhiza microbial communities from riparian zone in the Pacific Northwest, United States - 7_EM | ecosystem: Host-associated > Plants > Roots > Unclassified | place...
TTCACGGCCAACGGATCAGAACGTGATGGTGCGGGAGGCGGGGGGAGGTGTCGAGGGCGGTTCGACGGCCGCGCAGTGCGTGCCGCGGGCCGGGAGCTTGCCGCTGATCAGGTACGCATCCGTCGCCTTGATCACGCACTCGCTGTTCTTGAAGTACGCGCCGTGGCCCCAGCCGTCATAGGTGAGCAGCGTGGTGCCGCTCTGCCGGGACGCCGTCTTCGCCCAGGCGAGCGGGGTCGCCGGGTCGTACTTGCTGTTCAGCATCAGCAGCGGCGGCGCGCCGGGGATCGACAGCGGGTGCTGCGGGTTCGTGGTCTTCGCCGGCCAGCCGACGCAGCCGGTCAGATAGGTCCAGCCCAGTGTCGACATCCGCAGGTCGGGAGCCACCGTGGCCGCGCTCTTGCGCAAGGACTCCAACTCGGCGAAGTCACGCACCGGGAACCGCCAGTCCGCGCAGAAAACGCTCTGCCGCGGGTTGCTGATCGGGATGTCGTCCTTGGCCGCGCGTGAAGCGGTGGCGCCGCCCTTGAACTTGGCCAGCCTGGTCGCCAGGCCCGTCCAGTCCGGCCCAGGGAGCCGGGTGTAGACGATCTCCGCCAGGTCGAACGGCGTGACCGGCTCCTCCGAATTCGGGTCGGTCAGCTGACCCCGTGCGGCGCGGTCCTGCAGGCCCCGCAGCAGGGCGGGGACGTCCTGGCCGTGCAACGCGCACGCGGCCGTTCGGTCGCACCAAGCCGCGAACTGCGTGAACGATTCCTGTGCTGCCTGCGTTTCGGAGCGCAGGAACTCGTCGGGGCTCGTTATCGAGTGGTCCAGGTTGCCGTCCAGCACGAGCGCGCGGATCCGGTCGGGGAACAGTTCCGCGTAGTGCTGGCCCATCAGCGAACCGTAGGAAACGCCGTAGTAGGTGAGTTTCTTGTCGCCCAGTGCGGCACGAATGGCGTCCATGTCCCGCGCGACGCTCTTGGTGTCGCTCAGCCGTGCGAGCGGGCCGGTGATCCGGTCGCAGCTCTCGCCGAGTTTGCGGTTGTACTCGGAGAGCTGTTCGAATTCCTTCTGATTCTTCGGCACCTTCGGGTAGTCCGCGATGACCTCGTCCAGCCCGCATTGGATCTGCGTGCTGTCACCGATGCCGCGCGGGTCGAACCCGACCGTGTCGAACCGCTTGGTGATCTCCGGCGAGAGCGTCCACCCCTCGTCCCGCACCTTGCTCACCCCGGACCCGCCCGGCCCGCCCGGGTCCATCAGGATCGAGCCGATCCGTGCCGCCGGGTCGGTCGCCTTGCGCCGGGCCAGCGCGATCTGCACGGTCCCGCGCCCGGGATGGGCCCAGTCGACCGGCACGGTCACCTTGCCGCAGTCGACGCCCTCGACGTCCGGACACGGTTTCCAGTCGACTCCCGCTTGCCCCTCGGCATTGGCAGGTACTCCCGTGAAAACGGTGCCCGCCAAAGCCACCATCGCCGCGACTGTGACCAGCCGCCCGCGTCCCCCCATTTTTCGGTGCCTCCCGATCGGAAAGTGTTCGGTCGGCATCAGGAAACCATCATTTGGGCGATCGCGCAAATCCGTCCTGATGATCTTTGATGTCCACAGTGGACTGAAGGCGGACGACGCGGTGGAGCCGGAACGCCGACACCGTGGCGAGCACGCAGAGTCCACTGAGGACGAAAAACGCAGCTCGGAAGCCGGTTTCGGCATCGGTGGCCAGGCCTCGTGAGAGGACGATCACGCAGAACGCGCCGCCGACCGCGCCGCCCACTCGCATCACGATGTTGGCCAGCGCGATGGCGTCGCCGAGTTCCTCCTTGCGCACCGACGCGTAGGCGGCGGTCATCGCGGGCACCAGTGAGAGGCCGAGCCCGGCACCGCGGGCCAGCAACAGGAACTGCACCAGGCCGGTCGGCGTGTCGGGGCCCAGCCACGGCCAGGGCGCCGTGCTCGCCAGCACCACCAGTGCCCCGGTGAGCGAGATGGCGCCGCCGCCGAACCGGTCGGTGAGCCGACCGGCGATCAGCACGAACACCGTGGTGGCCAGCCCCATCGGCGCGAGCTGGACGCCGGCCGCGGCGGGGCCGGCGCCGAGCCGGAGCTGGAACCACAGCGGCAGCAGCAGGATCGCGCCGAACATCCCGGCGCCCGCGAGCAGCACGGTCGTCATCGCCGGCGCCAGCACCCGGTCCTGGAGCAGCCGGAGCTTCAGCACGGGTTCGCGCCTGCGCAGCGACCACCAGGCGAACACGCCCAGCGCCGCGGCTCCGGCGACGGCGAGGGCGCTGTTCAGCGGCATGGCCGTGCCGGGCGAGCCGAGCTCGGTCAGCGCGTAGACCAGCAGCGGGAGCCCGATCGACACCAGCGCGAGCCCGGTCCAGTCCATCGGCGGCGGCGCGGTCCGCTCGCCGCGCGGCACGAATCGCACCGCGAGCGCGAGCGCGACGAGGCCGATCGGCAGGTTGAGCCAGAACAGCACCGGCCAGGAGAAGTGCGAGAGCAGGAGCCCGCCGACGCTCGGCCCGATCACCGGGGCCAGCCCGACCACCAGGCCCAGCGTGCCCATGACCCGGCCGAGCCGTTCCGGTCCGACGGCCAGGCCGATCACGGTCTGCCCGGCGGTGAGCATGACGCCCGCGGTCGTGCCCTGCACGGCGCGGATCGCGATCAGCCACCCGGCGTCCGGGGCCAGCGCGCACGCCACCGACGTCAGCAGGAACCCGGCCATCATGGCCAGCCACAGCCGTCCGGCGCCGAACCGCCGGACCAGCCACGGGGTCAGCGGCAGGCCCGCGGACAGGCCCAGCAGGTAGGCCGTCACGACCCACTGGATCGCGACCAGGCCGACGTCGAGGCCGGCCCGCATCGATTCGAGGCCGACCGCGACGATCGAGCCGTCCATGTTGCCGAGGAAACCGCCCAGGGCCATCACGCCCGCCGCGGCCCAGACGGCGCGCGGCAGCCGCTCCTGGAGTGTTGTCATGCCGACCACGCTAAAAGTTGAAGTTCACTTGAGGTCAAGTCCGGATGTCGGACGCCCGGCACGGCGTGGATGTGGTTCGCGCCGAAGCGCGAAAGGAACGTCTCGGCCGGCGCGTCGAGCCGGGCGAACGCGTGCGGCCATTCCGGTGTGGACTGTGCGGTCAGCGCGGAAGTCGTTTCCTCGTCGTAGGTTTCGAACTCGCCGAGCATCAGCAGCAGCCGGTACCGGCCGTCGTCGCAGGACCCCGATGCGTGCCATTCAGCTGTTGCCTTTCGCGTACACCTCGGCGGCGTTCGCCTGGGTCACCAGCTGGGTCTGCAGCAGCTGGGCCTTCTCGGTCTTCCCGCAGTCGACGAGGATCTTCTTGGCCGCGTCGACAGCCTCGCGCCCGGCGGTGGGGTAGACGAACGTCGCCGCGAGCCGTCCCGCCTCGACCGCCTTGACCCCGCCGGCCGGCTGCGGCAGCCCGTCGATGCCGATGAACTTGATCTTCTGGTCGAGCCCGGCCGCCTTCGCGGCGAGGTAGGCGCCTTCGGCCATCGGGTCGTTCTGCGAGTAGACGGCCTGGATCTCCGGGTGGGCCTTGAAGATCGCGTCCGCCTGCGCCTGGCCCTTCTCCTTGAGCCAGTCACCGTCCACAGTGGTCACGATGTCGATGTTGCGGCCCTGGATGCCCTGCGCGAAACCGTCTTGGCGTTCCTTGGCGGGCGTGGATCCGGCGAGCCCGCGGATCTCGGCGATCTTCCCGCCCTGCGGCAGGATCTGCTCCGCCATGTACTTCCCGGCCTGCTTGCCGATGTCGATGTTGTCCGCGCCGATCCAGGTCGTGTAGGCGTCCCCGTCGACCTTGCGGTCCAGCACCAGCACCGGGATGCCCTTGTCGTAGGCCTTCTTGACGACCGCGGTCAGCGGGGTGGCCTCGTTCGGGCTGATGATCAGCAGGTCGATCTGCTGGGTCAGGAAGTTCTCGACGTCGGAGACCTGCTTGGCGTTGTCCTGCATGGCGTCGGCGAAGTTCACCGTGAACTGCGGAACCTTCGTCGCGGCGCGCCGGATGTCGTCGTCCATCTGCTGGCGGTACGGCTCGGCGAGGTTCGCCTGGCTGACGCCGATGGTGTACTTGCCGCCGGTGCCCTTGCAGGCGGACGCGGACGAGGTGGCGGGGCCCTGCCCGGAGTTCTCGTGGGTGGTGCCGCAGGCGCTCGCGGCCAGCAGCACGGCCAACGCGGGTAACAGCAGCTTGCGTGACATCGGGTTCCCTCCTGGTTTACGGCGTGGGGCGCAGCCGCTGCAGGCCGGCGGCGGCCACGATGACCAGCCCCTTGATCAGCAGCTGTACGTTGGAGTCGACGCTGTTGAGCGCGAGAATGTTGTTGAGCACGCCCAGCAGCAGCGCGCCCGCGACAGTGCCGGACACCGAGCCGCGGCCACCGGACAGGGCGGTGCCGCCGATCACGACCGCGGCGATCACGTCGAGCTCGTAGCCGATCCCGTCGTTGGGACCGCCCTGATTGCCCTGACCCGCGTGGACGATCCCGGCCAGCGCGGCGAGCAGCCCACAGAGCCCGAAGACCAGGATCTTGACCCGGGCGACGTTCACCCCGGACAGCCGCGCGGCCTTCTCGTTGCCGCCGACGGCGTAGACGTGGCGGGCGAACGCGCTGGTGCGCAGGAAGATCATCGCGAGCACGGCGACCACGGCGAAGATGATCGCCGGGATCGGGACCAGGCCGTTGAAAGTCCGTTCGCCCAGCAGGGAGAACGTCACCGGGGCCCGGCCGGGGCCGTCGCCGTAGACCAGCGGCACGGCCTGCCCGCCCGACCAGATCCGCGCCAGCCCGCGAGCGACCTGCAGCCCGGCGAGGGTGACGATGAACGACTGAATGCCGAACAGCGCGGTCGTGACACCCTGCAGCATCCCGAAGACCAGCCCGGCGGCGAGGACGATGAGCACGGTCGGGAGCACGCCGAGGCCGTTGTGCGCCATGAGCACGGCGGAGCCGACCGCGGCCAGCCCGACCATCGAGCCGACGGACAGGTCGATGCCGCCGACGAGGATCACGAACGTCATGCCGACCGAGATGATGCCGATCTCGCTGATCGCGCGGACGACGTTGAACAGGTTTTCCCCGCCGAGGAACAGCAGTTCGCCGTTCTTGGCCGGCGAGAACACGATCGCCCCGGCGAGCACCAGCGCCAGGCCGAACAGGCTCTGGAACCGGAAGAGCGTCGCCGCGATCGTCGAGCCCCGCCCCGGCAGGAACTCCGCCGTCGTCATGGCGTTCCTTCCGTCGAGCCCATCGCGGCGGCGAGCAGTTCGGCCTCGCCCGCGCCGCGGGTGTCGAGTTCGCGGGTGCTGCGCCCGCCGTGCAGCACGATCACGCGGTCGCAGACGCCGACCAGTTCGGCGGGCTCGGAGGAGGCGAGCAGGATGCCGATCCCGCGGGCGGCAGCGGCCGAGAGCAGCTGGTAGATCTCGGCCTTCGCGCCGACGTCCACCCCGCGGGTCGGCTCGTCGAGCAGCAGCAGGGCCGGTTCGGTGAGCAACGCCCGGCCCAGCAGGACCTTCTGCTGGTTGCCGCCCGACAGCGTGGCCACCGGGTCGCCGAGCGAGCCGAGCTTGATCTTGAAGTCACGCACGACATCGTTCGTGGTTTCGGTCTCCCGTTTCCGCGCCACGATGCCGACCCGAGCCAGTCTGTCCACAATAGACAACACGGTGTTCGCCCGGACGGAATGAGCGAGCGCCAGCCCGGAGATCCGCCGGTCCTCCGGGACCAGCGCGAGACCGAGCCGGACCGCCTGGCGCGGGCCACGCGGGCGGACCACCTTGCCGCGCAGGCGCATTTCGCCGTGCCAGCGCCCCGGGGTCCCGGTGCCGAACAGCGTCTCCAGCAGCTCCGTCCGCCCGGAGCCGAGCAGCCCGCTGAGCCCGACGATCTCCCCGGCCTTGACGTGCAACGAGATCCCGGCCGGCTCCCGCCGTCCCGGACGCTGACGTCGTGGCTTGAGCACGAGGTCGTCGAGCCGGAGCAGTTCGTCGCCGGTTTCCCCGTGCCTGGCCCGGAAAAGTGCCCCGACCGGCCGCCCGACCATCGCCTCGGTGACCTGCTCGATCGGCAGTGCGCCGGCGTCGAACTCGGCGGCGACCCGGCCGTTGCGCAGCACCGTGGCGCGGTCGGCGATCCGGCCGATCTCCTCCAGCCGGTGGGAGATGTAGAAGACCGCGGCGCCGGCTTCCCGCAGTTCGCCGATCACCGCGAACATGCGCTCGACTTCCGTGGGCGACAGCGCGGAGGTCGGCTCGTCCATGATCAGCACCCGAGCGTCCCGCGAGAGCGCCTTGGCGATGGCGACGAGTTGTTGTTCCCCAGTACGGAGTTCGCCCACCGGACGCTTGGGGTCGAGGGTGATTCCGGTGCGTGCCAACAGTTCCTTGGTCTCGTGATGCATCCGCCGGGTATCGATCGGCCCGAACCGCGTGTGCGGCTCCCGGCCGAGGAAGATGTTGGCGGACACCGAAAGCTCGGGCACGAGGTCGAGCTCCTGCGGGATCATCGCGATCCCGCGGCGCTGCGCGTCGACCGGCGATCCGAACTTCACCGGCGTGCCGTCGAGCGTGATCGTGCCGTGGTGGTCGGTGACGTCGCCGGAGAGGATCCGCATCAGCGTCGACTTGCCCGCGCCGTTTTCCCCGAGCAGTGCGTGGACTTCGCCGCGGCGCAGGGTCAGGTCGACGTGATCGCAGGCGAGGGCGCCGCCGTACGCCTTGGTCACGCCGATCATCGCGACCAGCGGCGAATCTTCCATGACACCCCTCGCGTCGCCGGAAGATGCGGGAAATCGATTACTGCCGACGGTATTGCGGGTGCCGGGGTGTGTCAAGCGTCACTTCGGGGGAGCTGCTGCCGCGCACGATCAGCTGTGCGGCCATGGTCGTCGTGCTGGTCGCGCGCGTGCCGCTGTCGCCGATCCGGTCGAGCAGCAGCCGTGCCGCAAGCTGCCCCATCGCGTACGCCGGCTGGGCGACGACCGTGAGCGCCGGGTCGATCAACGTCGTCCAAGGGGCGTCGTCGAAGGACACGATCCCGACGTCCCGGCCCGACTTCAGGCCGAGCTCGGCCAGTGCCTGCAGGACGCCGACCGCCATGGTGCTGCTGGACACCAGGAGCGCGTCCGGCGGATCGGCCCGGTTCAGCAGCTGCATCGCCGCCTGGCGTGCGCCCGTGTCACGGAATTCGCAGCGGCGCACCAGCTTCGCCGCGTATTTCCGCTTGGCTGACCGCAATCCGTCGCGATAGCCGTCGAGGCGGTCGTCCGCGGTGGTGACCCCGGGCGGTCCGGCGATGCAGCCGATGCGCCGGTATCCCTGCGAGGCCAGGTGCAGCACGGCCTCGCGGGCCGCGACGCGGGAGTCCACGAGCACCGCGTCGCAGTCCGTGGAGCCGAGCCGCCGGTCGACGGTGACGATCGGCGTCCGGTGCGTGGACAACGGCGACACGTCCGAATCGGCCGTGGTCGGCGACATGATCACGCCTGCCAGCCGTTCCTGCGCCGCGACTTCGACGTACCTGCGCTCCTTGGCCGGGTTTTCGTCGGAGTTGCAGAGCATCACCGAATAGCCCGCGGCCTGCGCGGTGTCCTCCACACCGCGCGCGATCGCGGTGAAGAACGGGTTCTCGACGTCGGAGATGATCAGTGCCAGCACGGCGGTCTCGCGGCGGCGCAGGCTGCGGGCCAGGCCGTTCGGGGTGTAGCCGAGCTCTTCGACCGCCCGCGCGACCCGGGCCGCCAGCACCGGGTCCACAGTGGACTTCCCGTTGAGCGCCCGTGACACGGTCGCGGTGGACACACCGGCCCGCGCGGCCACGTCGGAGATGGTCGCCATCGCGCCCTCCGGGAGTCGTTGACACTGTTTCCGTCACACCATAGCGTGGAGGAAATCGATTTCCCGCTGGTGGGGACACGATGGGGACACGGAGGCCGGGATGACGGCGCGTGGGGGCCTGCTGCTGGGTGTGGACATCGGCACGGCGAGCTCGAAGGGTGTGCTGGTCGATCCGGACGGCGCGGTGCTGGCGAGATCGGTGCGCGAGCACGCGGTGTCGACGCCGCAGCCGGGCTGGGTCGAGCACGACGCCGAGGACGTCTGGTGGGCGGATTTCACCGCGATCACCGCGGATCTGCTGCGCGGCGCCGAGGGCCGCGCGCTCGCCGGGCTCGGGCTGAGCGGGATCGGGCCGTGCCTGCTCGCGGCCGACGAACGTGGGACGCCGTTGCGCCCGGCCATCCTTTACGGCGTCGACACCCGGGCGGGCGCCGAGATCGCTGAGCTGAACGAAGAGTTCGGCGCGGACGAAATCCTCGCGCGCGGCGGCTCGCCGCTGACCAGCCAGGCCGTCGGGCCGAAGGTGCGCTGGCTGGCCCGGCACGAGCCGGATGTCTACGCGCGCACGAAGAAACTGCTGATGGCGAGCTCGTTCCTGGTGCACCGGCTCACCGGGAGGTACGTGCTGGACCACCACTCGGCCAGCCAGTGCACCCCGCTCTACGACCTCGCCGCCGGGGCGTGGGCGAAGGACTGGGCCGAGCGCGTCGCGCCTGGTCTGGACCTGCCGGAGCTGTTGTGGCCCACCGAGATCGCGGGCGAGGTGAGTGCCGAGGCAGCGGAACGGACGGGGCTGCCGCGAGGCCTGCCGGTCACCGCGGGCACGGTGGACGCCTGGGCCGAGGCGACCAGCGTCGGCGTCCGCGCGCCCGGTGACGTCATGGTCATGTACGGCACCACCATGTTCCTGATCCAGGTGCTCACCGAACCGCGCCCGCATCCCGGCCTGTGGGGCACGCGGGGGGTGCTGCCGGGCAGTTTCACCCTCGCCGCTGGGATGGCGACCTCCGGCGCGGTCACCGACTGGCTGCGCCGGCTCGTCGGCCGCGACTACTCCGACCTGGTGGCCGACGCCGTGGCCGTGCCCGCCGGCAGCCGGGGACTACTGGTGCTGCCGTACTTCGCGGGGGAGCGGACGCCGCTGTTCGATCCGGACGCACGCGGGATCCTGGCCGGGTTGACCACCGCGCACGGCGCGGCCGAGATCTACCGCGCGGCGCTGGAGGGGATCGCCTACGGCGTCCGGCACAACCTGGAGGCCATGGCGCAGGCCGGTGGCGCGGCGGGACGGCTGGTCGCGGTCGGCGGCGGCACTCGCGGCGGGCTGTGGACCAGGATCGTCTCCGACGTCACCGGGCTGCCACAGCAGATCCCGGCCGAGACGATCGGTGCCTGCCTCGGTGACGCGCTGCTGGCCGCGGAGGCGACCGGCGTCGAAGTCGATCCGGTGCGGGGCAACCCGATCGCCGAGACCGTCACGCCCGATCCGGCGAATGTCGCACTGTACGACGATTTCTACGGGCAGTACCGGGCGTTGTATCCGGCCACTTCGGACATTGCGCACTTCCTGGCGGCCCAGCAGCACGCCGCGCACTGAGTCAGCGGTGACGGCTCACGGAGGCGCCGCGCCAGCGTCGGACGGCCGTCCGGTCGCGGTAGTACTCGAGCGCGGACACCGACTCTCTCACTTGCTCGAAGCTGGGCAGCGCACGCACGTTGGCGACCAGCGTCATGTCCTTGCGCGGGATCTCGACGAAGCAGACCTCCACGCCGGACCGGGCGGCGTGCGTGGCCACCTGGGTCTGCCAGGTGTCCAGATCGCCGTCGTCGCCGAGCCATTCGTGCAGGTAGATGCACCATTTGCCGAGCAACAGCTCGCCGGTGATGGCGGGCTGGTCGACCAGGTACGGCTCGGCGACCCGGTCGGGCATCAGTGTTCCTCGGAGCGCGGACACATTGCTTCCTCCCTGCGACTCCGGCGGTGACCCTACCGCCGGAAAGCGCTCTCTCGTCGACGACCTCCCCCGTCGTCGACGATCGGCGCGACCCCCTGGCGCTCGTGCGGCATTGCACCGCGAAAAACCCGAGCGGCGGCCAACATACAACGAGGAATACGCGGCTACAACCGCTATGGCGAAATCAGTGGGCGGTTGGTCGGACTGGAGTAATGGTCCGCCGCGGCGGCGTGCGGATGCACGTGCGGCTGCACGTCAACGATGATTATGCAGGGCTTCCTCTTGCTTGAACTTTCAGGTAAGAAGATCGTCTTCGTTTCCGCTTAACCTCGCGTAAATGTTGCGAAAAGCGGATGGCCGGTGAATTCGCACATTTCCGCAGTTCACCGGCTCCACTGTGGACGTCACAGATCGCGCGCGAAACAGCGCGAGATCGACTCGCCCCGGTACGGTCCGAAGTTCTCGATGGGCTCGTAGCCCTCACGCCGGTAGAAGCGGATCGCGTCCGGCTGGCCGGTCCCGGTCTCCAGCAGCATTCGCGTGACGCCGTGCTCGCGCGCCCGGTCTTCGAGCGCGCGCAGCAGTGCCACGGAGACGCCGGTGCCGCGCGCCTCCGGTGTCACATACATGCGCTTGATCTCCGCCGCGCCCGGCTCCAGCAGGCGTAGTCCGCCGCAGCCGACCGCTTCGCCGTCGTCTGTCCGGGCTACCAGGAAGACAGCCACGGATTCCGCGGTCGGCAGCGTGCCCGGCTCGTGGTCCTCGCAGCCGTAGCGGGCGTCGAGTTCGGTGCGCTGGGCCGTGCGCAGGCGGGTGCCGTCCGGGTGGTCCCAGTGCGTGAGGTCGATGGCGATCATGGCTGAACTCCTTCGTAACAGTTGTTACCGTAGCATCTGTTACGCTTCCCGGGAACGGGGAGACGAGCATGGCGAAGCAGCGGGACGTCCAGGCGCAGAAGGCGTTGCTGTCCGGCGCGACCTGGCAGGTGCTGGCCGAGGACGGCCTGCCCGGCCTGACGCTGCGCGCCGTGGCCGAGCGCGCCGGGTGCACGACGGGGCTGGTCATGCACGCGTTCCCGACCAGGAAGGCGCTGCTCCTCCACGCCCGCGACCTGCTCTACGAGCGCACGGCGGCGCGGGCCGACGCCGCGGAAGCCGCGGCTGGGGATGCGGCGGCCGCCTTGCGGGCGGTGGTCCTGGGGGTCGTCGACCTCGTCGAAGGCCGGCAAGACGAGTCCCGCGTCTGGGTCGGGTTCCTCGCGGCGGCATTGGCCGACGAGGACCTCGCCGACCGCCACCGCGCGGCCAACCGCTCGTTCGTCGCGCGGCTGCGGCGGCTGGTGGGCGAGTGCCGGCCGGAGTGGGACGAGGATCGCCTGGGGCCCGTGGTCCTCAAGTTGGTCGCGCTCATCGAGGGCTTCAACGTGCTGGCCTCGGCGGACCCGGCCACCTACCCCACCGAACTGCAACGGGCGGTCCTCGAGCGGGAGCTGGAAGGACTCGTGAGCGTTCCGGGCGGTTAGAGCCAGTGTGCATTTGAGTACTCACGGTGCCGATGCTCTGGTCCGGTGTGCTGAAGGGGACTTTCCTCTCGTGAGGTGAGAGGAATGTCCCCTTCATGACGTGTGTCGGCGGGGCTGTGGGGCGGGTGTGGCTGTTGGGATGGGTGGGGTGGCTTGCGGTGGGGTCGTGAGTGTTTAGGAGTGTTAGAACACCTCTAGCCACTCACGACGGTTGTGTGTGGGGTAGGTGGGGTTGCTGAGGCGGTGCGTGGTCCGGCAGCCCGCGGGGGTGGGCAAATCTGCGTGGCCAGCCTGCGGTTCAGAAGGTGGCCCGCTCGGAACGCTCACGAGTCCTTGCTGGTCATGCCGTCTGACTGCTGGGTTTCACTCTGAGACTTCCGTACCCTCACTGCCATGAAACGGACGTCCTTCGCGAAGTGGCCCTGTTCCATCGCCCGCACCATGGATCTGCTCGGCGACTGGTGGACCCCGCTCGTGCTGCGTGACGCCTTCTACGGCATCCGCCGGTTCGACGAGTTCCAGCAGGCGCTCGGCATCGCGCGCAACACCCTGGCCGACCGGCTGCGCCGCCTGGTCGAGGAGGGGCTGCTGGAGAAGGTCGCCTACCAGAGCGAGCCGGTGCGCTACGACTACGTGCTCACCGAGAAGGGCCGCGACTTCTACGGCGTGCTCGTCGCGATGACCCGGTGGGGGGACAAGTGGCTGGCCGGCGAGGCCGGGCCGCCGATCACCGTGCACCACGAGACCTGCGGGCACGACACGCACGCCGAGGTCGTCTGCGCGCACTGTGCCCAGCCGCTGACCGCGGCCGACACCCGGATGCGCCGCGGCCCGGGGTTCCCGGCGCGGCTGGCGCAGCGCCCCGACGTGCTGCAGCGCTTCGGGGAACCTCCGTTGACAGGCTGAGTCTATCTACGCAACTATGCAGATCATGGAGTGGACCGGTGCGTACTACGCGGACAAGCCGACGGTCGAGGTCTCGACGTGGATCGACCGGCGCCCCGAGGACGTCTGGCGGGTCGTCTCGGACATCGGGCTGATGCCGTCGATCAGCGCCGAGCTCCAGTCCGTCGAGTGGTGCGACGGCGCGACGGGGCCACAGGTCGGCGGCCGGTTCGTCGGGCGCAGCAAGCACAAGGACTTCGGCGAGTGGGAGACGACCTCGTACGTCGTCGAGTGCGAAGAGCCGCGGGTGTTCGCCTGGGCCGTGGCTGATCCGGCCGAACCGAGCGCGGTCTGGCGCTTCACCCTCGAGCCGGACGAGGGCGGCACGCGGCTCCGGCAGTGGATGCAGCTGGGGCCCGGCCGGTCCGGGCTTTCGTTCGCCATCGACCAGTGGCCGGACAAGGAACAGAAGATCGTTTTCGTGCGGCTGCGTGAGTTCGAGGCCGCGATGGCCGGCACGGTCGCCGCGATCAAGGACCAGGTCGAGGCGCTCTGATGCGCACCGCCACCACGATCGAGGCCTCCCGCGGCTGGCGTGAGACGTGCGATTTCGTGCTGGAGGCGGAGAAACTCGGCCTCGACGCCTGCTGGGTCGCCGAGGCCTGGGGTTCGGACGCGCCGTCCGTGCTGGGCTTTCTCGCCGCGCGCACCGACCGGATCCAGCTGGGCTCGGGCATCATCCAGCTCGGCACGCGCACGCCGGTCGCGGTCGCGCAGGCGGCGTTGACGCTGGCGGAGCTGTCGCAGGGCAGGTTCGCACTCGGTCTGGGCGCGTCCGGGCCGCAGGTGATCGAGGGCCTGCACGGCGTTCCGTTCGCGAAGCCGTTGACGCGTATGGGCGAGACCGTCGCGATCATCCGCCAGGCGTTCGCCGGGGAGAAGATCTCCTTCTCCGGCAAGGCTTTCGAGATCCCGCTGCCGGGGGAGACCCGCCCGATGCGGCTGTCCATCGCGGCGAATCCCGACATCCCGATCTACCTCGCCACCCTTTCCCCGAAGCTTCTCGAGCTCACCGGCGAGATCGCGGACGGCTGGCTGGGAACCAGTTTCGTGCCCGAAGGCGCCGACGCGTACTTCATGCATCTGGACGCCGGGCTCGCGAAGTCGGGGCGTGCCAGGGGTGACATCGATGTCTGCCAAGGCGCGGAAGTCGCCTTCGCCCGTGACGAGGACGAGCTGCGCACAATGGTCGGCGGCCGGAAGAAGGAGCTGGCGTTCAGCCTCGGCGGGATGGGCTCTGCGGGCACGAACTTCTACAACAACGCCTACAGCCGCCAGGGCTGGGCCGACGTCGCCGCCGAGGTTCGTGAGCGTTGGCAGTCCGGTGACCGGGACGGCGCGACCGCGCTGGTGACCGACGAAATGGTGCTGGGCACGACGTTGATCGGCACCGAGGAGATGGTCCGCGAGCGACTGCGGGTCTGGCGGGACACCGGCATCGACACCGTCCGGTTCTACCCGGCAGGCGAGACTCCCGGCGCGCGGCTGGAGACGCTGGGGCGTGCGCTGGATCTGGCGCGCGGACTCTGATCGTCTCAAGTGGACAGTCGAATCTGTCGAATTTCGACAGTTTCGGAGAAATCACTGCGGGTGTGCGCGTGGTCGGCCATAGTGGTGGGGTCTTTCACCGAGCTGCCCCCGGGAGCACAACGTATGCGCAAGATCGTGTCCACCCTGTTCATGAGCCTCGACGGGGTCGTGGAGGCTCCGGACAAGTGGTCACTGGCGTACTGGACCGACGAGATCGGCCAGGCGGTCGGCTCCGGGATGGCCGCGGCCGACGCGATGCTGCTCGGCCGCGTCACGTACCAGGGCTTCGCGGAGGCGTGGCCGGGCCGCACGGTCGAGGAGGACGAGGGCGCGGAATTCATGAACAGCGTCCGCAAATACGTCGTCTCCACCACGCTCACCGACGTGGACTGGCACAACTCGGTGCTGCTGCAAGGGGATCCGTCGGTGGCGGTGCGCGCGCTGAAGGCCGAGTCCGGCGGCGAGATCATGACCAGCGGCAGCACCACGCTGGTCCGCTGGCTGCTCGCCGAAGGCCTGGTCGACGAGCTGAACCTGCTGGTGTACCCGGTGGTCGTGGGCAGCGGGAAGCGGCTGTTCCCCGAAGACGGCCCGCAGTTCCCGCTCAGGCTGCGGAAGTCGGCCGAGTTCGCCAACGGCGTGCTGCACCTGGTGTACGGCCCGGTCAGTTGACCCCGCGGGTGCGCCCCTTCCAGAACGGCTCGCGCAGCTTGAACTTCTGGATCTTGCCGGTGGCCGTGCGCGGCAGCTCGTCGAGGAATTCGACGCGTTTCGGGCACTTGTAGCCCGCCAGGTACTCGCGGCAGTGCGCGATCAGCTCCTCGGCGGTGACCTCGGTCCCGTCGGTGACCACGAGCGCGGTCACGAGCTCGCCCCACTTCTCATCGGGAATACCGATCACTGCGGCCTCGCGGATCGCCGGGTGTGAGCTGAGCGCGTCCTCCACCTCGATCGACGTCACGTTCTCGCCGCCGGAGATGATCACGTCCTTCTTGCGGTCGGCGATGGTCAGGTAGCCGTCGTCGAAGGACCCGCCGTCGCCGGTGTGGAACCAGTTGCCCGCCTGCACCCGGGCGGTCTCCTCCGGGTTTTCCCAGTAGCCGTCCAGGTTGTGGTTGGACTGCGCGAGCACCTCGCCGTCGGCGTCGATGTCGATCCGGACGCCGAGCGCGGGGGTGCCCGCCCGGCCCAGCAGCTTCGCCTGCTCGCGGCTGTCGAGGCCGTCCCACTCGCGGCGGTAGCGGTTGATCGTGAGCAGCGGCGCGGTCTCGGTCAGGCCGTAGATCTGGATGAACTCCCAGCCGAGCTCGGCCCGCACGCGTTCGATCGTGCGGGTCGGTGGCGGCGCGCCGGCGACGACGATCCGCACGCGGTCGCGGCCCGGGATCTCGCCGTCCCACGTTTGCGCGGCGTCGAGCGCGGCGGTGACGACCGCGGGCGCGGCGCACAGGATCGTCACACCGTGGGAGTCGATCCGCCGCAGGATCTCGCCGCCGTCGACCTTGCGCAGCACGATGTGCCGCCCGCCCAGGCCGGTCACCGCGTAGGGCATGCCCCAGCCGTTGCAGTGGAACATCGGCAGCGTGTGCAGCAGGACGTCGTTGTCGCTCAGCGTCGTGTGCAGCCCGAAGACGGCGGCGTTGAGCCAGATGTTGCGCTGGGTGAGCTGGACGCCCTTCGGCCGCGCCGTGGTGCCCGAGGTGTAGTTGATGGTCGCTGTGGCCGACTCGTCGCCCGCCCACGGCCGCGGCTCGCCGTCGCCGCCCCAGATGGCCTCGTCGTCGCGGCCCAGGACGAAGACGTGCTTCGCGGTGACGGAGTCGAGGAGGTGCTCCAGCTCGGGGTCGACGATGAGGACCTCCGCGCCGGAGTGCTCGACGATGTACCGGACCTCGGCGGCGGCCAGGCGGAAGTTCACCGGCACCAGCACCCGGCCCCAGCCCGAGACGCCGAAGAACGAAACGAGCAGCCGGGCGGCGTTGTGCGAGACCATCGCGACGCGGCCGCCGGCCGGCACGCCGAGCGCGTCGAGGTTGGCCGCCTGCGCCCGCGCGCGCCGCGCGAGGGCGCGGTAGGTCAGCTCGCCCCAGCTCGGTGCCGGCTGGTTCGGCTCGTCGACCACCGCCACCCGGTCGGGGTAGACCTGCTCAGCGCGGTCGAGGAAGTCCCGGACACCCAGATCGAAGAACACGCGCCTTCCCTTCGTCGTCGGCCCCCGGCTGCCCTGATGATGACCGTTTCCCGATGCCCGCACCAGTCCGATGTGGTTCTCTTGAGCGCGATGGACTTCGACACGGTGGCCGACGAGCTCTACGCGGGCGAGCCCGCGGAGTTCATCAGCGCGCGCAACGCGGCGGTCAAGGCGGCGAAGGCGGACGGCGACAAGGCGCTCGCCGCCAGCATCGGCGAGCTGCGCAGGCCCACCGCGGCCGCGGCGGCGGTCAACCGGCTGGCCCGCTCGGATTCGACGGCGCTGGCCGAACTCGTGTCGCTGGGCGATCGGCTGCGTGACGCTCACACCCGGCTGGCCGGGGACGACCTGCGGGCGCTGGCCCGGGAGCGCGCGGAGCTGGTCCGGGCGGTGCTGCGGGAGCTGCCGTCGCTGAGCGATCCGGTCATGCGCGAGGTCGAGGCCACCTTGGAGGCCGTGACGTCGGATCCGACCGTCGGGGCGCTGGCCCTGGCCGGGCGCCTGACGTCGGTCGCGCACCAGGACGTCGACCAATGGCTGAGCATGCCGGTCGCGACTGCTCCCGCACCTGCCGCTCGGCGGCCGCCGAAGCTGGTGGAGAAGGCAGAGCCGGCTCCTCCCCGGCGTGCTTCCAAGACCTCTGAGGATTCGGAGGCCTCACGGGCGGAGGAGAAGGAGCGTCTGGCCCGCGAAGAGGCCGAGCGCGCGGTGGCCGAGCGGCAGCGCCTGCACCACGTCGCCTCCCAGCTGGAGAAGGAACGGTCCGTGGCGGAACGGGAGCTCACCACCGCGCGGCGGGTCTCGGAGCAGTTCAGCGCCCGCGTGGACGATCTCCGGACCAGGCTGGAAGAAGCCGAGGAACGTGCGGCGCGCGCGACCTCGGACTTCGAGTCGGCGAAGGCCAAATTCGAGGAGCTGGACGAGTCGGCGACCGTGGCACGGAAAGCCGCTGACGCCCCTTCCTGAGTTTGTGTTATGTTGATCGTGCGCCCCAGATGGGCCTACGCACGGAGGTAGCGGCTACTCAGCCACTTCGAGATCGACACGAGGGTGTCTCTCGCATTCACGTTGTTCCCTTTCCCGGGCACACGTGTGTCTTCCGTGCGTTCCTTCGTGTCGGCTCGTCCTCCGAACCCTCTTCGGAAAGGACTGCATGACCGACGCTTTCCAGCAGCACCTCATCACCGAATTCCGTGCCAACGAAGGAAAACTGGGCGGAATGTTCGAGGGATGGTCGCTGCTCGTACTGACCACCGCCGGCGCCCGCACCGGCCGGCCCCGCAGCAGCCTCCTCGGCTACCTGAACTTCGACGGCGACCTGGTCGTCGTCGCGTCCGCGATGGGCTCGCCGAAGCACCCCGGCTGGTACCACAACATCCTTCGCGATCCGCTCGTCACGGTCGAGACCGGCACCGAGGCTTTCCAAGCCATGGCGGCGATTCCGCCGAACCGCGACGAGCTGTTCGCCCGAGTGCTCCAGCAGGCACCCGGATTCGCGGAGCACCAGGCCAGGACGAGCCGGGTGATCCCCGTGGTCGTCCTGCATCGCCTCGATCGCGTGAAACGCATGGGCGACTGGCTGGTCGAGGTACACGACTGGCTGCGCGGCGAACTCGCCGAGCTGCGCCGCCAGGTCGACGCCGGCGTCACGCCCGGACTCGGGCCCGCGGATCTGCGGACGCACTGCCTGAGCTTCTGCACCGCGCTGAAGCGGCACCACACCGGGGAGGACATGGGCGTGTTTCCCATGCTGGCCAGGCAGTTTCCCGCGCTCGCGCCCGCGCTGGCGAAGCTGGGCGAGGACCATCAGGTGGTGGCGCGGTTGCAGGAGGAGATCCAGCGGCTGGTCACCGAGGAGGGTGATCCGGTGAAGCTGCGGGAGGAGCTCGACCGTCTGACCAAGGAGCTGGAGGCACACTTCGCTTACGAGGAGCGAACTGTGGTGAACGCGCTCAACGCGATCGCTCCGGCGCCGCCGATGTAGGCGGCTCAGCCTGCAGGACGAAGAACAAGAAGCTCGGGAAGGTGTTGAGAATGTGGAAGTCGTCAGGAAACAGCTCGCGGGCGGCCGGTACGGGCTGGGGTTCGCTGACGACGGAGATCCGGAAGCCGGCTGCGGTGAAGGCGTCGGTCATCGCGTGCAGCGGCCGGTTCCAGAAACTCATCTGGGCGGTCTGGCCGCCCATGGTCCACTCTTCGGTCCAGGTGTACCTCTCGAAGTAGTCGGGCCTGGGCCCGGCCAGTCGGTGCATCACGTTGACCGCAAGAGGATGACTGACCGAGACGATGAGCCGGCCACCAGTCCTCAGTACGCGCCGCAGCTCGGCGAGCGTCGGTTCCCAATCCTGCAGGTAGTGCAGCACCAAGGACGCCACGACGTCGTCGAATGAGCCGTCGGGAAAGGGCAGCGGCTCGGCCAGATCGGCGACCCGCAGGTCCGCATCGGCACCGAGCCGCCGCCGCGCCACCTCCAGCATCCCGCTGCTCATGTCGATGCCGCTCACGACGGCGCCCCGCTCGCGCAGCGCCTCGAACAGCGGCCCCGATCCGCAGCCTGCGTCGAGGATCCGCCGCCCGGTCACGTCCCCGGCGAGAGCCAGGGTCGCAGGCCGTGCGTAGTAGGCGTTCATGAGGCTGGTCTCGTTCTCGGCCGAATATGCCTCGGCGAAACTGTCGTAGTTGTTTACCGGGGCCGGGTCAGCGGGAAGTGCACGATTCTCTGGAACCGGTGTCATGCGACCCATCCTGGCACAGGCCGCTGACTCGTGAGCGGCGATGCCGGTTAGAGCCAGTGTGCATTTGAGTGCCCACGGTGCCCCTGCTTGTGCGTGTGATGAAGGGGACTTTCATCCCGCGAGATGAGAGGAAGGTCCCCTTCACAACGTGTGCCGCCGCGGCTCTGGGGCTGATGTGACTGTCGAGGCGGGTGGGGTGGCTCGGGGCGGACTCGTGAGTGTTGCGGCCGGTTAGAGCCGGCATTGCCACTCACGAGTCCTTCTACGGAAGCCGCTCCAGCCCCCGCTCAACCCACTCCCGCCACGTCTCCCGCCAAGGCGGCTGATCTCTATGCTCCAGCGCCCAAACGATCAACTGCACCCGCCGCAACCCGACGAACGCGTCGATCACCTCCGAATCCATGGAAGCCGAGGCTGACGCAACCGACCGATACCCGCGCAGCAACGCGGAACGCAGCTCGGCCCGATGCGGCAGATGCCCCAGCTCCTTCACCGTCACCGCGAGGTCGTAGGCATAGTGTCCGAACCCGCAGTCGTCGAAGTCGATCGCACGCACCTGACCACGGTGGAACAGATAGTTCTCCTGATGCAGATCCCCATGCACCAGGCCGAAAACATCCGCGCTGAACCCGAGTGACGACCGGGCCGCCCGCGCGCGTTCCAGCGCCGCCCTGACCTTCGCGCCGCCCGCGACCGAATGCGCGGAAGCCACCAGCGTCACCGCGCGATCGACCACAGCGGCCGAGAATCCGTCCACTTGGGACCGGCCGAACGCGCTGATGTCGTCCACACGTGGCCGGTCGAGGCCGCTCATCCGGTTGCCGTGGTGTTGCAGGTGCGCGGTGAACTCGCCGACCCGGTACAGCTGTGGCGCGCTCAGCCGCTCGTCGGTGAACCGGCCCTCGACCCAGTGGTACAGCACGCAGGTCCGCGGTTCCGGGACGGCCGGATCCGCTACCACGGTAAGCCTTTCCCCGCTGCGCGTCGCGACCGGGCGCGGCACCACGAGGTCGGTGTCCCGGCCGAGCGCGGTCAGCCAGTCCATTTCGGACCGGACCTGCGCGGTGCTCGGGCCGTCCGGGCGCTGCACCCTGAGTACGTAACGGTTTCCGTCCGCGCCGTCCACTCGGAACGTCGTGTTGAGCCCGCGCGAGAGCGGGGTCAGCCGCGCCACCGGGACGTCGTAGGCCGACAGCGCGACGTTCGCGAGCCGGCGCAGGCGCCGGGTCCGGCCCGCGCGGTCGAGTTCGGCGAACGGCCGGGTGTTCGCCTGGAAGTCGGCCATGGACCAGAGATTCGGCGAGGTCAGCTGATCGACCGCTCGATGTCGCGGGAGTGCGAGACCAGCTCCATCGTCGGCGTGTGGTGCCCGCCGCCGCCGGTGTTGCTGAGCCGTTCGACCCCGCGCAGGCCCTCGACGAGCCGGTCCACCTCGGTGTCCGGCCGCACCCCGAAGCGCATGAACTGACTGGTCATACCGATCTTGTTGCCGCACTGGCGAACCAGCAGGAGATGCTCGGCGAGCAGGTAGTCGCACAGCTCCGCGCCGTCGAGGTGGCCGGGCAGCTTGACCAGCAGGAAGTTCGCCTGTGACGGGTACACCGTCAGCTCCGGGAAGCGCGCGAGCTGGGAGTTCATCATGAACCGGTCGAGCGCGAGCCTCTTGAGGCTGTCCTCGTACTCGGCGCGGTGCTCGGCGAGCATGAAGATCACCGTCTCGGCGATGGAGTTGAGGTTCCACTTCGGCAGGGCAGCCGAGATCTTGCGGGTCAGCGCCGGGTTCGCGATCTGGTAGCCGAACCGGATGCCGTGCAGGCCGAAGTTCTTGCCGAGACTCTTGAGCACGATGACGTTCGGCCGGACGACGGCCTCGGCGGCGACCGAGGGGTTCATCTCGACCTCGACGAAGTCGATGAACGACTCGTCGATCACCACGAGGTCGAGGTCCTCGAGGGCGTCCATGAACCGGATGACCTCGCGCTTGGACAGGTAGCCGCCGTCGGGGTTGTTCGGGTTGCACAGTACCGCGACGCGCGAGCCGCGCCGTTTGATGAACTCGATGTACTCGTCGATGCGCAGCTCGAAGTTGTTGGCTTCCTTGAGCAGGAACATGTCGACGCGCTTGCCGGTCTCCATCGGCTGGTCGGTCCACCGGCCGAAGGTCGGGATCGGCACCGCGACGCTCGAGTCCACGAGCAGCCGGTCGATCCAGGTGATCAGCTCGGTCGAGCCGTTGGCCAGCGAGATCGTCGACGGGTTGAGCCGCAGCACACTCGCCAGCTGGGCGGTGATCGCGCCCGCGTCGCTCGGATAGAACTTGAGGATCGTGCGGAGGTTGCGCTGGAGCGTGTCGAACATGGCGTCGGTCGGGAAGTACGGGTTGCAGGGGATGCAGAAGTCGGCGAGGTCCCCGGCGTTTTGCCCCATGGCCCGCATGACGGAGAAGAAGGAAGGGCTGTGCGCTTGGCTCTGCTTGAAAAGACTCGCTGTCGTCATACCGTGCCGCACGCGTGTTCTCCGTCCGCCGCTTTACCGGCCCCTTGCCTTCCCATCGGAGACACGTGCCAATCGGCCGCGTGGTTCAGTGATGCCGTAGAGGGCATAGATTCCTGTGCCCGCCAGGACCGCGAGCGCCGCCGCGGACAGTCCCAGCAGCGGAAGCGGCGCGGTCAGCGGGGAGATGCCGGCGAACGACTCGACGCCGATCACCGCGGTCAGCACCGCGTCGGCGGCGACAGCCACCCGGACCACGCGCAGCCGGTGCGTCTCGGGCCATTCGGTGAACCGGAGCAGCCAGGCGAGCCCGGGCAGGACCAGGATGGCGTGCATCGCGACGGCGTGCAGCGGCTTGAGCGCGCCCGCGGTCGTGTACGCGAGCTCGGGGTCGCCGCCGCGGGAGAGTGTCACGCCGCGGGCGATCATCACCGCGCCGGTGGCCAGGGCCACCAGCAGGACGAACAGGCCGAACCGCACGGCGAGGCGCAGGCTCGGCGCGAGTGGCCCGGGGTCGCGCAGTGCCGCCACGGTGAAGCCGATGACGGTCACGATGATCACCCCGCCACCCGCGGCCAGGGACATCGAGACCACGGTGTCGAACGAGGTCTCGAAGTTGAAGTGCGAGGGCACCCCGCGCCAGGCCTGCATGCTGACCAGCACGGTCTCGGCCACACTGGCGAAGGTGAAGGCGCCGAGCAGCAGCGTCCGGGTCCTGGTGCCCACGCGCACGAACGACGTCGCCCAGGCCACCGAGGCCAGCGTCAGCCCGAACGACAGGCCGAACGTGACGGCCTTGCGCATCGACAGCGGTCCGAGCCATGAGCCGCCCTCGGCCAGCAGGATCGCCGCGTGGACGAGCCCGCCGGCGAACAGCGCCGCGCCGATGACGTAGGCCGTCCGTTCGACGCGCCTGCCGTCCTGCCAGATCTGCTTCACCGCGTTCATGGGTTCGAGTGTGCGGCGTGGCGCCGGGTGTGTCGTCGTCCTGGTTACGACACCCGCGTACGCAGATTTGCGTAGTGCGGGTGACGTCCGTGTGCGGACGCGCTCGCCGCCGGCGGCGGCCAAGGTGATCGGCGTACGAAAACCACGTCGAGGAGGAATCATGAACAAGCTTCAGGTAATCACGGTGGCCGGTTTGCTGGCCGGCGCGGCCGGAATCGCGGGGCTCTGGGCGTCCGGGATCGTCTTCCCGTTCTACCCGCCGCCGGGGATCCTGATCCTGACCGCCGGCGCGATCCTGGTGGGGGTGCTGCGGTTCCGCTGGGTGCCGCTCCTGGGCCCGGCACTGGGGCTGTTCATGGTGATCGGATTCCTGCTCAGCGACGGCGGGATGGGCAACCTGACCGGTGCGGCGGGGCTCGGCGCGTCGATCAGCACCGTGGTCCAGCTGGCCGGAGTGATCACCGCGGCGGTCGCCGGGGCGGCCGCGGTGGCCCGGCCCCGGGTGGTCAATTCGTAATGAGTACGTAAAAGCCGTTACAGGTAAAACGTGAAGTCGGGCGTAAATAATTCGTTTAGATCCTTGACGCCGATATCGTGGATCTTCGTGTTCCGTGCCACTCGGCAGATGGATGCGCGATGGGCGCCGGAGTTCTACCATTGCGTCATGTACATAGCACTGCTGACATACACGGCGCCCCAAACAGAAGTCGACTACGCGCTTCCTGATCATTGCGACTGGTTGCGCACACAATTCACACGAGGGCTGTTCCTCGTTTCCGGAAAGGGGACGGACAAAGCAGACCACGTGATCCTGACCAGGCCGGTGTTGCGCGGCAAACTCGACGCGGTGCTCGCCACCGATCCGTTCGTCGTGCAGCGCCTCGCCCGCTACGAGGTCATCGAGTTCACCGCCACCCGGACCGCCCAGGAACTCCTGACGATCAACGAGGCACTCGCCTCCTGAAGTGTTCGCCCTGGCCAGGTGGCCCGGCGACGAGGCCTCGCCACCTGCCGGCAAAGACGGCTCCCCGCTCGCGTGCTTATGATCGGCCCAGCGCACGCGATGTCCAGCAGGGAGAGCCGATGAAGACCCCCGACCTCGTTTTCGGAGGCCGCCGGTTGAGCAGTGACCACGCCCTGGTGCTGGCGAAGGTGTCACCGCTCCCATCGGCCCGCGAGACGGTCCGCCGCGCGGCCGGCGACGGCGCCGATCTCGTCCTGATCGGCGGGGACAATCCCGAGTCGCTCGTCGGGTGGGCTCGCGAGACTTTTCCCAGCCTGGTGGTCGGGGTGGCTGCCGAACGGGCTGAAGTCGCGCGCGCGGCGTGTGCAGCGGGGGCCGAGCTGATCTCGTCA
>Ga0307507_10004736_pt1 | contig 23533 bp, 3 predicted proteins | sample 7_EM_MG_FD_207223 | JGI IMG/M metagenome (GOLD analysis project Ga0307507, IMG submission 207223) | Populus trichocarpa ectomycorrhiza microbial communities from riparian zone in the Pacific Northwest, United States - 7_EM | ecosystem: Host-associated > Plants > Roots > Unclassified | place...
GAGAAGAAGAAGAGGAAAGGAGGCTCTAGGGGGTAATATACACGGTACGGGCGAACTCCGGATATTGCGCCAAGCCAGCTGCAGGGGACGGTGCCCCAGCACCGTCACATCACCCCCCCCCCTTCTAAAAAAGCCTGCCCTCAGGCTTTATCCCCTTGTAGAAGAGAAAGAAGAGAAAGAAAAGAAAGAAAAAAAATCTAGCATCTAGCGCTTGATCGCGATGCTGGTTAATATAGGACTTGCAGCAGTCCTGCAGCTCCTGCTACTGTGAGGGGTATATCGCTATACCTGGTTGACATGGGGCAGGTAACCGTCCTGCAGCTCCTACTGCTGCGAGAGGTATATCGCTAGGAGCCCTCTGTTGGCCCTCCAGAACTCTAGTACCTCCTAGCTCTCTATCCCCCCTTTTGTTATAGCGCGCCCTAAGCCATAAAAAAAGAAGCCCCCCCTACTCCCCCTTTTATAAAAAGGCAGGTAAAAAAGTTTTAATAAGGGTAAAAGGGTTAGGGAGTTATAGCTTGCATACATATTAGCACGAGCTCTTGTCTATTTAGTAGCAGTACGGTGCCAGTAATGGGGTTGTATTCCGTAGGCAAATCAGCACGGAATCTTATTAGTAGATTGCAGGCGTATTGGCACGATCGGTTGGTTAGGTTTGTATTTAAATACCGTTAGGTTGTATTTAAATCGCATTTAGGTTGTAGGCGTATTAGCACGACAGTTATTGGATTTAGGGTTGTTTGTAGGCATATTAGTATAAGAGCTTATTTGTTTAGTAGCAGTACAGTACTAGCAATAGGGTTGTTTGGGGGCAGTATAATGCCAGCAACGGGGTTATATTTGCAGGCGTATTAGCGTAGTGCTTATTAGCTCGCAGGTATATTAGCGCAAGGTCTTATTAATTTGGGTAGCAGTATGGTGCTAGCGGCAGGGTCGTATTCTAAGGAGTAAAGCTCTCCTTATATATGGTTGTTACTATAGGTGGAGCAGTAGAAGTTAGTTATAGTACTGTAGGCAGAGCAGTAGGCGTTGGTTGGCTACAGTAATGTAGCGAGGTATTGTGTTTAGCTATAGGTGGAGCAGTAAAGGTTAATCGGCTATAGGCAGAGTAGTGGAGGTCGGGTATGGTACTATAGGCAGAGCAGTAGAAGTCAGTTAGCTGCAAGCAGGGCAGTAAGTGGTTAATTAGCTACGGGCAGAGCAGCAAGGGTAGTCAGCTGCTGATAAAGTAGTGAGGGTTGGTCAGCTGCAGGCAGAGTAGCGGAGGTCTACCGTAATAGCAGTATGGTGCAAGCGTCGGGTGGTGATAGTAAGTTAAACTCTTAAAGCTTGATCTATCAATTGGTTGTTAAATTGCAGGCGTATTAGCGCAATTAGTTAGTTAGTTAGACTGTAGGCGTAGTGGCATAGTTGTTGTTAGGTTGGTGTAGGGCATGCAGCTATCCTGCTACTGCGAGAGGTGTATATCGCTAGGAGCCCTTTGTGGTTATTGTTCCTCCTCCAGAACTCCAGTATCTCCTAGCTCTACTATCCCCCCTTTTGTTATGGCGCGCCCTAAGCTATAAGAAAAAGAAATATAGCTCGTATGCGTATCGGCATAAGCTCTTGTCTATTTAGTAGCAGTACGGTGCTAGCATTAGTTAATTAATCGCAGGTATAATGGCACGATTAGTTAATTGGTTTGCATTTAAATCGCGTTTAAATTGCATTTAGATTGTAGGTATAATGGCGCGATTATTATCCTATTCGTTTAAATTAATTTCATTATTAAAGCTTATACAGCTTAGTATTTCCTTAGTATATATAGCTTAGTGTTAGTTAAAAAGAATTACTATAGGCGGAGAAGAAGACAATTAAATTAGTAAGGGAGGCAGTTGATTGTTAACGAACTTATACGGTCGTTGTTAAAGTCGTAGTTCATGTCGCAGGTATATCGGCACGATGGTCGGTCGGGTTCGCGTTCAAATCGCGTTCAGGTCGCGTTTAAATTGCATTCGGATTGCAGGCGTAACGGCACGATCCGTTTATTGGTTTCTTAAGGTCTACCGTTAATTAGTAGGTAGTTTAAGACATTGTTAATTATTTAATTAATTAATATGCTGTTAACTAGTAGAAATACTATCGTATTACTAGCCATAGTTAATTAATTGGTTTAAGGTATGCTGTTAATCTATAAGGGATATTATTGTGGTACCTCAGGTTGCCCTTAGGGCAACCCCCGGACACCCCTTAGACGTCCGTCGGTTACGTGCCGTAGGCATGTGCCCCTAGTATATAGTCTCCACGATCCCAGAGGCCTTACCTCCTTAAGAATTCGTCTCCTTCACAATCTATCTATTCCTACAATTGTGTCCTTATAGCCCCCTATCTATAAAGTCCCCTTACATTCAAATCCTTCCTACTTCATTTAGAAGGGCAGCTGGCTTAAGAACAAAATTGTTTGTTTATATTTTTATTTACACCCACTATTCTACCTTAAAAATCTCGCGATAACCTAAATGGAAACTCCATGGATACCTTATAGAAAGCCATCGCATTAAGACAGGAAGGTCCCTTTAGGAGTTCTCCCCCCACCGTGCACGGTCCTACTTAATGCATACCAAAATCAAATATTACCAAGCCTCGATTTGAGGCTGTAGAATTATATATAATTGATAAAATTGTCTAGATTTTTGATGTAGTAATCTACTAGGTCTCCTTATTTAAATAAGCTACTGTATGAGATTTTCCGACTGTAGGAAGTCGTTGAATTTAGTGTTAAGTATAAGTAGCCCTAGATATGACCACTCCATCTATTACCTTAATTGCGACCTTTAAAATAATAATAAGAGATTACCTAGAAGCTTATTTCTTCCGTCTACCTCCTCTTGTCAGCTTGAGGTTGTTTTAAAGCTGTAGATTTACTACATAAGTGTATACAGCCTCCTTTTTCTAGCGGCGTTTTTCAGCAGCCTCCTTCTCTCGTTAAATCTTGGCTTGTATTCTAGCCTACTTCCTCTATACTATCGTAAGCTATTATTCTTCCTTCGCAAGTTACTTCTAAACCTTCTTATCCTATCAGCGTACCTCCTCTTGGTGTTATAGTTGCTTACGCTCCTCTTAAAGCTCTATCGCTCGCTTAATCTTTAAGGGGCTAAAGAATATAGCCTTATAGTTAGTTTCTGCACATAGTCTATTAAAGAGAGGCTTGCCATAAGCTCTCTTCTTCTTCTTATTGCTAAACGCCTTGTAGAGGCCTTTGTTTTCTAAGCGGAGGATAGCGATATTAGTAGTAAGCTTAAGAACCGTATTTTTAAGCCTTTTGGCCTGCGGCTCTGTAACCTTATTAACTACGTTTTATAAAAGCTTGCGTACCTTCCTCTAGTTACTTACTAAGAGGGCTAAGGTATTTAAGTCCCTTAATAAGGGCTAAGAGGCTATTTTACCTTGCTTCTATTAGGTTTTAATAGCGCTAAGAATAATATCTAGATTAAGCAGACTAAGCCTAGTATTTGCCCACCTACTAAGTATATTATCCCTAGTAAATGCCCTATTATAGGCAGCCCAAAATAGACGGAAGAAATCTTGTTTTATAATAGAGGAGAGGCCCTAGCTCTTATAGATAAGATTATTAAGTTCTTAGCTATAATATATGCTAAAAGGAGAGAAGAGACTAATGTTAAGAGGTTATAATCAGTGGGTTAAATAAGGTGGAAATGCAGCTACTAATATCCTATACTTATAACACTAGTTGAGGAAGTTTATATTAATATAAGATCCATACCCATTTAATATTAAAAGCCTCTAGAATCTTCTATTTCTAGCCTTCTTCTTTGTTTCTATATTAAAGAGGGTAGTAAGCCATAAGAATCCTATCTCATTATTTATCCAGCCTATTGCGGTAGATAAAAAGAAGACCTGGTGTTATTTAGGGTTAAAATCTTAAAGCTAGGAGTCCTAGAGGTTACCTAAAATAGCTTAATAAATTAGGCCTAGAGGAAGGCTTGTTCTATTAGCGCAAATGCTTACAATTACTATAATCCACTCTCTATTACTATCTTAACTAGCGCTAAGAAGTTTACCTTAAACTACTTCTAATTTAGTGTAGATTCTTTTGCTCTTATTAAGTACGCCAATAAGAAAGCCCTTTTTATCTATATTATATATATTATGCACCTTAATCTTATACTTCTTAATCTTCTCCTTTAATAACTCATAAAAGAGCTTATATTAATATAAATTATCAGCCCTTTTACGGGCTATATTGGCCGGGGTTAAATAGCTTGATTTTATCTTATCTTTATGGCGCTTAATAAACCGCGAAACCTAGTTCTTTCTAGGCATTATTTTTGAGATCTTAAAGGCGAAATTTCGCACCATTTAAGGTGTAGGAGGTAGGCCATGTTTGGTAAGAAGATTAATGTACCCAAGAAGAGTCCTCTCCTGCTGTATTAATAGAAGAGATTTTATTTCTGTCGCATCCTCTCTAGAGCGAGTGATCTGCCGATAACGCCGTGAAAGTGTAGTATAATTAATATTAAATTCTTTAGCTGTTTAAGTGTAATTAGGAGGATCTTGTAGCTCTAATGTAGCAAGAGCGACATTAATTGAGTCCATTTTGATTGCATACAATAGAGTTGAATTTTTGGTGTTTTTAGATTTTGGTGTGCATTGAATGGGACCGTGTACGGTGGGGGGAGAACTCCTAACAGCAAGAGATTGCGATAATATAAACCTCTGGGCAAGACGGCTAAATAAGCCCCAATACCCAGATGCACCAGGAGCTCAAAGACTCTCGCATACCTACAGTCACCACTAAGGAAAACGCAGACACCCTCTACAACAGACGCAATACCGCCGGAAAGTAACTAGAACCCCTCTAGCCCTACCTAGGCCAATCGGAAGATCAAGCGCCAGAGGCGACCTTAAGATCTTCCCCTAAGCTAGAAATGCTAGAGGAATATACTAACGCGTCTAACTAGGGACCCAACTAGAACCCTCCCAGAAGACCACCGGCCTACAATTAGTATAGTAGCGGTACACAGACTGTTTATAAGCTAAGCGGGCCTACCCCTTTAGGTAACCTAACCTAACCACTAACTCAAGACTTAAGCCTTATTAGGAAACCTATACTAGCTATTAGTACCAACACTACCTCTATAGCCGGAGCCTCCCTAAGCCGGAGCCTAGGAAGTCAGGAGCCCCATACCAATCTTCTATAAAAAGGATATTGGGAAGCCATCGCAAGGCTCTTAAAAGCTATACAGGAGGGAGCCACTAACAAATATGTTAGAAACCTTTAGGGGTAGATCTAGGTCTAGCAAAACTTAATCCAGACCGGACAAAATCTTTTATAATTGGGCTAAGACTAAGGACTCCCTAGGGGTTACCCTATACCCTCCTAAGGAGGTATGGAAGATTTAGAGAGACATTTACGTAACAAGTAAAAGAAAGATATAGACCGACTAGCCAAGGCCTCTAATAGTCTAGAACTCCGCCCCAGACCCAAGGCTTACTACTTGGACAATTAGGTCCGCGAAATGGATAACTTCTTTAAGATACTAATAATACAAAATAACACCAAAGAATATACCTAATAGATTATTAGTAAGATTAAAAATCTATTACTAAACTAGATTATACTTAGTCAGCTTAATAAAGATCAAATCATTATATAGCTATAGCTGCAGACCTTTCTAAAGAATTAGATCTAGGATCCGCATATTATACAATATAGTAACATAGAGCAATTCTGGAATGGTATACAGTATAACAATAAGGATTTCCGCTAGTTTATAAACTATGTAGAAACCTAAGCTTAATAGATAGATCCAGAGCCCTTTAAAAACGAGGATAGCAGCATCCATAAGAAAAAGAAGATTGGATTTATCTAGGCTAGAATAAAGCCACCAATTTGTAACAAAGTAAGGCGTGTGGGAGCCCTATTAAAAATCACTATATATGCCGATTTCGAACAAGCGGTTCTAAACGCTGAGGAAGCGGTAAGGAACTAGACCTCTTCTAGTAGGAATCTAAGGGGTTACCAAAAGTGCGGGCACCGTAATAATAATATAGGGCAGTTCTAGCCTTTAAAGAAACCTTTCTTAAAGAGAATATTAGAAGGGTCAAAGTTAGGAAACCTAAGTAGTGGGAAAGAGTCCTAGGGCCAATCTGGCACCCGTCTAATACCCTTATAAAACAACCCTAAGAAGCCAAGAGAAAGCTTCCCCAGAGGTAAAGCTTATTAAAAGGGTAAGTAGGGCAATAATCGCACCAACCTAAAAAAAGAAAAGCCCTAGTTGCAGACCTTTCCCGGTTACAACTAGGGCAAGATATAGAAGGGAAGACTCTTCGTATTACTATTAAGCTGGAAATAATACTCCCTATTAGTAAGGTACGGCAGCTCTAAGTATTATATAACAGTGGCGCCAAAATCAACCTTATACAGTACAACTTGGCAAAAGAGCATAAGCTTATCCTATTACAAAAGTAGTAGAAACCTATCGCAGGCTTCCTAAATAAGTATTAAATTAAACTGCATAGTATATATAAGCTTACGGTATTAGTAGCCAACATGTAACGGAACCTTGTAGCTTAAACTATAGTGGGTTCTGTTATTGGGCTAGGTATATAGGTACAACAAAAACAACAACGTAATAATAACTGGTGGAGTGGTTGCCTAACAGATTAACTCCAATTGTATTCTAAGATTTACTACAAGGAGAGAACTATCTACGGTAGGGACTGAGGTCCTTTAAATACATAACTATACTCCTAAGAAATCCTCTCTTGTATATAAGGTATGTGTTATCTATATTAAACATAACGTCCCTTCCGTTTAATATAGTTAATACGTTCAACACTATATGACCTTAGTTACTATTCCTTGTTATATAGTTCCACCAGATCTATCTTAGACTGTATCTATATTAACCAACTAGCTTCCGCCAACTCTTCTCCAAGTAGTTATAATATTGTACTTAAAGCGTCCGTAACACTATCTCCCTTCTTTTTATCTTTGTCCTTGAAGATTCCTAACATCTCTAAGTTGTCCACTAGAGGTATAATATCCGTTTAATTATTCTGGTTAATATCCGTATTTATTATACCTAAAGCTTCTTCTTCTCTTTCTTGGGTTAAGTGTCGCCTTTGTATAGTCTCCTCCATACTGTTACTGGGTGAAGTGATGGCGATTCCTTGCTTGAGGTATATAAAAGAGGGGTTAGTTTGTGTTATACTAGTAAGTCCCTTGTCTTAATAACCCTCCTCTTGCTCTAAGTGTACTAAAGTAAATATTTAATTGTCCTGTAATGTTCGCTCTATCTTTAACGCTAAGTATACGCGTCCTATAACTCTTAATAGTCTTTAAGTTCCCTAAGTAACTTATTATAGGGTCTTGTATTTAATCTACCGCTATAAAGCTTAATAGTAAGCTGGCCTCCGCGCTACTTAAGGTTTAATATGCCTTAGAAGAGTCCGCACGCGTTCTTAAAGCTTAATATTTAGCTTATGCTTATCTTTAACACCTTAAATATGTCCATAAGAAGGTCTATTCTAAGGAGTGGAAACTAGTTTAATAGGGTTTGTCTAAGCTAGGTAATAAAAGGATTAGCTCTCCTCCTATAAGGGAAATAACTTTAAGTAGCTTGGCAATTACTCCTTTTAGGTCCCCCTTAGGTGACTTATTTTTTAGCGATTCTTCTTTATTAATATTGCCTAACCTACTTTCTTCTAATACTCCCGTATCTTTCCTATAGCGTTTTTTAAGTTGCTTAGTGGTTCCTAGGTAGTCTTACTATAGCCTATCTACTTTACTTTATACTACGTTTTGTTATCCACATCCTTGTAACTAATAATCTTTAAAACTTGCTATTTGTCTTCCTTTTGTCCTCTATATATATCTACCTTATAGACTAGTGGCTTAACATTCCCGTATGCTAGCTCTAGCATTGCGATATACTATATAGGGTAGATTTTCATTTTGGCTAGTAGGTTTAACTTATATATAACCGATAAAATTCTTTACTTAACTTTAAAAGGTCCTAATCTAACATAGTTTAACTTCTTGCTTGGTCATTAACTCTTGAAATTTTTGTGTAGTAGCTATACTTTATCTCCCTTCTTAAGATCTGGTCCCTCAAATCTCTTAGTATTATAGTACCTTTTTATTTGTTCTTATACTAGTTTAGCTGTTTCTTTAAGGTCTGTATAAAGATTTATTAATGTCTCTATTCTTTGTTTAGCTATGCTACTCGTCCTTTTTGCTTAATATAGCGATAATAATGTTCTTAGCTTGTACCCGTAATTCGCCTTAAATAGTAATATCCCCATTTCTTCTTGCGGTGTTATATTGTATATAAACTGTGTAACTGGTAATAATAATACCCAATTGTTCTATACGTGATTAATATAGTGCCTTAAATACTGTTCCAGTGTCTAATTTAGTCTTTCCATTTGTCTATCCGTCTGTAGATAATACGCTGTAGATATTGCTGCGCGAACCCCTTATTCTGCTAGAAACATTTTTTAAAATACTACTATAAATCTTAGATCTCTATCCAATATAATCTTATCTGGTACTCTATGTCTTACGAATACTTCTTTTATATAGATTCTAGCGACATCTTCTACTAATATCTCTTTAATGCATGCTATAAAGTATCCCCACTTTATTAGCTTATCCACTATTACTAAAATCGCGTTATGATCTTGTCCTATAATAGGATTTCTTAACTTTGGTAACTTAATAATAAAGTCCTATAATATAACTTCCCATGGTCTTCCTAGTGTCTTAATAGGTTGTAGCCCTCTATACAGCCTATGCCTTGTTAGTTTGTTCCTTTGGCAATCTAGATATTTTCTTATAACTTATCTTGCTAGTCCCCAGATTCCTTAAATAATATACTCCTTTTAGAGTCTTAATACTAAGCCTATAGCTCCGTTGTGTTCTTATATCATTCCCTTATGGAATTCCTTAATAAATTTTTCTGCGATAGACTTAGGTATATACGTTATTTCTCTATTTTCGTATTACTCTAAGTCTAGATTCTCTGCCTATACTTCTTAGATCCTCTATATCTAATCGCTTTTTAGTAACTTATAGATCTAACTTTCTTTAGTTGCTATAATCTTTGGATAATTATACCTAATCAATCCGTTTTAATCCCTTTGTAACAAAGCTCCTAATAGCTTTTCACTACTCTATAGTTTAGCTTTTCTGCTTAGAGCGTCTGCTCGTGCATTGTCTATACCCTTAGTATGCTAAATTTCGAAATGGTATTCTATAAGCATTTCCGCCTATCTAACCTGTCTTTGGTTAAGTTCCTTTATCGTTAGGAATCCTGTAAGGTTCTTATAGTCCGTTTTAACCATAAATGGTTTCTCTGTGCCTTATAAAAATGCTCTCTATTTTTTAAGTGCTGTAACTATACCTAACAACTCCTTGTTGTAGATGTTATAGTTTAACTCTAGTGGTGTCATCTTCCAACTATAGTATACCACTGGGTGCCATCCGTCTTGATATTTCTATAGGAAGTACGCCCCTAGTATAAAGTCTAATATATCCGTTTCTATAACCGTCTCTAGACCTGGCTGGTAGATCTTAAAAACTAGCTCCTAGGTAAACAACTCTTTAACTCTTTTAAATAGTTCTTGTTATTCCTTTCCCTATACCCATAGTTCTTCTTTCTTTATTAACCGCATAAATGGTTCAATGTTTTATAACTATTGCGCTATAAACCTTCTGCAGTAATTGCAAAACCCTAGGAACAATCTTAACTGCGTAATGTTCTCTAGTTCCTGCCAATTTACTATAGCCTTGATCTTCTTTAGATCTATACTAAGTTGGCCTAGTTCAATAATAAATCCAACAAAATTGGTCTTCTAGGTGAAGAACTCGCATTTTTTAATTGCTACTAGCATCTGTTCTTTTTATAGTCTCTTTAAGACCCACTTAACGTGTTCTCTATATTCTTCCTCGTTCTCTAAGTAGATAATAATGTTATCAAGATACGCTATAATAAATTTATCTAGGTGTTCTCCTAATACACTATTAATTCGCTTCTAGAACGTTGCTAGTGCGTTTATAAGCCTAAATTGCATAACTAATGGTTTATATAGTCCTTCCTTTGACCTAAAGGCTGCCTTCTATTTGTCGCCTTTCTTGATTCTAACCTAATGGTACGCCTATCTTAGATCTATCTTTATAAAGATCTTTATATTGCCTATCCTGTCTTGGATTTCGCTAATTAAGGGTAAAGAATATCTATCCTTCCTAGTAATGCTGTTTAACTGTTTGTAGTCTATATATATCCTGAGTTTTCCGTTCTTCTTTAGGATAAACAATACTGGATATTTAGCTGATAACTATAACGGTCTAATATATCCCTTTTGTAAGTTCTCCTAAATAAACTCCTTAAGCGCTACTAACTCTGTTTTAGTAAGCTTGTAGATTAGAAAGAACTTTGGACTTATTCCCTCTTCTAATTCTATCTTGTGGTCCTAAGCTGCATGCTCTAATAACTTTTTACTTTCTAGTAACCACAACTTTTTACTATACTTGTGGTATCTCTTTGGTATATAACTTAAGCCTCGCTTAGTCTCTTTATACGTTGCTCTGACTTGGTACCATACCAACTTGGTTTACTATTGCACTTTGCGCCATTGTATATCCTTAATATTGACTTAACCTATAACCCAATCGATCTTTAGATTATACTCCTGTAACTAAGGCATTCCTAATATCGCCTTGTCCTGTCCTAATAGTAGGATATTAAAAGACATTCTAACTGGTCTCCCTTTAATAGTTATCTAAATAGGTCCTGTTTTAAGATTAATAATACCTCCTCTATAGGCTATCTGATCTCCTGAAATTGTTATAAGTGGATATAGGTGTTCCTTCTGTCTGTATAATAACCCCATCCTTTCTACTGCCTTTGGTGATATGTGGTTCCTTATTACTCTACTATTTACCAACGCTTCGAACTGCTGATCTTGCCACTTAGCTTTTAAATTTAGGTGTTGTTTTTAAATTCCTTTAAGGGTCTAAGGTTCTAATACTAGTTCCCTCTAGTTCTGTGCGCCTCCCCTTTTCCTAACTGTTGGCTGCTTAATCCTGCTTATACTTGGTCTACTTTTGGCTAATATTTAGTTTGTTTCTTTTCCTCTATATACTATAGATAAGTGTTCTCTAGGCACTCCTACTACTATTATCCGTCTAGGTATTCTTCCGTAAGGAATCTTCCTGGTTAAAGTGTTAAGTCCCCTTGACCTTATACTTCTACTGGGTGCCAACTATGTATATACTTAGTGTTCCTAAACCGCTTTTCCTTTGGTGCCTAATATATCCTTACTAGGTACTTCCGGTTCTTATCTTTAGGTGCTCTATATATGTTACATATATTATCCATATAAGCTATCCATAATAGTGTATAATGCGCTATGTTTTTTGGGTTAACTCTTAGTTTGTTTTTATCCTTAAGTTTAAACCTATACCTAGTTAACCTAACCACTAGTATCTCTGCTGTGGGTACTAAGATTTATTGTTCACTTCTCTAATCCCTAGACCTCTCTTTTAGGTTTCTTGACGTTATAATTAATGCTCCTTTAATGTAACTTATACGTTTCTCCGTAATGGGTTAGTCTTAGACAACTTTTTCGTCTAGCTATATATAAAAGTCTTCCTATTTGTTACTGTGTTGTTGCCTATACCACTTTCCGTATAACTAGTTTAGTGTGTATGGTTTATCCATTAGAAAGTACCTTGTTATTGCTGTATTATGACATTCTTTAGTATGTCTTTCTTTAAACCTAGTTGGGATATTTAGATCCTCTTCTTATTCTAGTTTATTTAACCACTTTGCCCTAGGTGTCCCTGTACTTAGCCTATTAGTAACTCTTTGTATAGGTGCTCTGTCCCTTATATAACCTAGCATAGCTAATCTCTTATCTAGCTTTTGCTCTTGCTATATAATGATTCTTGTTCTAAACTTATCCATAGTTTCTTGTTTTCTGCGTCTTGTAGCTGGATTTTTGTAACCGTCTTGTTTTTTAATCCTAGTATTAACTGTTTAATCTTTAGGCTAAATACTGCGTTTACCTAGGATTGCTAATGTTCTTATTTATTCTCCGAACTTATAGTTCTTAAACTAGCGTTCTGTACTTATTCGTTTGTTACTAAACTAAGTTACTGCCCTTTCCTATCGGTTTTTGTCTGTTGTGGGTTCTTGGGTATGTCTTATCTTACTTTAAGAATCTTAAGCTTCTTTTATCTTTTCTTAAGAATCTTAAGCCTGTGGCCTTTTGCCTTTATTGAGTAATAAGCTAGCACTAGCAGTTGTCTACTTACTTAGTTTCTTCTAAACGTTACTCCTATTATCTCGCGAAGCGATGGAAATTGTATCTAATGGTGTTATAACATCCGTTACTAAACCTTGTTTAGTGATGGTCTTAGTCTCTACTTCTGTTATATTATTAAGGTTTAAGTGCTTCTAGCTAGCCTCCTTTTTGTTCTTGTTGCTATTAATTAATAAGTACTCTGACTCTATTGTTATTACTACTAATCTTTATCCGTATGTTGCTATGATATCTTGATTTAGCTTATAGAGTTAATTTTATTCTTTGTCTAACTCTCTAGTTCCTTTAAGTTCTCTTAACTCTGGCTCTTATGGCTAATAGCTTGCGCCATACTTAGCGTCCTTATAAATTCGGCATGCGTTGTTATAATAATACGTAAAACTATTAATTGAACACTCTTTTGTTCCTTACAGTGCACCGTCGTCCCTTTGTATGTATGTGCCTTCTGCTGGTCTAGTTCCCTTTACCGCGTAGTTACTCTAACTACCTCTATAGTCTCTGGCGAAATGACCCTGTTTTCCGCAATTTATGCAAGCTCTATCTTTAAACCACTTTTCTTGCTGTGGAGTCCGCCTAAACGTCTTTTGCTACTAAGATCCCTGGTTTAGCCTCTACTCCTAGGTCCTTTAATTACTTAATCCTTAACCTCTAGGTTTCTATAGTTTCTTTTTCTATTTTTAGGTTTCTTTGGTACCGCTTAGGTCTATTAGCTCTGCGCTATTCTATAGTTTTTAACTCTATGTCTGTTGCTACATACTCTGCGCCTTATATAACTATGGAACTCTATCTTGCCCTCTCTTAGCTTGTTCCCTTTAGTAGATTCTATTATTAATCTTTATTAACTAATCTATTAACTCCCTTAGAGTATCCGCATCTTCTATTAGAATAATTGCGTCCTGGACTTTAGCCTTAAGTCCCTATTTATACTATACTATAAGCGCCTTGTTATTCTACTTAACCTATATAGCTAGTGTTTAAAACTGTGTTGTATACTTAATTGCTAAAGTGCGCTGTACTAAGTTTTAAAGCTTTTATTCTGTAGTAGTTGTGGCTTCTAGGTCTCTAAATATCTGCGTTAGTTGCTCTATAAACCCGTTCTAACTGGCGAATATATACCGTATATCCTAGTTAGTAATTGTTATACTATTAGCCTATATTTCTGTGAGATACGGCTTAAACCACTTAAGTGCCCTCCCTGTTAGGAACAATCCTACATAGGCTACTTAATCTAACGATATTACTAACTTCGCTCCTTCCTGTACTACCTTAAAGTGCATCTGCATAAGAAATCCTTTGAGCTTTAACTTCTCTCCTAAGAATTATTTAATTAATAGTAACTTAATCTTTACTACTCTAATTCTATTAATACGTTCTTTAAGTATCCTATTATTGTCTTATAAGTGATTAACCATTTCCTATAACTAACCTCGCGTAACCACTTAAGAATCCCCCTTGTCTATACTGGTATTACCTAGCCCTAAGGTTGTGGCTCCCGTCAACGCTATCGTGACTGGTGCTGCTCTTAGTGGCATATTGTTTGAGTTTGTTCCAATACCGTAACCTTAGTAGTGAATATGTAACGGAACCTTGTAGCTTAGACTACGGTAGGTTCTGTTATTAGGCTGGGTATATAGGTACGACAAAAACAACAACGTAATAATAACTGGTGGAGTGGTTGCCTAACAGATTAACTCTAATTGTATTCTAAAATTTACTACAAGGAGAGAACTATCTATAGTAGGGACTAAGGTCCTTTAAATACACAACCGTACTCCTAAGAAATCCTCTCTTGTACGTAAGGCATGTGTTGTCTGTATTAAACATAACGTCCCTTCTATTTAACATAGTTAATACGTTCAACACCACATGACCTTGGTTACCATTCCTCGTCATATGGTTTCACTGGATCTATCTTAGACCGTGCCTATATTAACCAACTAGCTTCCGCCGACTCTTCTCTAAGTAGTCATAATATTGTACTTAAAGCGTCTGTAACACAACATACATAACCGCACCAAGGTGGTTGGCCTGCAGCCCTTCTAGGTGGCTGACTTCACAGGTTATAACCTTATCCTTAAATACCCTTGGCTCGCGGAAGCAGATCCTAAGATACGCTTTAAGACAGGAACCTTTAAATAGTAGAACAATAAGGAATTGGAAGGGCGTATATTACTAATAAGTCTTAAACACATCCTAGAGGATGTAGAGCCAGATAAAACAGTATACATTCTATATCTAAAGGAGTATTGGATCCAACCCCTGTTCTATAGCAAGACGGGTATAGAGCCTGGTATAAGTAATAACCCCTCTATAATGGACACCCTACGGGGAACTACCAAATAGGTCGCGGAGATATTGTAGGGAAGTAGCGATCTCGAAGATCTTATAAGATACTTTTATTATCACAGATTACTATAGCTTAAGCAATATATAGAGAATATGCTACGGCACCTTAAATATTACGTTAAAGAATTCCCTACCCTTTACTAGCTGCCGCATGCAACTGTTTAACATATAGTAGCAACTATATACGAACAACCGCTATAGCGTATAACACTGCCCGTAAGCGTCCTAAGGGAGCTCCGGGACCTACCTAAAGATAATATAGAGGACAAGCGCGACCCCAATTTGTTAAATATTCCATTAGGCCTAAGGGACTTACTAAGGGTATTTTTAGGCAGACAAGCTAGAGTCCTTATATAGAGCTTAGAATACAATTATGCAATTAATCTAGAAGAGGGTAAAGTACCCCCAAACCTTCCTATCTATAACCTCTCTCGTAAAGAGCTTAAAATCCTACGGGAGTACCTTAATAGTTTAATAGAAAAGGGATGGATCTGGCCTAGTAAGTTGCTAGCGGGCGTACTAATCCTCTTCGTCCCAAAACCAAATAAAACTATAAGGCTATACATAAACTACCACGGTCTTAATAAAGTGACAATTAAGAACCGTTACCCACTACTACTGGTTAGTAAAATGCTGGATTAATTATCTAGGGCAAAAATCTTCACAAAGCTGGATCTATAAGACGCCTATCATAGGCTCTATATTAAAGAAGGGGATGAGTGGAAGACTGCTTTCAAAACCTAATATAGCCACTTTAAGTATCTGGTAATGCCTTTTAGGCTAGCTAATACGCCTGCGACATTCCAGTCGTATATTTATAGAGCCTTAGGGGGACTTATTAATCGCATATATATTATCTATCTAGATAACATCCTGATCTACTTAAAAGATAAGGATTAGTATAAACAGCATATTTACAAAGTGTTGGAACGCTTAGACAAATGGGGCCTCTACACTAAGGCGTTAAAATGCACCTTTAATACCAAGCAGGTTGAGTTTCTGGGTTACATTATAACACCTATAGGTATAGTTATGGACCTAGTACGGGTATAGACAATCCAAGAGTAGCCAGAGCTAGAGAGCTATTAGGATATTCAAGTGTTCCTAGGCTTTGCCAATTTCTATAGGCGCTTTATCTATAACTACTTAAACATTGCCCGGTACCTATTTAACTACATTATAGAAGCTTCCTAAGACCTAACCTAAGGAGTAAAAGGCTTAAAGGCGGAAAGAAAGAAAACCAAAAAGGGACTAACTAAGTGGTACAGACCATAGACATAGCCTAGAAAGGTACAAAAGGCCTTTTAAAAACTATAAGCAAAGTTTATAGAAGCTCCATTACTGCGGCATTTTAACCCAGATTAACCACTAATAATAGTCACTAATGTATTAAATTTCGCTCTTACTGGTATCCTACTCCAACCTAATAGGCATCCGGACGCTACCCAGCTCTACTAGAGACCAGTAGCATTCTACAGCAGAAAATTCCAGGGCCCTAAAGTTAGGTATTATATCCATGATAAGGAACTGCTAGCTATAGTTAACTGCTTTAAATAGTAGCGACATTACCTTAAGCATACAAGCTATACCACTCGTGTACTCTCAAATTATTATAATCTATGCTACTTTATAACTATAAAGGAGTTTACACCTCGGCAAGCCAAATAGGTAGAGGAGCTTACATGTTTTAATTTCGAGATCGAATATAAGCTAGGGGAAAGCAACCCTACTAATAGACCATTACGACAGCCAGACTATACCAAAGGCTTTAAAACAGAAGACGGAAAGCAGATAATAGATATCTTACTCCCTATATTACAGAACAAGCTCTGGGTGTAGGATGCTTAAGTACCTATAGCTCCATATATTAAGTCTTAGGTAATGCAAACCCTATTAGCATCTAGTAGCGTTCTAGCTGGTACCCGGTCCATTTCCAATAAGGGCCCGAATATGCCTAGACAGGACGTCCCTAACACAAGTTCGGAACCTAGTAATATATCACCCCTAATTGCTAAGCTATCCCCTCAAGCCAATAGCAAAGCCATAGAGCAATCGGAACTCGGAGCCCTATAATAACCAAAGGACTTTAACCTCGTAGCCGCCTTCCTAACGCACGCGTATTGAAGAGTTGCAAGATCTATAGTACCATCTAGTCTTATACTTAGAGCAGTATAGGACAAAACAGCTTTTACCCAGGAACCATTTAAAAGGTTAACAGATCTCATCCGTAAGGTACAACAGAGGGACGCCTCCTATACCATCTTTAATGCGGAAGTAGGCCGGAAACGTGACGGAAAGGAAGCTATAAGGCACTAAAATTGGGAACTAGACCCAATGGGCCTACTGAGTAGAAATGGTAAGGTTTGGGTGCTATATAAAGCAAATCTACGGCAGAAGATTCTTATAAAGAATTATAATAATCCTTTAGGCGGCCACTATGGTTAAGTTAAGACAGTGGAATTACTTTAACATAAATACTATTGGCTAAGGCTCAGGCAGGAAGCAAAGGAGTATATTAGCCACTATAAGAAGTGTTAAGTATATAAAATCTAAAGGCACAAGCTGTGGGGTTTACTTAAATCGGTTCCTCCTGTAAATAAACCATAGCAATATTACGCTATATATTTTATTATAGATCTCCTACTATCTAAGGATAAGTAAGGACGAATATATAATTCGGTCCTTATACTTATTAATAGGTTTTTAAAGTACGTCTAATACCTTCCCGTTAACAAGATAATTAATGTACAAGCGCTTACAAACCTAATTAGGGAGAAATGCTTTCTTAAGATAGATTAGCCACACTCTATTATTATTAATGGGGGCAGCGTCTTTATAAGCCAATACTAGTCGGATCTATGCTTCCATTTAAAAATAGACTACCGTTATAGTACAGCTTTCTACCCGTAGACGGATAGGCAAACGGAACGCCAGAACTAGGAACTAGAGTCTTACTTATAGATATATTTGAACTACCAACAAGACAATTAGTGTAAGCTACTTCTGTATACAGAGTACGCTTACAACTCAAAGCAACATATATCACATTAGTACGCACCAATCCAGATTGCCTACGGCGTCTAATTATTAGGATTTAATGGTATACCCAATAATCACTAGCTGAGACAGTAGGATTAATTATAGGACCCTACTAGGAAGTCCAAGGACATCCACCGGAGAGTACAAGGGTACCTTAAGGTATAAAAGGAGCAATGGAAGCATGCAAAGCAAAGCCTACAAGATGCTCAGGAGCAGCAGAAACTTTAGTACAACCGCAAATACCAGGACAAGCATTTCGGAGTAGGTGACGAGGTTCTTTTACGTTCAATAAATATCAAGACCCGTTGACCATCAAAGAAGCTTAATATAAGATACCTAGGTCCCTTCCAAATCAAGGAACAAATTAGCAAGCTAGCCTACCGTCTCTAGCTACCCCTATCTATAGCTTGTGTATATCTAGTGTTTTATATAAACCTACTAAAGCCATAGCATAGACCACTACTAGAAAAGAACTTTTAACTAGGCCTAATTAAACACCCTAAGGTGGTGGGCGAGCGGTATAAGGTTAAAGCTATACTACGCCATAAGTCTATCAAGAATAAGCTTTAGTACGAAGTCAAATAGCTAGGCTAGCCTGCTAAAGAGTCTATATGGGAACCAGAGGACCACCTCAAGTATTATAAAGATATTCTAAAAGAATATTAGGACCAAGGTCTATAATCTACAAGGCGCAGAAAGCGCTCTAATACTACTATATCATCACAACCCAAAAAGAAAGCTCGTGGTAGGCCGCGAAAGGCCCTAGAGAGTAAAAAATAGATGGCTACCATTCTATACCAAGGTGGTTTAGAAGTAGCTATAGTGAACCAGATATAGAACGGATACGCTTCAAAAACCACAAGGGTTAAAGCTACGGCCTAGGGCAAGAGACGTCCTCAGCCTTTTTATATACATAGTATAGGAATTAATAGGGCATTTTACTAGTATTATATTCCCTATAGGCTCCCAAGCCCTCTCTATAAGCCTTCTAAGCACCTTAATTAAGGCCCTTAACTGCTACTATATACAAGAACAAATCCCAAATCCTATAAGTCCAAACCACAAATGCCTAGAGCCACTACGCCTCGTCCTTAGAAGCAGGATTAGTATCTATAGGGCCACTAAGTAATGGCTAACAGGAATGAGACCCCTTAGTAGGGGTATAAGCAGGCATAAAAACGGGCGTAGGACGATAAGGTATAGCTAGGGCGGACATCCTTAAACGCTTAATACCAATATTAGGTCTAAACCAGTACCAACAAAGCTCTTATAGCGTAAGCTTATAGTCAATAAAGACACGCTTAAGCCTGGAATAGACAGAGACGTTGGCTAATTAGCACAGTCCAGAACCACCAAGACCTTGCTATGGTAACTATTAGTCACCTATCCGCTAGGTACCTAAAGGGTAACCTACCTAATAACGCATTATATTATGCTCTTTTAAAACCTAATGCATATACGCGAACTCCTTCTTGTAGTACATAGCGACCTTCTTTTTATTATCCCCATCCTTCACCCTATCCTTAGTATACCAACCTTGCTTTTACATCAAGCGTTACTAGCTAGCTTGCTAGGAATTGTAAGCGGTATAGATGGCTATAGTATAATCTCAAATTCGACCTAGTCGCTTAGCATTAGTACTGGAATAAAAAAGCGCCCGGGCAATATAGTAGTCAAGGACATTAAAAGCACGCCGCCACTCAGGCCCGGGCTATTAGAAAGCTTAAAGTTAGTAATAGAAAACTATCTATAGGATAGAAAAACCCACCTTAACACAACTACTGCTCTTAGTATGCATGCAACGATTATAAGGACTAAAGGTATTCGACCTTACACAGTGTGTCCTATTATAGGCCTTTAGGATCCTCTTATCAGATTTCTAGTCTTTCAAAAATATACAGGCAAAGTCATTTAAGCAGGACCAGCACCAGTTGCGAGTTAGTAGAGGTTGGGGTTCTATATACAACAGTAGGGCCAGGATATACTAAAAAATCAGCTTAGAAGAGCAGTTAGTAGGGAAATAAAGAGGCATATTAAATTAATAATAGAAAAGAAGAAAATCTTAATAATATATTAAAGATACGTCCAAAATTGGACGAAGGTTAATAATGGGGGGTTAGGTATTAAGGAAAAGGATTAAGCTTAATAAGCAAGGCGTCTTATACTTCACCTTCTAATACCCTTCCGGTGAATAGCCGCAACCTTGCCGACGTAGCTCCGTTACAATAGCGTTATTCAAAAGGAAGGAAATATGAGCATATATTATCTAACCATCACTTCCTTACAAAAACTAATGACGCGGCCAGGGAAGGCAACTAAGACGTCAATTAAAGACGTATATAGGTTAAATTATACCTAATTAATACTACAGTATTAAAGAACAACGTCACGGACATTCTTAACAATCGCATAAGGGCTATAGATACTATTGCGAAGTGTCCCTCCTATTTGCTAGGCAGAGAAGCTATACCAGTTATATAAGCACAGGACTACTAGATTTAGAAGCATATATACTAAATCTTAAAAGACAGGTCTCCTTAATTAACTAATTAATACCTTAACTGTACTAGATAGCCAAAGGGCGAATGCGGAAGTAATATATTAGTAACATAGAGGATTATAAAAAGAGATCACGGATTAATATCTTAGCAGTTAAAAAACAGCAGTAAGCTAAGGCCCTATATACTAAACCCAATACCAAAAGGTTCTACGGAACTATACAAGGAATACTAAATTGCCTATAACACTTATAATTAATTGCAGACCGGCGTAAAGGCTTAAATGTAAAGTTGTATAAAAATCCTTAAATTAGCCTAGGTAGTCACTGGCACGTTTCTAGTAGGCTTTTAATAGGTCTCTGGGTAATCCTCGCGTCTTTTCTCCAGTTATGTTTTTTCCTTATTAAGGTTTTCAGGAGTTCAAAGCAGGGGTTAGATAGATAGATAATATACAGCGGTATACCAATATCTTTTCGAACCTCTTCTGGGACGAGCCCTCCATAATCTCCCTACCGCAAAGTAACGGCGATCGGGGGCCGACCGCAAGAAGGGGGGGGGCAATATAAGGGATAGTATTGCGGTACCTTGGGTTGCCCTCAGGGCAACCCCCGGACACCCCTTAGACGTCCGTTAGTTATGTGCCGTAGGCACGTGCCCCTAGTATATAGTCTCCATAATCCCAGAGGCCTTACCTCCTTAAGGATTCGTCTCCTCTACAATCTATTTGTTCCTACAATCGTATCCTTATAGCCCCCTGTCTATAAAGTCCCCTTACATAATCTTAGTACATTTAACTAGTTGTTGTATAAGTAGGGTATTAAGGGAGACGCGCCAATAGGTTAATTCTTGTTAAGGTATTAAGGGAGACACGCCAATAGGTTAATTCTTATTAAGGTATCAATTAGTTAAAGTATACTATTAATTATAGTATATTTGATAATTTAATAGGAATTAATTAGGGTATTAGTATATAGTCTATTAATATTCTTATAATTCTCAGAACAGGTTATAAAACGGTAGACGTGTTTAAGTATTATTAGGGTATTCAAAGGTACGCTATAGGGTCAACAGGTGTATTTAAATACTTATATTCAATTAAGGATATTATTATAAGTAGCAGATATCTAGGGTTAATTAAGGACTTATAGGAATGCTATTATAACTTAGTATATTAAATCGTTATTAGAGAGGTATTAAAAGAGGTATTAAGAAGGTACGTGTTAATATTTTAATTCTTATTAGAGAGTTAAAGGTATTAAAGAGTGCGCTTTAATATTCAGGCATAGTTATACAAGAGTAAGCTGTTATGTAGCATTTAATTTAATAAGATACTATTAGAGAGCAGATTTGTATATTATTATTCAAGAAGGACTGCTGTTAAGTAGTAGGCAGTTTAAGGGTAGTCAACAAATGGTATTAAGAGGGTACGTGTAAGGGATATTATTGCGGTCACCTCGGGTTGCCCTCAGGACAACCCCCGGACACCCCTCGGACGTCCGTCAGTCACGTGCCGGAGGCACGTGCCCGTAGTATATAGTCTCCACGATCCCTGAGGCCTCACCTCCTCAAGGATTCGTCTCTCTCACCAATCTATCCTGTTCCACAATCGTGTCCTTATAGCCCCCTGTCTACAAAGTCCCCTCACAGTACGTATCAAGAGGTACGTATTAATATTTCGGTTCTTGTTAATAACTAGCAAGACACGCTTTTATAATAATAGGCTGTCTTATTTATAGAAGGTTGTATAAATGGCTATTAAGAGAAACGCGTTAATAGTTTATAAGAGGTTGTAGAGATAAATAGGCTCATTTACAGAGCTATTGGAGAGTGCTATAAATTGGAATAATTCTCCTAATCTATTCTCCTAATTAAGAGTACCATAAATCACTTAAATTCTCCCCTAGGATAATGCTTATAGATGTATTTAGCCATAAGATTAAGAGACTATCTAGGTTAATAGTAAGGTTCGGGTCAATTACATACAGTGGTTGTCAATAAGAACTCGACGGGTGTCTATAAGGGCGTTTATAGATAAGTTAGAGAGTTGTATCGCAGGCATATTGGCGTGATAGGTTATTAGGTTTAATCGCAAGCATATTAGCGCGATCGTTTGGTTGGTTTAACTGTAGGCGTATTGGCATAGTTGGTAATTAGGTTTGGGGGTTTAGGGTAGCAGTATGGTGCAAGCATTAAGTTTTTCCTAATTGATTTCGTCTCTCCTTATACGGCTTAGTATCAATTAGGGTGGTTATTATAGCAGTAGTCTAGGTATCTATTAATATCGTTCATCGCAGCGTTACGGCTAAGTCTTAATTAACTTCGTTTCTCGCAGCCCTAGGCTGAGTCTCAACTGGGGTCATCTCTGCAGCTTGTACAACTCCGTATCAGTCAAAAAGGTTAGAGGGGTGAGATATTCTAAAGCCTTCCCAGGCACGTGTCCTTAGCCATCAAAGTTAGCATTCAATCATAACTATAGGAGACCTTCTAGCGACGACAACGCGCAGCTAGGGGTGTTTAACGCGAGTCCTTAAGGACCTATGGAACGGGGGTGGGATATTATCCAGGCCTTCCCAGGTGAGGGAAAAGGGAGGTCTAAGTATAACGCGTTAACGCGTTGTTGCAGACGAAGTCCCCAGGGGCTGGGTGAGCCTAGTATAATGTAACAGGCTCGTACAAATGCTTCTAAACCAAAGCTTGTAGATTACTACCATACAAGAATACTAAGCTGAGGAGAAGAAGAAGAGGAAAGGAGGGGTAATATACACGGTACGGGCGAACTCCGGATATTGCGTCAAGCCAGCTGCAGGGGACGGTGCCCCAGCACCGTCACAAAAGGAGCTACTCTAGTCGCGTAAAAACTTAGCCTTTAGGGTAGACTCTCTATTTAGGTAGAGCGTTCTTACCACAAGCTATACTAAACCTCTTTATACTAAGTTTACATCGGGAAAATATTCGCAGGCTGGGTTTTAAGTTGACTTTATTAAGCGCGTTTTGCGTAATTAACATGTAATTGACCAACTTAATATACAACTTAATTAACTTAACACGCAATTAACCAACTTGATATATAACTTAACTAACTTAATATGCAATTAACCAACTTAATATATTTAAAAGTTAAATAATACGCAGTTAACCAACTTATACATTCCTTAATATACAATTGAGGTAATGTAATATATTATTTAAGTTATATGCTAATTACAAGAGGCTCTGCACGAGGCTCTGCACGAAGCTCTACACGAAGCTCTGCACGAAGCTCTGCACGAAGCTCTGCACGAAGCTCTGCACGAAGCTCTGCACGAAGCTCTGCACGA